>Ga0180223_1000125_pt1 | contig 148233 bp, 142 predicted proteins | sample eDN5th30CKraftOP_FD_151337 | JGI IMG/M metagenome (GOLD analysis project Ga0180223, IMG submission 151337) | Enriched Organic Plus compost microbial communities from Emeryville, California, USA - eDNA 5th pass 30_C Kraft OP (version 2) (version 2) ...
CATGTGCCTGATCGTCCTTGCCTGGCGCCCCGGACACGCCATGCCGCTGATAGTCGCGGCCAACCGCGACGAGTTCTATGCCCGCCCCACCCTGCCGCTGGCGGCGTGGGAGGATGCGCCGGGCGTCTATGCCGGGCGCGATCTGGAGGCCGGGGGTACCTGGATGGGGCTGGGGCCTGGCGGGCGCTTCGCGGCGCTGACCAACGTGCGTGATCCGGGCCAGCCGCTGGGGCCGCGCTCCCGCGGCGAGCTGGTGGCCGGTTTTCTGCGTGGCCGTCAGGCGCCGCTGGACTACCTGGCCGAGGTGCAGCGCCGCGCCGCCGAGTATTCCGGCTTCAACCTGCTGGTCGGCGATGTCCGCCAGCTCTGCTACTTCAACCCCCGTGATGGCGAGCCGCGGGAGTTGCCGGCCGGGCTGCACGGGCTGTCCAACGCCTCGCTGGATACGCCCTGGCCCAAGCTGCTGCGTGCCCGCGCCGCGCTGGAGGAACACCTCGACGAAGCCGAGCCCGGGGCACTGCTGGGGCTGCTCGGCGACCGTGAACGCCCCGGCGACGAGCGGCTGCCGGAAACCGGCGTCGGCCTGGCCACCGAGCGCCTGCTGTCCAGCGTGTTCATCGCCAGCGCCAACTACGGCACCCGCGCCAGCAGCGTGCTGCGCGTGCATGCCGACGGGCGCCGGGAGTTCATCGAGCGCAGCTTCGGGCCGGAGGGGGCCCATCTGGGCGAGGTGCGCCTGGAGCTCAACACCTAGGGGAAGGTTGGTTTTGTAGGAGCGGACTCCGTCCGCGATGGTCAACCTACCGCGCCAATCCCATGTAGGAGCGCGCCCTGCGCGCGAAATCGCGGGCAGGGCCCGCTACATCACGTCCGATGCGCGCTAGCACACCTCGATGGCATCGCGCAGCCCCGTAGGATGGGTTGAGCGAAGCGATACCCATCACCGCCACCGCATGGGTTTCGCAAGCTCAACCCATCCTACGAAAAGCACCTCGGCGCAGCCGGTAGGGCAATTGCGCCTACACCATGCACCGAGGCCTAGCACACCTCGATGGCATCGCGCAGGCGCTTGGCCCGGTAGAGGGCGTCGTCCAGGCGGCGCAGCAGGTTTTCCAGGGGTTCGGCGCGGCGCATGCCGGCCAGGGCGAAGCTGGCGGTGAGCGGTTGTTCCAGCTCGGCGCAGGCCTCGCGGATGTGCAGGCGCAGGCGTTCGGCCAGACGGCTGGCGGAGGCCAGCGGGGTGTTCGGCAGCAGTACGATGAATTCCTCGCCGCCCCAGCGGGCGAAGCAGTCTTCCTCGCGCAAGGTCCGGCGCACCGCCTGGGTCACCGCTACCAGCACGCGGTCGCCGACCGGGTGGCCGAAGAGGTCGTTGATGCGCTTGAAGTGGTCGAGGTCGAACATCAGCAGGCTGACCGGCTGGTCGTGGCGCTGCAGGCGCTGCCATTCCTGCTGCAGGCTGCTTTCGAAGCGGCGCCGGTTGTAGATCTGCGTCAGCGGGTCGGTCTCGCTCAGGCGCACCGCCACCGCGGCCTGTTCGGCCAGGGCCAGGTTGGCCTGGCGCAGGGCCTCGGTGCGCTGTTCGACCAGTTGTTCCAGGTTGCGGTTGAGTTCGTGCAGCTCCTCGTTGCGCCGCTTGAGTTCCAGCTCGATCAGCTTGCGTTCGTGGATGTTGTGGTGGGCGCCGATCATCCGCGTGGCGCGGCCCTCGCCGTCGAATTCGACGAAGCGGCCGTGATCCCTTATCCACAGGTACTCGCCATTGGCGCAGAGGCAGCGGTACTCCTCGGCGTAGGCCGCCTGCCGGCCGTCCAGATAGGCCTGGAAGCTGCGCATGACACGGGGGAAGTCGTCCGGGTGGATCACCGAGTGCCAGGTGGCGACGTTTTCCGGCAGGCCATCGATGGGGTAGCCGAGCATGCGGTACCAACCGGGGCTGCGCTTGACGTCATTGCTGCGGATGTCCCAGTCCCAGATGCCGTCGCTGACGATCTCCAGGGCATAGCGGAGGGTCTTCTCGATGGCTTCGCGGTCGCCCGCGAGCGCTTGCTGCTCGTCCATAAGCCTTCTCCCGGCGCTGCCGGTTGTACAGGGCCCCAGGGACGACTCAGCTCCGGGGAGTGCGGCGCTCCAGGTCAGCCCTGGACGGTCGCCGCGGGGTTGATCACCCGGCCGAGGCCGAGGTTGCGCAATGCCAGGTGCAGGGAACTGTGGATCACCTGCGGGTTGTCGAAAGTCATCAGCTGGCCGAGCAGTTCGCGGGCCTTGCCCAGGGTGATCTGGCGCAACAGCCATTTCACCTTCGGCAGGTTGGTGGCGTTCATCGACAGCGAGTCGAAGCCCATGGCCATCAGCAGCACCGCCGCCGCCGGATCGCCGGCCATCTCGCCGCAGATGCTCACCGGCTTGCCTTCGAGGTGGGCGTCGTCGACCACCTTCTTCAGCGCCTGCAGCACCGCCGGGTGCAGGTAGTCGTAGAGGTCGGCCACCCGCGGGTTGTTGCGGTCAACCGCCAGCAGGTACTGGGTCAGGTCGTTGGAGCCGACCGAGAGGAAGTCCACCTGGCGCGCCAGTTCGCGGGTCTGGTACACCGCCGCGGGGATTTCCACCATCATGCCGATCGGAGGCATGGGGATGTCCACGCCTTCGTCGCGAATCTCGCCCCAGGCGCGGTGGATCAGGTGCAGCGCTTCTTCCAGCTCGTGGGTGCCGGAGATCATCGGCAGCAGGATGCGCAGGTTGTTCAGGCCCTCGCTGGCCTTGAGCATGGCGCGGGTCTGCACCAGGAAGATTTCCGGGTGGTCGAGGGTGACGCGGATGCCGCGCCAGCCGAGGAAGGGGTTGTCTTCCTTGATCGGGAAGTACGACAGCGCCTTGTCGCCGCCGATGTCCAGGGTGCGCATGGTCACCGGCAGCGGATGGAAGGCCGAGAGCTGCTCGCGGTAGATCGCCAGCTGCTCCTTTTCGCTGGGGAAGCGGTCGTTGATCATGAACGGCACTTCCGTGCGGTACAGGCCAACGCCCTCGGCGCCGCGCTCCTGGGCGCGGGCCACGTCGGCCAGCAGGCCGGTGTTGACCCACAGCGGCATGCGGTGGCCGTCGAGGGTCTCGCAGGGCAGCTCGCGCAGCGCGGCCAGGCCCTTGCTCAGTTCCTTTTCTTCGGCGACCACTTCGCCGTACTGCTTGACCAGCTGCGGCGACGGGTTGGTGTAGATCTCGCCGTGGTAGCCGTCGACGATCAGGTCGATGCCGTCGACCTTGGAATACGGCAGGTCGACCGCGCCCATCACCGTGGGGATGCCCATGGCGCGGGCGAGGATGGCCACGTGGGAGTTGCCCGAGCCGAGCACCGAGATCAGCCCCACCAGCTTGCCTTCAGGCACCTCGCCGAGCATCGCCGGGGACAGTTCCTCGCTGACGATGATGGTCTGATCGGGGTAGGTGAGGGTCTGCTTACGTTCTTCCTGCAGGTAGGCGAGGATGCGCCGGCCGATGTCCTTGACGTCGGAGGCGCGCTCGCGCAGGTAGGCGTCGTCCATCAGCTCGAAGCGCGCGACGTGCTCCATCACCACCTGGCGCAGGGCGCCCTGGGCCCACTGGCCGGAGCGGATGATGCGCTTGACCTCCTGGCCGATGGAGGCGTCGTCGAGCATCATCAGGTAGACGTCGAACAGCGCGCGCTCTTCCTTGCGCAGCTGGGTGGCCAGCTTGCTGGAGAGGTTGCGCATGTCTTCGCGCACGGCTTCCAGGGCCTGCTTGAACAGCTCGACCTCGGCCTCGACGTCGTCGATGGGCTTGTCCGGGACCACTTCCAGGTCGGCCGGCGGCAGCACCACCACGGCCTTGCCCACGGCCACGCCGGGGGCGCCGGGCACGCCGACGAACTTGGCTTCCTGGATGCCCTTGCCGAGCTTGCCCAGGCCGCGGATCGAACCGGTGGCCTCGGCGTGGGCGATGACCCCGGCCAGCTGCGCGCTCATGGTCACCAGGAAGGCTTCTTCGCCTTCGTCGAACTGGCGCTTTTCCTTCTGCTGCACCACCAGCACGCCCATCACCCGGCGGTGGTGGATGATGGGTGCGCCGAGGAAGGAGGCGTAGCGTTCCTCGCCGGTCTCGGCGAAGTAGCGGTAGCGCGGGTGCTCGGAGGCGTTCTCCAGGTTCAGCGGCTCCTCGCGGGTGCCGACCAGGCCCACCAGGCCCTCGTTGGGGGCCATGCTGACCTTGCCGATGGAACGCTTGTTCAGGCCCTCGGTGGCCATCAGGACGAAGCGGTTGGACTCGGCGTCGAGCAGATAGACCGAGCACACCTGGGTGCCCATGGCTTCCTTGACCCGCTGCACGATGATGCCCAGCGCCGCCCTCAGGTCCTTGGCGGCGTTCACTTCCTGGACGATCTTGCGCAGCGTGTTGAGCATGCTCAGGGCCTTATCTCCTCTTCAGTCCCGCGCCAGAAGGCGCGGCGCCAGTTCCTTCAGGGCGCGCCGGTAGACCTCGCGCTTGAAGGTCACCACCTGCCCCAGGGGGTACCAGTAACTCACCCAGCGCCAGCCATCGAATTCCGGCTTGCCGGTCACATCCATGCGTACCCGGTTCTCGTCGCCGGTCAGGCGCAGCAGGAACCACTTCTGCTTCTGGCCGATGCACAGCGGCTGGCTGTTGGTGCGCACCAGACGCTGCGGCAGACGATAGCGCAACCAGCCGCGGGTGCAGGCGAGAATGCGCACATCCTGCTCCTCCAGGCCGACTTCCTCGTTCAACTCGCGGAACAGCGCCTCTTCAGGAGTTTCCCGGGCGTTGATGCCGCCCTGCGGGAACTGCCAGGCCTCCTGGTTGATGCGCCGCGCCCACAGAACCTGACCGGCCTCGTTGGAGAGGATGATGCCGACATTGGGGCGAAAACCATCGGGATCGATCACGGCGGTACATCCTCGAAAACGCGTGTGCCCGCATTGTTCCACAAAGCCTGTGACAGCGGCAACGCGAGGCTTGGCGCGCATGGGCAGGGCCGGCAAAAGCCGTTACTCTAGGCGACTTTTCCGCTTTCGCAATTAATGGTGAACCATGGCGCGTCTGGCCCTTTTCGACCTCGACAACACTCTGCTGGCCGGCGACAGCGACCACAGCTGGGGCGAATGGCTGTGCCGGCGCGGCCTGGTCGACGCCAGCGAATACCAGGCGCGCAACGATGCCTTCTATGCCGACTACCAGGCCGGCACCCTCGACGTGTTCGCCTACCAGGCCTTCACCCAGGCGATCCTCGGCCGCAACAGCCTGGAGCAGCTGGCCACCTGGCATCGCCAGTTCATGGAGGAGGTCATCGAGCCGATCATCCTGCCCCGCGGCGAGGCCCTGCTGGCCGAGCACCGCGCCGCCGGCGACCGCCTGGTGATCATCACCGCCACCAACCGCTTCGTCACCGGCCCCATCGCCGAGCGCCTGGGCGTGGAAACGCTGATCGCCACCGAGTGCGAGATGCGCGACGGCCTCTACACCGGCCGCACCTTCGACGTGCCCTGTTTCCAGGGCGGCAAGGTGACCCGCCTGCAACGCTGGCTGCAGGAAACCGGCATGAGCCTGGACGGCAGCTATTTCTATAGCGACTCGCGCAACGACCTGCCGCTGCTGGAAGTCGTCGCCAACCCGGTCGCCGTCGACCCCGACGACGTCCTGCGCGCCACTGCCCAGGAGCGCGGCTGGCCGGTGCTCAGCCTGCGCGACTGAGGCGCCTCACAGCGGCTTGTTGACCATCAGCCAGAAGATCGCCAGGAAGGCCAGGAACGCCGGCCAGCCCAGGGCGAACCACCAGCGCATATAGAAGAAGGCCCGCGGCGGCAAAGCGGTTCCCGCCACCGTCGCCGCCTCAGCCAGGTCGCGCACGCGAATCTGCAGCCACACCACCGGCAGCCAGCAGAGCCCGGCGAACACGTACAGCCCCAGGCTCCACAGCAGCCAGCCCTGGGCCAGCGGCCAGCCGGCCCAGTACGCCAGGCCCAGGCCGCTGAGCGGCTGGAACACGGCGCTGGTGGCGATGAACAGCCAGTCGGCGCTGACCAGGTGGCGGAAGGTCGTGGCGATGACCTGCAGCTGCCCGCTGCGCCAGGCCCGCCAGGCGTAGTAGGCCGAGCCCAGGCCGGTGCCGAACAGCAGGGTGGCGGTCAGGATGTGCAGGGTCTTGAGCAGCAGGTAGGGACTCATCGGCGCTCCATCGCCATCGGATTCACAGTGGCTTGGCCAGCATCAGCGCCAGTATCGCCAGCCAGCTGAGCAGGGCCAGGGCGAAGAACGCCGCGCCGAAGCGCAGCTCGCGCACCACGCGCTCGGCCAGCGGCTCGCCGCTGTCGCGGGCGCTCACCGCCAGGGCGCGGATGCGCCACAGGCGGCTGGTGAACAGCAGCCAGAAGATCGCCACCAGGATCAGCAGGCAGGCGCTGGCCAGCAGCCAGGTCTGCCCCAGCGGGAAGCCGGCGCGGTGGACCATCTGCCAGCCGGTCAGCGGCAGGCTGACGACGCTGCCGGCCACCAGCACCCAGGCCGCCAGGCCGATGCGCAGCAGCGCCTTGGCCAGCACGCCGGCATCCCCGCCGCGCCAGCTGCGCCAGCCGTACCAGGCGAGGCCGGCGATGGCCAGCAGCGGCACGGCCACGGCGACGCCGTGGAGGATCTTGAGGGTCTGGTAGGTTTCCATGCGGGCGGTCCCTGTCGCGATTCGTGGCTGTTCCCTCAGCCTAGCAGCGCTGCCGGCCGGCGGGTCGAACTGGGACAGCGGGCGCTGCCCCGGCGTTCCCCGCCGACCGTGGTGTCAACCCAGGAACAGCTTGTACGCCGGGTTGTCGCTCTCGTCCCAGTACGGGTAGCCGATCTCTTCCAGCGCCTGCGCCACCAGGTGGCGCTCCTCCTCCGGCACCTGCAGGCCGGCGACCACGCGGCCGTCGGCGGCGCCGTGGTTGCGGTAGTGGAACATGGTGATGTTCCAGCGCCCGCCGAGCTTGTTGAGGAAGTTGAACAGCGCGCCGGGGCGCTCGGGGAACTCGAAGCGGAACACCTGCTCGTCGCTGACCCGCGGCGAATGGCCGCCGACCATGTGGCGGATGTGCAGCTTGGCCAGCTCGTTGTCGGTCAGGTCCAGCACCGGGAAGCCCTGCTCGCGTAGCTGCTCGACCAGCACCGCGCGCGGGTCGCTGTCCGGGTGGGTCTGCACGCCGACGAAGATGTGCGCTTCGCTGTCGGTGTTGTAGCGGTAGTTGAACTCGGTGATCTGGCGCTTGCCGATGGCCTCGCAGAAGGCCTTGAAGCTGCCCGGGCGCTCGGGGATGGTCACGGCGATGATGGCTTCGCGCTTCTCGCCCAGCTCGGCGCGCTCGGCCACGTGGCGCAGGCGGTCGAAGTTGATGTTGGCGCCGGAGTCGATGGCCACCAGGGTCTGCCCGCGGGCGTTGTCGCGCTCGACGTACTTCTTGATCCCGGCCACGGCCAGGGCGCCGGCGGGCTCGGTGATGGAGCGGGTGTCGTCGTAGATGTCCTTGATCGCCGCGCAGATTTCGTCGGTGCTGACGGTGATGACCTCATCCACGTACCGCTTGCAGATATCGAAGGTGTGCTGGCCGATCTGCGCCACCGCCACGCCGTCGGCGAACAGCCCGACCTGGCTCAGCACCACGCGCTCGCCGGCGGCCATGGCGGCCTGCAGGCAGTTGGAGTCGTCCGGCTCGACGCCGATGACCTTCACCTCCGGGCGCAGGTACTTCACGTAGGCGGCGATGCCGGCGATCAGCCCGCCGCCGCCCACCGGCACGAAGATGGCGTCCAGCCGGCCCGGGTGCTGGCGGAGGATCTCCATGGCCACGGTGCCTTGCCCTGCGATCACGTCCGGGTCGTCGTAGGGGTGGATGTAGACGTAGCCCTTGTCTTCCACCAGCTTCAGCGAATACGCCAGCGCCTCGGGGAAGGCGTCGCCGTGCAGCACCGCCTTGCCGCCGCGGGCGCGCACGCCCTGGACCTTCAGCTCGGGCGTGGTGCGCGGCATCACGATGGTCGCCTTCACCCCCAGCTCCTTCGCCGCCAGGGCCACGCCCTGGGCGTGGTTGCCGGCCGAGGCGGTGACCACCCCGCGCGCCAGTTCCTCGCGGCTCAGCTGCGCCAGCTTGTTGTAGGCGCCGCGAATCTTGAAGGAGAACACCGGCTGCAGGTCCTCGCGCTTGAGCAGCACCTGGTTGTCCAGGCGCTCGGAGAGGCGGCGGGCCGGTTGCAGGGGCGTTTCCTCGGCGACGTCGTAGACGCGCGAGGTGAGGATCTTCTTGACGTACTGTTCGAGCATCGGGGCGGGCTTCGCAGGGACGGGGCACAAAGCCGGCAGTCTACTCCAGTCGGCAGCCGCCGGGAGCGGCGAATCCACATTCGCCCGGCGGCCCCGCTATAATCCGCGCCACAAGCCCTCTTTGCCGGAACCCCCAGATGAACCAGGACCAGCTCAAGCAGGCCGTGGCCCAGGCCGCCGTCGACCACATTCTCCCGCACCTCGACAGCAAGAGCATCGTCGGCGTCGGCACCGGCTCCACCGCCAACTTCTTCATCGACCTGCTGGCCAGGCACAAGGCCGAGTTCGACGGCGCCGTGGCCAGCTCCGAGGCCACCGCGCAGCGCCTGAAGGGCCACGGCATCCCGGTCTACGACCTGAACAGCGTCAGCGAGCTGGAATTCTACGTCGACGGCGCCGACGAGAGCAACGAGCGCCTGGAGCTGATCAAGGGCGGCGGCGCCGCGCTGACCCGCGAGAAGATAGTCGCAGCCGTGGCCAAGCAGTTCGTCTGCATCGCCGACCAGAGCAAGCTGGTGCCCCTGCTCGGCGCCTTCCCGCTGCCGGTGGAAGTCATCCCCATGGCCCGCAGCCACGTGGCCCGCCAACTGGTCAAGCTGGGCGGCGACCCGGTCTACCGCGACGGCGTGCTGACCGACAACGGCAACATCATCCTCGACGTGCACAACCTGCGCATCGACAGCCCGGTGGCCCTGGAAGAGAAGATCAACAACATCGTCGGCGTGGTCACCGTGGGCCTGTTCGCCGCGCGCCCGGCCGACCTGCTGCTGCTCGGCACCGCCGAAGGCGTGAAGACGCTCAAGGCCTGACCTATTCGCGCCCATGGACGGGCGCCCGGCAACGACTAGGCTTAGGCTGTTCGCGCAACGCGCCGGAGGCCGCCATGTCCGCAAAATACCATCTGAAGAAGGCCAGCGACGGCCAGTTCCATTTCACCCTGCACGCCAGCAACGGCGAGGTCGTGCTCAGCAGCGAGCTGTACCGGGCCAAGACCTCGGCCATCGAAGGCATCGAGTCGGTGCGCAAGAACTCGCAGCGCGACGGCGCCTTCGAGTTGAAGGAAGCGAGCAACGGCAAGCACTACTTCGTGCTCAAGGCCAGCAATGGCCAGGTGGTCGGGCAGAGCCAGATGTACGCCAGCAAGGCCAACGCCGAGAACGGCGTCGCCTCGGTGAAGCGCTACGCGCCGGACGCCGGGATCAGCGACGACAGCTGAGCGGCCTCAGTCGGCCAGCAGCGCCACGCCCCAGGGCTTGGAGTCGATCCGCAGGCGCCGCGGCCGTGGCGCGGCGGGCGGCGCCTGGCGCTCCAGCTGCGCCAGGCAGGCTTCGGGATCGTCCAGCGGCAACTCCCCCAGCACTTCCAGCGGCAGCTCCCACCAGCGGCTGGCCAGCAGGCGCTCGATCACTTCCGGCGGGAAGCGGTAGCGGATCACCCGTGCCGGGCTTCCCGCGACCACCGCGTAGGGCGGCACGTCCTTGTTGACCAGCGATTGCGCGCCTATCACCGCCCCCGTCCCCACCGTCAGGCCGTCGAGGATCAGCACGTCGCGGCCGATCCACACGTCATGGCCGATGGACGAGGGGCGCCGCGGCTCGTCGCGGAGGATCGGGCGGCCGATCAGCTTGGGGTTGGACGGGAAGTTGTGCGTGGTCAGCCAGTCCATCGGGTGCGAATGGCGGCCCTGACCGATCACCACGCCGGTGGCGATCGAGCAGTAGCGGCCGATCCGCGCCACGTCGAGGAACTCGCAGCCGCTGACGGCATCGGTGTGCGCGCCTATCTCCAGCTCGCGCGAGTAGATCTTCGCCTTGCCCAGCTTCACCCCCGGCTCCAGGGTCAGGCGCGCGCCGTCGCGCAGCGACTTGATCCCGCCGGCCAGGCGGCAGCCGTGTTCGCTCAGCGCCTTGTTCAGGCGGCGGTTGATCAGGGCTTCGCGGATGATGTTCAAGGTCGCTCCAGGGGCGGGACAACAGGTGGGGCGACAATGTAAGCCTTTTGTTACTCGGACTCCACGCCCGGCGCCTTGCGGAACACGTAGAACAGGTTGGGCTCGCTGACCAGGTACAGCGTGCCCGCCTCGTCCATGGCCAGGCCCTCGGCCTGCGGCACGCTGCGCTTGAGCCCCTGCATGCCGCGCAGCAGCGACAGGCTGCTGATGGGCTCGCCGTCGACGTCCAGCTCCAGCACCAGGCGCGACTCGTCCGACAGCGCCAGCAGGTGGCCGCTGCCCTCGTCGTACTGCAGGCTGGAAAGGTCGCGGACGAACAGCCGGCGGTCGCGCTTGAGGTCGTCCAGCACGTGCACGGCGAAGGGCTTGTCGGGCTGCGTGTGGGGGAAGCCGTGGACCTCGTAGATGCGCACCGGGTCGCGTTCCTTGGCGACGAACAGGCGCTGGCCGACCGAGTCGTAGGCCAGCCCCTCGAAGCCCTTGTTGCCCATCGGCCCCAGGCCCAGGGACAGCTGTTGCGCCTGTTCGGCATCCAGCTCGCGGGTGCCGTTGTCCAGGCGCACCTTGAACAGGCGCTGGCGGCGCTCGTCGCTGAGCACGTAGAGGCCGGGGCCGATGTATTCGATGGCCTCGGTGTCGCCGAAATCGTGCAGAGTGATCTTGCGCAGCACCTTGCCGTCCAGGGACAGCTCGACGATCTGCGCCGGCTGGTTGGTGACGGTGAACAGGCTGCGCCGCTCGGGATCGTAGGTCAGCGCCGAGACGTCGTCGTCCAGGCCCTCGATGGGCTGCGCCTCGATCTCGACGCGGTAGTCGGGCAGCCAGATCGAGCGCTCGCGCCAGTTTTCCGCATGGTGCCATTCGCGCACGGCGAACCAGGCGCGCTCGTAGACGCGGAACTGCTGGCCGAGCCAGGCCAGGGCGAGCAGCAGGAGGATCAGCAGCGCCGCCAGGCAGCGGCGCAAGGTGAGGAAACGGAACATCGCAGGTCCATGTCGATGGGGGCACGCCGTAATAGCACAAGGCCGCTGAAGCCAGGCTTAATCCCCGTGCAGGAAAATTCCTCAAGGCTAAAGTCAGGCTAGCGTAATCCCGTGTTCTCGCCGCCCCCGCAAGGAGTTCCGATGAGCGCCGTCCAGCTTCCCGAGCAGCGTACCCTGACCACCCTGCACACCGTGGTGCTGGCCACCGAGGTGCTGAGCCAGGCCGGCATCCCCCGCGGCCGGTTGCTGGAGGGCAGCGGCATCGCCGAGGCGGACCTGCTGACGCCGGAGAAATTCGTCAGCCATGCCCAGGAACTGCGGGTATTCGCCAATGCACTGAGCTGCTACCAGGATCCGGCCCTGGGCCTCTACCTGGGCCTGCGCATGCACGTTTCGGCCTACGGCATGCTCGGCTACAGCATGCTGGCCAGCCGCACCCTGCGCGACGCCCTGCAACTGGCCCTGACCCATCCCGACCTGCTCGGTACCTACTTCCGCCTGGCCCTGCAGGACCACGGCGACGAGGTCTGGCTGAGCGCCGAGGGCTACCGCTACGCGCCGGAACTGACGGTGTTCAACACCGAGCTGTGCCTGACCTCGCTGCTCACCGTGGTGCGCGACCTGCTCGGCGAATCGGTGCGCCCGCGGCGCCTGCTGCTGGCCTACCGGCCACCGCTGCATGCCAGCACCTACAGCGAACGCCTGGGCTGCCCGGTGGAGTTCGGCGCCGCCACCAGCGCCCTGTGCCTGGGCCCGGCGCTGCTCGACCGCGCGCTGCCGCTGGCCGACCCGGTCAGCTGCCACAACGGCCTGCAGCAATGCCAGCGCCTGAGCGCGGCCATGAGCGGGCGCGACGACATCCTCGAACTGATCCGCCGCCACCTCGCCAACCACCTGCAGGAAGCCCGCGGCCTGGACGAGGTGGCGCGCCACCTGCACCGCTCCAGCCGCACCCTGCGCCGGCACCTGCAACAGCACAACACCAGCTACCAGCAGGTGCTGGACGAAGTGCGCTACGACAAGGCCCGGCAACTGCTCAAGGACACCGACCTGCCCATCTACCTGATCGCCGAACGGCTCGGCTACAGCGAGACGGCCAGCTTCCGCCATGCCTTCCAGCGCTGGAGCGGGGCGAGCCCGAGCCTGTATCGCGGTTGAGGCCGAGCCGGCCTGGCGGCCGGATCGCGGATGAGATCCGCTCCTATACCATCCTCAACACCCGTGCTCCTTGTAGGAGCGCGCCCTGCGGGCGAAATCGCGGGCAGGGCCCGCTCCTACAGGAGGGGTCGACGGTGGGTGCATCGTAGGAGCGGATCCCATCCGCGAAACGCGTCGGAACCTCCGGCTATCGCGAGCAAGCCCGCTCCTGCGAAGAGCCGACCAGGCTGGTGAAAACGGCCCCTCAACTTGGCCTGATTTATCCCTTATTGGCCTGTTCTATCGTTCTGCCGCTGCGAAAAGGAGGGCCATTATCAAGCCGCAGCTAGGTGAAGCGGCCGCCAGAGCCGTAAAACCGTAAACAATAACAACTGCTTAACTGCATGGTATTGAAGCATGACCAGCGCGATTGCCATCGAGCGAATCGGCATGGAATTCGGTACCCCCGGCCAAGGCCTCAAGGCCCTGGACGACGTGTCCCTGGACATCCGCGCCAACGAATTCTTCACCCTCCTCGGCCCCTCGGGCTGCGGCAAGACCACCCTCCTGCGGCTCATCGCCGGCTTCGAACAACCCACCTCCGGCAGCATCCGCCTCTACGGCGAGCCCATGCAGGGCCTCCCGCCCTTCCGCCGCCCGGTCAACACCGTGTTCCAGAGCTATGCGCTGTTCCCGCACATGACCGTGGCGCAGAACATCGCCTTCGGCCTGGAGATGCAGGGCAAGCCCAAGGCCGAGACCGAGGCCACGGTGAAGGCCATGCTCGACCTGGTGCGCCTGCCCGACGTCGGCTCGCGGCGCGCCGATCAGCTCTCCGGTGGCCAGCAGCAGCGCATCGCCCTGGCCCGCGCGCTGGCCAGCCGGCCCAAGGTGCTGCTGCTGGACGAATCGCTCTCGGCGCTGGACCTGAAGCTGCGCAAGGAAATGCAGATCGAACTCAAGCGCCTGCAGCACGAGACCGGCATCACCTTCATCTTCGTCACCCACGACCAGGAAGAAGCCCTGACCATGTCCGACCGCATCGCGGTGATGAACAAGGGCCAGGTCCTGCAGATCGGCACCCCCACCGAAATCTACGACGCCCCGGCCAACCGCTGGGTGGCCGACTTCATCGGCGAGACCAACTTCCTCGAGGCCGAGGCCAACGGTGACGGCGTGGTCCTCGCCGACGGCCAGCGCCTGGCCGCCGCCACCACGCTGCCGGGCAAGGTGACCCTGGCGATCCGCCCGGAACGCACCGAGCTGGCCCAGGACGGCGAGCTGGAAGGCGTGGTGGAAACCGTGGTCTACGTCGGCACCGACACCGTCTACCACCTGAAGGTCGCAGGCGCCCCCGGCTTCCGCGTGCGCCAGCAGAACCGCCAGGGCGCGGTGGGCGCGCACCAGCCCGGCGCGCGGGTGCGCGTGCGGGTGCCCGGCGACGCCATCCGGGTGCTGGCCGAATGAGCACGCTGCGCCTGCAAGCCGAGCGCAAGAGCCTGCGCGCCCGGCTGGCGCTGACCACCCCGGCCATGCTGGTGCTGCTGGTGTTCCTGGTGCTGCCGCTGGGCATCATGTTCGCCGTGTCGGTCCAGGCCCCCGGCGACTACGGCGGCGTGAAGTGGGGCCAGCACACCCTGGAGGCGTACATCAACTTCCTCTGGGAACGCGACCTGGACGACGCCCTGGTGTTCAACACCGACTACCTAGGCATCTTCCAGCGCTCCTTCTGGCTGTCCATCCTGACCACCGCCGGCTGCCTGCTGATCGGCTTCCCCACCGCGCTGTACCTGGCGCTGCAGGACGAGCGCCGGCGCAACATGCTGCTGTTCCTGGTCACGGTGCCGTTCTGGACCAACCTGCTGGTGCGCGTTTACGCCTGGATACTGCTGCTGCGCAACGGCGGGCTGATAGACGAGGGCCTGCACAAGCTGGGCTTCAGCGAGGCCGCCATCGGCCTGCTGTACACCGACAACGCGGTGATCATCGGCCTGCTCTACACCTACCTGCCGTTCATGGTGCTGCCCATCTACACCAGCCTGGAGAAGATGGACTGGCGCCTGGTGGAGGCCGCCTTCGACCTCGGCGCCAACCGCTGGAAGGCGCTCAAGCGGATCATCATCCCGCTGGCGATGCCCGGCATCGTCGCCGGCTGCATCCTGGTGTTCATCCCCTCGCTGGGCAACTACATCATTCCCGAGCTGCTCGGCGGCGGTAAGTCGCTGATGATCGGCAACCTGATCCAGCTGCAGTTCGGCACGGCGCACAACTGGCCGTTCGGCGCGGCGCTGTCCTTCGCCCTGCTCGCCTTCGTCCTCGCCGCCATGCTGGTCTACAGCATGCGCTTCAGGCAGGGCGCCGCTGGAGGTCACCCATGAATTCGCTGAACCCGCTGTGGCGCTTCGCCGGCGTGCGCCCGGCCGCCTGGCTGTTCTTCGCCTTCCTCTACGTACCGATCCTGGTGCTGGTGGTGCTGAGCTTCAACAGCGGCCAGTCGGCAACGCTCTGGGAAAGCTTCAGCTTCAAGTGGTACGCGGTGGTGGCCAACGACCCGGAGATCGTCCGCGCGGCGAAGAACTCGCTGATAGTCGCAAGCCTGGCCACGGTCTTCGCCACCCTGCTGGCCACCCTGGCGGCGCTGGGCATGCGCGGCCGCGCCTTCCGCGGGCAGAGCCTGATGAACGGCGTGCTCGGCCTGCCGCTGCTGGTGCCGGAGATAGTGGTGGCGGTGGCCACGCTGATGTTCTTCGCCTTCATCGGCCTGAAGCTGTCGCTGTTCACCATCCTCATCGCCCACGTGGTGTTCTGCATCCCCTTCGCCTACCTGCCGATCCGCGCCCGCCTGGAGGGCATGGACCCGCGCCTGGCGGAAGCCGCGGCGGACCTCTACGCCTCGCCGTGGAAGGCCTTCTGGAAGGTGACCTGCCCGCTGCTGATGCCCGGCATCCTCTCCGGAGTGATGCTGGCGTTCATCATCTCGATGGACGACTTCGTCATCACCTACTTCGTCGCCGGCGCCGGGGCCACCACCCTGCCGGTGTACATCTTCAGTTCCATAAGAATGGGGATATCGCCGAAGATCAACGCGATCTCGTCGATCATCCTGCTGATTTCCATCGCGTTCGTTGCGTTGTCGTACTACGTCGGCCAGCGCCGGCGTTGACTGCCTCCCGATAAAAACCATTCGCACAGGAGCTTCACCGATGACCATCCGCCGCCTTCCCCTGGCCCTCAAGGCCGCCGCCCTGGCGGGCCTGACCCTGGCCAGCCAGGCCCACGCCGACGGCACCCTGCACTTCGCCAACTGGTCGGACTACTTCCCGCCGGAGCTGCTGAAGAAGTTCGAGAAGGACACCGGCATCCACGCCACCCTCGACTCCTACGACAGCAACGAGACGCTGCTGGCCAAGCTCAAGGCCGGCGGCGGCGCCTACGACGTGGTGGTGCCCTCGGACAGCTTCATCGAGATCTTCGTCAAGGAGGGCCTGCTGCAGAAGCTGGACAAGTCGCAGCTGCCGAACCTGGCCAACCTCAAGGACAAGTTCAAGACCCTCAGCTACGACCCCGGCCACGACTACACCGTGCCCTACCTGTGGGGCAGCACCGGCTACAGCTACGACAGCGCCAAGGCCCCGGGCGGCAAGTTCGACGAGAGCTGGAAGCCGTTCTTCGAGCCGCCGGAGGCGTTCAAGGGCAAGGTGGTGGCGCTCAACTCCATCGAGGAGCTGTGGGCCCCGGCCACCTACTACCTCGGCGTGAACGAGTGCACCGAGGACCCGAAACAGGCCGAGAAGGTCCTCGACCTGCTGCTCAAGCAGAAGCCGCTGCTGGCCATGTACAACAGCGACGGCACCATCGAGCGCATGGCCGCCGGCGAGGTGTACATGCACCAGCAGTGGAACGGCGCCTACCACCGCGCCCACGCCCAGCGCGCCAGCCTGGTCTACGTCTATCCGAAGGAAGGCGTGCGCCTGTTCATCGATAACCTGGCCATTCCCAAGGACGCCACCAACATCAAGGAAGCCCACGTCTTCCTCAACTGGATGATGCAGCCGGAGAACATCGCCGCCGCCTCCAACTTCGCCAAGTACAACAACGCCATCACCGGTTCCGAGAAGTTCATGGACAAGGAGCTGTTCGACGACCCGGCGATCAACACTCCCGAAGACAAGATCGACCGCCTGAAGCCCTTCCAGCTGTGCTCGCCGAAGTCCCTGTCGTTGCGCGCCAAGGTCTGGACCAAGCTGAAGAAATGACCGGCCGGTCCGGCGGCGGGACGGGCGCCCGCCGCCGGGCCTGACAGTCAATTTGGCCACTTCGATCCCTTTTTGACCCTTTACAGGGTTCTGCGGGGCGGCGCGGCGGCCTAAAGTCCGGGTACTCGCCCAGGGAATGGCCGCCAGGGCCGCGATCACCGCCGCAGCACACGCCGCGCCGGTATCCAGGGAGCGCCGCCAGCGAGCATCCACAAGAACAATGCCCCGAGAACGCTCATGACCAGCCCTTGCTCCACCCCGGTTCGCGGCCGTCACCGCGCCCACCCCTTCCTCGCCCGTTACGCCCGCCGGCAGCGCTGCGGCTGACCGCCCCGCTCCCTCCGCGCGGCCGCCAGCGGCGCCCCGCGCCAGCGCAACAACGACAAGAATTCGCGAGGAAACATCGATGGCCATCGAACAAGGCGCACGCATGAGCGCCAGCACCGGCAACGCCCCCCAAGCCCAGGCGGACGCCCGCCTCAAACGCATCCTGGGGCTGCCCGCCCTGGTCTTCTTCGGCCTGGTCTACATGGTCCCGCTGACCATGTTCACCACCTACGGCGTGGTCACCGAGATGACCGGCGGACGCACCGCCAGCGCCTACCTGATCACCCTCCTGGCGATGCTGTTCACCGCCGCCTCCTACAGCTTCATGGTGCGCAAGTACCCGATCGCCGGCTCCGCCTATTCCTACACCAGCCTGAGCTTCGGCCCGTCGGTGGGCTTCCTGTCCGGCTGGTCGCTGCTGCTCGACTACCTGTTCCTGCCGATGATCAACTACCTGCTGATCGGCCTGTTCATGAACATCGCCTTCCCGGAGATTCCCGCCTGGGTCTTCGTGGTCGCCTCCATCGCCCTGGTCACCGTGCTCAACGTGGTGGGCATCAGCCAGGTGGCCGGCATGAGCAACGCCATCGTCGGCGCCCAACTGGTGTTCATCGTGGTGTTCGTCGGCATGTCGCTGAAGAGCCTGGCCGGCGCCCCGGCCCTGGACCTGGCCGCGCCCTTCGTCGGCGACGGCAGCAAGCCCGGCTTCGCCCCGCTGATGGCCGGCGCCGCGGTGCTGTGCCTGTCGTTCCTGGGCTTCGACGCGGTCTCCACCATGGCCGAGGAAACCCGTGACGCGCGCCGCGACATCCCGCGGGCGATCATCATCACCACGGTGCTGGCCGGCCTGATGTTCACCCTGCTGGCGATCATCAGCCAGCTGGTGTTCCCCGGCAGCGTGTTCGAGAACGCCGACTCGGCGGCCAACGAGGTGATGCTCAAGGCCGGCGGCCAGTTCCTCGGCAACTTCTTCACCGCCGCCTACATCGCCGGCTGCATCGGCTCGGCGCTGGCATCCCAGGCCTCGGTGTCGCGCATCCTGTTCACCATGGGGCGCGACGGCATCCTCCCGCGCAGCCTGTTCGGCACCCTGCACGCGCGCTTCCAGACGCCGGTGGTGGCGATCCTGGTGGTCTCGGCCATCTCCCTGCTGGCCCTGGTGCTGGACCTGACCACCCTGGCCTCGATGATCAGCTTCGGCGCCCTGGTGGCCTTCTCGGTAGTCAACCTGGCGGTGATCCGCACCTACCTGGGCGTGGAAGGACGCCGTGCGCCGGCCGACCTGCTGCGCTACGGCCTGGTGCCCTTCATCGGCCTGTGCCTGACGCTCTGGCTGTGGACCAGCCTGTCGCAGCTGACGCTGATCGTCGGCCTGAGCTGGTTCGCCGTCGGCTTCGTCTACCTGGCGCTGCACACCGGCGGCTTCCGCCGCAAGGCGCCGAGCGTGAATTTCGAGGAAAACGCCTGATACCCCACGGACCCACCGGGCGCCGCCGGGCGCCCCCAGGAGTGCATGATGCTGACGATCTACACCGACGACCATCGCTTGCACCACGGCCAGCATGAGCTGATCGGCGGCCAGTTCACCCCCTGCTTCGAGAAGCCCAGCCGCGCCGACATGGTCCTGGACCGCGTCAAGGCGGTGGGCCTGGGCGAGATCCAGGCCCCGCGCGACTTCGGCCTGGAGCCAATCCGGCGCATCCACACCGAGGGTTTCGTCAACTTCCTCCAGCACGCCTGGCGCGACTGGCTGGCCACCGGCAGAACCCACGACATGCTGCCCATCGCCTGGCCGACCCGCCGCCTGCTGCAGAAGGAGCCCGACAGTATCGACGGGCGCCTGGGCTACTACAGTTTCGACGCCGGCGCGCCGATCACCGCCGGCACCTGGCAGGCCATCACCAGCTCGGCCAACGTGGCCCTGACCGGCCAGGCCGAACTGGCCAAGGGCGCCCGCTCGGTGTTCAGCCTGTGCCGCCCGCCGGGCCACCACGCCTCGGCCGACTACATGGGCGGCTACTGCTTCTTCAACAACGCCGCCATCGCCACCCAGGCCATCCTCGACCAGGGCGCGGCGCGGGTGGCCATCCTCGACGTCGACTACCACCACGGCAACGGCACCCAGGACATCTTCTACGACCGCGCCGACGTGCTCTTCACCTCGATCCACGGCGACCCGCGCTTCGAGTACCCCTACTTCCTCGGCTACGCCGACGAGAAGGGCCGGGGCGTGGGCGAAGGCTTCAACTTCAACTACCCGCTGGCCTCGGGCAGCGACTGGTCGGTGTGGAGCCTGGCGCTGCAGGCGGCGATCCGCCAGATCGCGGCCTATGGACCGGATGTGCTGGTGGTTTCGCTGGGGGTGGATACCTTCAAGGAGGATCCGATTTCGCAGTTCAAGCTGGATAGTCCGGATTACCTGCGTATGGGGGAGGCCATCGGGAAGCTGGGGCTGCCGACGTTGTTCGTCATGGAGGGGGGGTATGCGGTGGAGGAGATCGGGGTCAATGCGGTGAATGTGTTGCAGGGGTTTGAGAGTGTTGGTTGAGCGGGGATGGTGTTTCCTGGTGACGCAGGATGCCGGGGCTTAGAGCGCCCTCTCCCTAACCCTCTCCCTGAAGGGAGAGGGGACCGTTCGGCGTGCTCGGATATTTCAGAGTCAGCCGGCAGCTCTGCAGTTTCCGGCTGAAACCATTCCTTCTCTCGGCACGGGCTAGCCCCCTCTCCCTTCAGGGCGGGGCGCGCAGCCGAGGGCTGGGGAGAGGGAGCGGAGTCAACCTGGCGCGCTAGAGCCGCCGGGAGACGCGGTTCGCGAGCAAGCTCGCTCCTACGAAAAGCCGAATGCAAAAAGGCCGCGCCAGGATCGCTCCCGGCGCGGCCTTTTCATATGCGTCTCGTTACTGCAGGACGTCCACGCGATCCACATCGATCTCCACGCCCTTGCGGTCATGGTCGACCTCGCCGGTCAGGCGCACCTTGGTCTTGTCGGAGACGTCCACGCCCTGCGGCCAGTCCTCGTGGTCGATCTCCACCTGCATGCTGCCGGTGGCGTCCTTGAACTCGTAGTGCTCGCCGTGCAGGCGCTTGGTGATCACGCCTTCCAGCACGGCCGGGGCGTCGTCGGCGGCGGCCTGGGCGGCTTTCACGGTGTTCACCGGGCCGGTCGCCGCGGGCTTGGCGGCATTGCTGCCCGGGCCGGTGTAGCCGGCGGCGAAGGTGGCGCCGGAGAACAGGGCGATGGCGGCGATCAGGGGAAGACGGATGGATTTCATGAAGTAGCCTCCTGGCTGTTTTCGTTGGAATCAGATTAGCCAAACAGAATGAAACCAGCCTGAATCCGCCCTTAATCCAGGCTTAACCGCCCTTGTCGTCGTCCTTGAGCTTGCGGAACACGTAGAACAGCTCCGGTTCGCTGACCATGTAGATGGTGCCCTGCTCGTCGATGGCCACGCCCTCGGCGCGCGGGATCTTGTCGTGCAGACCGTTGAGCCCGCCGAGCAGGCTGATGAAGCTGACCGGCTCGCCTTTCTCGTCCAGCTCCAGCAGCAGGTGCGACTCCGCCGACAGCACCAGGGTATGGCCGGTGCGCGGGTCGACGCTGAGCGCCGAGACGTTGCGCATGTACAGCTGCTCGCTGGGCAGCGGCCGCATGCTGCCGGTCAGCCCCGGGCTGCCGTCGCTGGTCCAGCTGAAGAGGGTCATGGGGTCGCGCTCGCGGCCCAGCAGCAGGCGTTTCTGCGCCGGGTCCCAGGCGATGCCCTCGAAGCCCTTGTTGCTCTTTTCGCCGAGGTTGCCCAGGTCGAAGCTGGCCAGCTTGGCGGTGCTCAGCTCGTGGGTCTGCGGGTCGAGGTGGAAGATGGTCAGGGAGTTCTGCCGCTCGTCGGTCACCGCGACGTTGCCGTTGGGCAGCACCGCCACGCCTTCGGGGTTCTCCAGGCCCAGCAGCGGGATCACCCGCAGCACCTCGCCGTCCAGCGACAGCTCGCCGAGCAGCGGCTTCTTGCCGGTCACGGTGAACAGCGTGCGGGTTACCGGGTTGTAGGCCAGGTCGGAGGTTTCCTGGCCTTCCAGCCCGCCCTTGAGCGGCTTGCCCTGGATCACCGCGCGGTAGCCGGGCAGCCAGACGCTGTCGGCGCGCGCCTGCTCGCTGGTGTTCTCTTCCTGCCACCACAGGCGGGCGCGGTCGTCCCAGTGGAACAGCTTGGTCAGGACCACCAGCACCACGGCGGCGAAGAGCAAGGCCAGCAGCAGCCAGCGCAGAAGACGAGAGGATCGGACCTGGGTCATCGGGGAGTTCTTGTTGTCTGGGTGGGAACGCCCCGCAGAACGCAAAGGCCGCACGAATGGCGGCCTTTGGCGGGGTACGGCTCAGAGGACGCGGCTTTCGAACCGGCTGGCGCCGGGAAGTTCCAGCACCAGCTCGCTGCCGCGCTTGAGCGGGCCCACGCCCACCGGCGTACCGGTGGAGACCACGTCGCCCGGCTGCAGCGAGAAGTGCCCGGCGATGTGCTGGATCAGCGGCACGATGGGGTTGAGCATGTCGCGGCTGTTGCCGTCCTGGCGCACTTCGCCGTCGATGCTCAGGCGGATGCCGATGTCGGTCGGATCGGGGAAGCGGTCGGCGCTGACGAAGGGCGCCAGCACGAAGGCGCCGTCGAAGGACTTGGCCAGCTCCCAGGGCAGGCCCTTTTCCTTGAGCCTGGCCTGCACGTCGCGCAGGGTCAGGTCCAGCGCCGGGGCGTAGCCGGAAATGGCGTCCAGCACTTCCTCGCGGCTGGGCGTGCGCGACAGCGGCTTGCCGATCAGCACGGCGATCTCCGCTTCGTAGTGCACGTCGCCACGGCCCTCGGGAATGGCGAAGCCGCCCTCGGCCGGCACGGTGCAGGAGCCGGGCTTGATGAACAGCAGCGGCTCGGTGGGCACCGGGTTGTTCAGCTCCCTGGCGTGCTCGGCGTAGTTGCGCCCGACACAGACCACCTTGCCCAGCGGGAAGTGGATGCGGGTGCCGTCGACGTACTGATGCTGGTAACTCATGACCGACTCCTGGACGGATGAATGGGATGCCCCGCGGCGCTCGTGGCGCCGCGCGTGCCCGCCTCCCGCGGGCGCTGCCGGCCGTTCCGTCGGCCCCGAACACGAGAAGGGCCGGTGAACCGGCCCTTCTGGGATGACTGGCTTACTCGGCGAAGATCTTGCCGGGGTTCATGATCCCGTTGGGATCGAACACCGCCTTGACCGCCTTCATGTAGCCGATCTCGGCTTCGGAGCGAGAGTAACCCAGGTAGTCGCGCTTGGTCATGCCCACGCCGTGCTCGGCGGAGATGGAGCCGTTGTACTTCTGCACGGTCTCGAACACCCACTTGTTGACGGTGGCGCACTTGGCGAAGAACTCGTCCTTGGACAGGTTCTCGGGCTTCAAGATGTTCAGGTGCAGGTTGCCGTCGCCGATGTGGCCGAACCAGACCACTTCGAAGTCCGGGTAGTTGGCTTCGACGATGGCGTCGATGTCCTTGAGGAAGGCCGGGACCTTGCTGACGGTGACCGAGATGTCGTTCTTGTACGGCGTCCAGTGCGAGATGGTCTCGGAGATGTACTCGCGCAGCTTCCACAGGTTCTGCAGCTGCTGCTCGCTCTGGCTCATCACGCCGTCCAGCACCCAGCCCTGCTCGACGCAGTGCTCGAAGGTGGCCAGGGCCTCGTTGGCCACTTCCTCGGTACTGGCCTCGAACTCCAGCAGGGCATAGAACGGGCAGTCGGTCTCGAAGGCCGGCGGCACGTCGCCGCGGGCCAGGACCTTGGCCAGGGCCTTGTCGGAGAAGAATTCGAAGGCGGTCAGGTCGAGCTTGCTCTGGAAGGCGTGCAGCACCGGCATGATCGAGTCGAAGTCGGGGGTGCCGAGGACCATCGCGGTGAGGTTCTTCGGCGTGCGCTCCAGGCGCATGGTGGCCTCGACCACGAAGCCCAGGGTGCCTTCGGCGCCGATGAACAGCTGGCGCAGGTCGTAGCCGGTGGCGTTCTTGATCAGGTCCTTGTTCAGCTCCAGCAGGTCGCCCTTGCCGGTGACCACCTTCATGCCGGCCACCCAGTTGCGCGTCATGCCGTAGCGAATCACCTTGATCCCGCCGGCATTGGTGCCGATGTTGCCGCCGATCTGGCTGGAACCGGAGGAAGCGAAGTCCACCGGGTAGTACAGGCCCTGCTCCTCGGCGAACAGCTGCAGCTGCTTGGTCACCACGCCCGGCTGGCACACCACGGTGCGGTCGAAGGCGTTGAAGTCGAGGATCCTGTTCATGTAGTCGAACGACACCACCACCTCGCCGTTGGCGGCGACGGCGGCAGCGGAGAGCCCGGTACGGCCGCCCGAGGGCACCAGGCCGACCTTGTGCTCGTTGGCCCAGCGCACCACGGCCTGCACCTGCTCGATGCTCTTGGGGAAGGCGATGGCCAGCGGCGCCGGGGCGAAGTGCTTGGTCCAGTCCTTGCCATAGGCATCCAGGGAATCGGCATCGGTCAGCAGCTTGCCGGGCTCCAGCAGGGGCTTGAGCGATTCGATCAGGGCTTCGCGGGTCATCGAGGGAACTCTCAAATGGTTCATGGTCGTCCTGAGAACAGCTCAGGTCGCAACCGGACAAGGAAAAGGGAGAACATGCTAGCATACGCACCCCACGCAGTTCGCCACCTGGCGCCGAGCTGCGGCACCGGCCGGTTCGGCCAGAGCTGTTCATTTTCTAGCCATTATCCCGGGACTACAGGTTCAAGCAGATGAGCAAGACTTCTCTCGACAAGAGCAAGATCAAATTCCTTCTCCTGGAAGGCGTGCACCAGAATGCCGTTGATACCCTCAAGGCCGCCGGCTACACCAACATCGAGTACCTCAAGACCGCGCTGTCCGGCGACGAGCTGAAGGAAAAGATCGCCGACGCCCACTTCATCGGCATTCGCTCCCGCACCCAGCTCACCGAGGAAGTCTTCGACTGCGCCAAGAAGCTGATCGCGGTGGGCTGCTTCTGCATCGGCACCAACCAGGTCAACCTGAACGCCGCCCGCGAACGCGGCATCGCGGTGTTCAACGCGCCCTACTCCAACACCCGCTCGGTGGCCGAGCTGGTGCTGGCCGAAGCCATCCTGCTGCTGCGCGGCATCCCGGAGAAGAACGCCTCCTGCCACCGCGGCGGCTGGATCAAGTCGGCGGCCAACTCCTTCGAGATCCGCGGCAAGAAGCTGGGCATCGTCGGCTACGGCTCCATCGGCACCCAGCTCTCGGTCCTGGCCGAAGCCCTGGGCATGCAGGTGTTCTTCTACGACGTGGTGACCAAGCTGCCGCTGGGCAACGCGCAGCAGATCGGCTCGCTGCACGAGCTGCTGGGCCTGTGCGACATCGTCTCGCTGCACGTGCCGGAACTGCCGTCCACCCAGTGGATGATCGGCGAGAAGGAAATCCGCGCCATGAAGAAGGGCGGCATCCTGATCAACGCAGCCCGCGGCACCGTGGTCGAGCTGGACCACCTGGCCAACGCCATCAAGGACGAGCACCTGATCGGCGCCGCCATCGACGTGTTCCCGGTCGAGCCCAAGTCCAACGACGAAGAGTTCGAAAGCCCGCTGCGTGGCCTGGACCGCGTGATCCTGACCCCGCACATCGGCGGCTCCACCGCCGAGGCCCAGGCCAACATCGGCCTGGAAGTGGCCGAGAAGCTGGTCAAGTACAGCGACAACGGCACCTCGGTGTCCTCGGTCAACTTCCCGGAAGTCGCCCTGCCGTCGCACCCGGGCAAGCACCGCCTGCTGCACATCCACGCCAACATCCCGGGCGTGATGAGCGAGATCAACAAGGTGTTCGCCGACAACGGCATCAACATCTCCGGCCAGTACCTGCAGACCAACGAGAAGGTCGGCTACGTGGTGATCGACGTCGACGCCGAGTACTCGGACCTGGCGCTGGAGAAGCTGCAGCACGTCAACGGCACCATCCGCAGCCGCGTCCTGTTCTAAGGACCGCTCGGCGGCAAGAAAAAAGGAGGCTTCGGCCTCCTTTTTTCGTTTCTGCGGCAGGAGCAATGGCCTTACAGGCTATGCCAAGGCGCTTTTCGTAGGATGGGTTGAGCTTGCGAAACCCATGCGGGACGGTGATGGGTATCGCTTCGCTCGACCCATCCTACGTGGTGTATCGCCGGACTCCGTCCGCGAGAGGTTATCCGCCGCTCAAGAGCATCGCGGATGAATCCGCTCCTACAGGCATATCAGCCCGATCTCGCCGGCCCGAGACCCAACCATCACTTCACGTTGACGGTGATCTGCTTGGATTCCACGTTCGGCTCGAAGGGCACGTGGTTCTTGTCGCCCAGCAGCAGCTGCAGGGTGTGCTTGCCCGGCGGCAGGGTGATCTTGGTTTCCGTCTGGCCCTTGCCGAAGTGGCGGATGTTGTCGGTCATCGGCAGCGGCATGTCCATGGCAGGCTGCTCCTTGAGGTCCACCAGCAGGTGGTGGTGCCCGGTGCTGGGCGAGTCGACGCCGGCCGGGGCCACGCCCATGCCTTCCAGGCCGAACTTGACGGTGAAGGTCTGGCCGACGGTGGCGCCGTCCTGCGGTTCGATGAAATACACCTTGGCCCCCTCGGGCGCCGGGGTACGCGGCATGCCGGCCGCCAGCGCGGCGGTGGAGGCGGCGAGCAGCAGGCCGGCAAGGCCCAGGCAAGGCAACGTGAGCTTCATGGAGTTCTCCTTATGAGCGGGATGGGGAGGCCCGGCACGCTGCAGCGAACCTCCGGCGGGACTCTTCAGCATAGGTCGCCACGCCGACGGCTCAAGGAAAAGAGTGCTACAAGGGCTGTCGGAAGGCTCTACGCCGAGCCTCGCAGGCTATCACAACCCACTCAGCCGCCGGCTTCCAGGCCGGCCAGGCAGACCGCCGCGGCGTCCAGCTCCTCCTCGCTGAACACCAGCACGCCCATGCGCTTGAGCGCCGCCGCGGTGACGCCCTCGCCGGGCACGCGCAGGCCGGAGAAGCTGCCGTCGTAGTTCTCGCGGTTGCCGCAGGAGGGGCTGCGCGCCTTGAGAATGGCCAGGCGGATGCCATGGCGGTCGACCAGCGCCATGGCCTGTTCGGCGCCGCGGACGAAGGCGCCGGTGACGTCCACGCCATCCACCGTCACCACCGGCGCCTGGCCTTCCAGCACCAGGGCGCCGCGGCCGCCGGGAATCTCCGCCGGCGCGCGCGGCGTGGGCAGGCCGCCGGCCACTTCCGGGCACAGCGCGACCACCCGGCCCTGGGCCTGCCAGCGTTCCAGCAGGTCGAAGGGGCCGTGGCTGCCACCGTCGTAGCGCACCCGGTGGCCCAGCAGGCAGCGGCTGACGAGAATCTTCTGCATGGGCGAAACACTCCCTTTTCGATCGCAACAGACTAGCCCGCACATCGGACCTGGTCACCTGGCAACCGATGGCGGCCACTCGCCGATGGTCGGGCCCATCCTTCGGCTGGAACTGCCGCGCCGGCATGGCGAGCCGGGCGCATCGCGCGCAGACTGCCTCGCCATATCGCCCACCGCGAGGGAACCGCCACCATGCTCAAGCCTCTCAGCCTGCCGCACCTGCTCGGCGGCCTGCTGCTGTGCGCCGCCGGCGCCAGCCAGGCCGCGCTCGAACCGCTGGACAACGAAAACCTCGGCCGCATCACCGGCCAGGAGGGCCTGAGCATCCGCGCCGACGTCATGGCCAGCATCGGCAAGGCCGCCTGGGTCGACGACGGCGGCAGCGTCTCGCTGCGCAACCTGAAGATCGACAACGGCTGCACCAGCGCCGCCGTCTGCCCGGACGGCCGCGGCGGCGCGCTGCCCCTGGGCGCGGCGCAGCTGGGCCTGAGCCTGCCGTTCTTCGGCGTCGAGCTGCCGACCCTGCAGGTCGACGTGGTCCAGGGCAGCAACGGCCAGCAGCAGCTGGCGCTGACCCTGCCGGACCTGACCACCATCAACAGGCAGCTCAATGACGGCGGCCTGCCGGCGCAGACCATCCGCGTGCGCGTGGCCGGCGACCTCTACGTCGGTGAAAGCCGCCTGGGCAGCCTGGAGGTGCGCGACATCCAGGACATCAGCGGCACCATCCGCGTCTGGGGCCACTGAGCCCTAGAGCGGGGCGTCGCTGCGGCGGCGGAACCAGCCGGTCAGCGACAGGCGTTCGCGGTGGGCCGGCAGCACCTCGTGGGGGAACTCGCCGGAGAGGAACAGCACCAGGCTGCCGCCCAGCGGCGGCACATCGTCGTGGCTGCCGTCGGCGAAGTACAGGCGCAGTTCGCCGGCATGTTCGGGCAGCCAGTCGTCGTTGAGGTAGAGCACCGCCGACACACAGCGGCGGTCATCGTCGCGAAAACGGTCCAGGTGCTTCTGGTAGAAGGCGCCCGGCGGATACAGGGCGAAGTGGCACTCGAAGTCCTCCAGGCCCAGGAACAACGCGCGGTTGAGCGCCACGCGCAGTTCGTCCATCAGCCCCAGGTAGCGGTCGCAGGCCTCGGCCTGCCCCGGCCCCAGCCACTGGATGCGGTCGCCGCGGATGCCCTCGCGCACCGCCTGGCCGGCGCCGCGCCCCACCGAGGCCGAGGCCAGCTCGCCGGCGGCGGCGCGGTTGCGGCACTCCGCGGCCAGGGCGGCGATCAGGTCCGCGGGCAGGAAGTCGCGTTGCAGCGACCAGCCGCGTTCGGCCAGGTCGTCGACGGCGTTTTGCAGGGGGGAGGAATCGGCGTGCGGGTTCATGCGCTATTGTAACGCCGGCGACAAGCGCCTCGACAAGCGGGGCCGGGCTTGCCGACAATAGCCGCGGCGGATGGCCACTGCCGCCAGGAGGACCCGATTTGCGTGCACTGCTTGCCCTTGCCCTGCTGATGCTGGGCCTACCCGTACTGGCCGACGATTACCAGCGCCTCTACCAGGCCGCCGGCTGGCCGGAACAACGCGCGCACTTCAACGATGCCCTGCACGCCGCGCAGAAGCGCTACCAGGCCAACCTGCCGCCGGCGCTGTACCAGGCCCTGGTGAACAACAGCGACCAGCGCTTCGCCCCGGCGCAGATCGACGCCCGGGCGCTGGCCGGCCTGCGCCGGAACCTGGCGGACAGCGGCCCGGCGCTGGCCTTCTTCGAATCGCCCCTGGGGCGCAAGATCGCCGCCGCGGAAACCCTCGCCACCCGCAGCGACCAGCTCGCCCAGTACGCCAACGGCCTGCCGCGCCAGCAGGCCACGCCGCAGCGCCAGCAGCTGGCCCAGCGCCTGAGCCGGGCCCTGCCGGCCAGCGAGGCCGGCGCCGAGGTCAGCATGGCGCTGGCCAGCGTGGCCGCCGACAGCCTCAGCCAGATGCTCCCCGGCCTGCTCGGCCAGGGCCAGGGGCTGCTCGAAGGGCAGCGGCAGAATGTCGTGCAGCAGATCGGCGCCGACCTCGACAACACCCTGCTGTACGTCTATCGCGGGCTCTCCGACGCCGAGCTGCAGCAGTTCGCCGACTTCGCCGAGTCGCCCGCCGGCCAGGCCTACTACCAGGCGGCCCTAGCCGCGGTGAAGGCCGGGCTGGCCTCCGCCCCCGCGAACTAGCTCAGGCGCTCGCCGAGGAAGTCGAAGTAGCGCCGGCGCAACGCCTCGCTCTCGTTGGCCAGGTGGTGACGCGCGCCGGTGAGCAGCAGGCACTCGATGCGCTCGAACTTCTCCTCCAGCACCCTCAGGTTGTAGCGCCAATCCACCGTCTCGTCGGCGTCGCCCTGCACCACCAGCAGGTTGCGCGCGCTGGGCGGCGCGCCCTCGATGTGCGGAATCCAGCGCGCCAGCGCGCCCACCCAGGCGGTGGGCAGGATGCGCGGCTGCAGCGGGTCGCGATCGCGGAGGAAGGCGAGGAAGCCGGCGTCGTTGGAGTTGTCGGTGAACTTGCGCGGGATGGAGTCGACGAAGGGCCGCAGCAGTTGGTAGCTGAGCTTCGACCAGCCCCAGGCGCGCGGCCGCACCAGCGGCGCCAGCAGCAGGGTGTGGCCCAGTTCCGGGCGCGGCGCACCGGTGAGCAGGTAGTCCAGCAGGATGGCGCCGCCGGTGCTCTGCCCGAAAAGGTGCCAGGGCTGCGGCAGGTCCAGTTGCGCGGCCGCGTCCAGCAGGCCGGCGAGCACCGCCTGGTACTCGGCGAAGTCGTTGATGCTGGCCGCCGCGCCGTTGGACAGGCCGTGGCCCGGCAGGTCGCAGGCGATCACCGCCAGGCCCAGGTCCAGCGCCCAGTCGATGACGTGGCCGTAGAGCCCCATGTGGTCGTAGTAGCCGTGCAGCAGCAGCAGGCTGCCGCGGGCCAGGGGCGGGCGCCACAGCTGCGCGGCGATGCGGTAGCCGGCGCACTCGAAGTAGCCCAGGCGGCTTTCCAGGCCCGGGTAGCGGGCCGCCAGGTCGAGCCCGTAGAAGGACTGGTAGGCGAGGACCTGGGCGTCGCGTTCGGCTGCGGTCAGGGGTCGCAGGCGCTGGCGCAGCAGATCGGGCTGGAAGGCTTCTGGCATCGGGGTTTTCCGCGGTTTCCGGTGACGCTGGGACGAGCGCCCGGCAGCATCCGGGCGGTTCTGCCACAAGCGACGGCATGGCACTCTTGGGGGCTATCTTACCGGGATTCGCCATGCCTGCCCGCCGCACGCTCATCCTCGCCTGCCTGGCCGCGCTGTTCGTTGCCATGCTGCTGGGCGCCTACCAATGGTTCCAGCAGCGCTACATCCGCCCCTTCGACGCGCAGCCGACGCTGTTCAGCGGCGCCGGCCTGCAGCTGCCGGCCGAACTGGCCGGCCCCGGCGCCATCCGCCTGGTGCATTTCTGGGACCCGGCCTGCCCGTGCAACGTCGGCAACCAGCAGCACCTCGCCGAGTTGCTGGCGCGCTTCGCCCCGCTCGGCGTGCAGTTCTTCGCCGTGCAGAAGTCCGGCAGCCACGGCCAGTTGCCCGCCACCCTCCAGGCCCTGCGGCCATTGGCCACGCCGCCTGGCGCCGAGGCGCTGCCGGCGAGCCCGGCGGTGGCTATCTGGGACCGCCAGGGCCGCCTGGCCTATTTCGGCCCCTACAGCGAGGGCGCGGTGTGCAGCTCGGCCAACAGCTTCATCGAACCGGTGCTGCAGGCGCTGATCGACGGCCGCCCGGTGCAGGCCACCCAGAGCCTCGCCCAAGGCTGCTATTGCCCCTGGCGGGCAGACAGCCGGGCGCCAGCATCTACACTAGCCGGAGCCGGCCCATGAAGGGCCGGCGCGCGACTACAAGGAGCCTCCCATGCCGCTACGCCCCACCCTCGCCCTGTGCGCCCTGCTCAGCCTGCCGCTGCTGGCCGGCGCCGACGACCAGGCGCCCAGTCCCGACCAGGTGATGTCCGAGCACAAGGCGGAGATCGACAACCGCCTGGCCGACATCGACTACAAGCGCAAACGCATCGTCGAAGCCAACATGAACCTCACCGGCAAGGAAGGCGAGGCGTTCTGGCCGATCTACAACACCTACCGCAGCGAGGCCGAGAAGCTGAGCAAGCAGCACCTGGCGCTGATCCTCGACTACGCCAAGTCCTACAACACCGGCAAGGTCTCCGACAAAGACGCCAGCGCCCTGCTCAAGCGCGCCGAGAAGCTCCAGCAGCTGCGCCTGGACCTGCGCAACCGCTACATCGCGCGCATGGCCAAGGCCGTCTCGCCGACCCGCGCCATGCGCTTCCTGCAGATCGAGACGCAGCTCGACGCCATGGCCCTGCTGGACATGGCCAGCGAGATCCCGCTGGCCGAATGAGCCCGGCGCGGGACGCCTCAGTGCGCCTGCGCCATCTCCTGCAAACGCCGCCGGTACACCTCCGGCGGCACCCCGAACCAGCGCCGGAAGGCGCGATAGAACGGCGACAGCTCGGCGAAACCGCAGGTCCGCGCCACTTCGCGGATGGCCACGCCTTCGGCCAGCAGCTCGGTGGCGCGCTGGCGGCGTACCTCCTCATGCAGCTCGCGGAAGCCGCTGCCCTGCCCGGCCAGGCTGCGCGGCAAGGCGCTGGCCGGCAGCCCCAGCAGCTCGGCGCAGGCCTGCAGGGTGCAGGGTTCGCGGCCCAGGCGGTGGGCCAGCAGGTAGCGCAGGCGGTTGAGCAGGTCGTTCTCCTGCAGGCGCTGTAGTTCCTCCTCCGCATAGCGGGTGAGCACGCCGTGCAAGGCGGCGTTGGCCGTGCGCGACGGGCGCCGCAGCAGGGCGCGCGGGAACAGCAGGGCGTCGTGTGCGCAGGCGAACCGCGGCGTCAGCCCGAACAGCCGGCGGTGCTCGGCCAGGCGCCGGGGCGAGGCATGGCGGAACTCGATGGCGGAACAGGCGAACTCGTCGTCGCTGATCGCCTTCAGCAGCTTGATGAACAGCAGCAGCAGGCATTCCATCTGCTGGCGCAGCGGCGGGCAGTCGCGGTAATGGATGTCGAGGACCAGCCGCGCCTGCTCGCCCTCCTCGCGCAGCTGCGCGGCCAGGCCGCCGGAGAGGATGTGCTGGAAGCGCAGGAAGCTGTGCAGCGCCTGCTCCAGGTCGCGGCTGGCCAGCAGCAGGTAGCCGACCACATCGAGCAGGCGCGGCTTCATCGCCTCGGCCAGGTGCAGGCCGATGTCCACGTCACCGCTCAGCTCCGGCAGCGCCGCCCAGAACAGCGGCACCTCGTCGTGCAGCAGGCGGCCGTCGGCGCTCACCGGCGCCAGGCGCACGCGCCGCAGCGCCTGGCGGTAGATGCGCGCCGGCTCCAGCCCCAGGTTGGTAAGCGCCTCGTAGAGCAGGCGGCGCAGGGTGGCCGAATGGGTGAGTGGCGCGCTGGCGAGGGACATATGGCCTCCTTTTGACCGAAGACTTGCAGCTTGCGCGCGTTTGGTCAATGAAAGCGCCCGGCGCGAATGCGCAGAATCCGCCCAGAACAACAAGGAGAGCCGCTACATGAAACGCACGTTGACCGTTCTTGCCGTACTGGTGGCGGCCGCTGCCGCCGGGGGCGCCTGGTACCTGCATGGCAAGCAGCCGATCCGCGACGGCCTGGCGGGGCTGCCCGGGCTGCAGGCCGAGGTCGAGGTGCGCTACGACGAGCGTGGCGTGCCGCACATCCGTGCGCAGAACGAAAGCGACCTGTACCGCGCCCTGGGCTACGTGCACGCCCAGGACCGGCTGTTCCAGATGGAGATGCTGCGCCGCCTGGCCAAGGGCGAGCTGGCCGAGGTGCTGGGGCCCAAGCTGGTGGACACCGACCGCCTGTTCCGCACCCTGCGCCTGCGCGACCATGCCGCCGAGTACGCCGCCCGCCAGGACCGGCAGTCGCCGGCCTGGAAAGCCCTGGAGGCGTACCTGGACGGCATCAACCAGTACCAGGCCAGCCACCCGAAGCCGCTGGAATTCGACGTGCTGGGCATTCCCAAGCGGCCCTTCACGGTGGAGGACACCCTCGCCGTGTCCGGCTACCTGGCCTACAGCTTCGCCGTGGCCCTGCGCACCGAGCCGGTGCTCACCTACATCCGCGACGACCTGGGCGCCGACTACCTGAAGGCCTTCGACCTGGCCTGGCACCCGGAGGGCGTGCTGCAGCGCCCCACCGCGCTGGCCGCCGGCGACTGGAAGGACCTCGGCGCCCTGGCGCAGATCAGCCAGCAGGCCCTGGAAGCCGCCGGCCTGCCGCAGTACGAGGGCAGCAACGCCTGGGTGGTCTCCGGCAGCCGCACGCGCAGCGGCAGGCCGCTGCTGGCGGGCGACCCGCACATCCGCTTCGCCGCGCCCTCGGTGTGGTACGAGGCGCAGCTCAGCGCCCCCGGCTTCGAACTCTACGGCCACCACCAGGCCCTGGTGCCCTTCGCCATGCTCGGCCACAACAAGGACTTCGGCTGGAGCCTGACCATGTTCCAGAACGACGACATGGACCTGGTGGCCGAGAAGACCAACCCGGCCAACCCCGAGCAGGTCTGGTACCACGGCCAGTGGGTGGACCTCGCGCGCGAGGAGCAGAGCATCGCGGTGAAGGGCCAAGCGCCGGTCAAGCTGGTGCTGCGCAGCTCGCCCCACGGGCCGATCGTCAACGACGCCCTGGGCGCCGCCTCGGGCAAGACGCCCATCGCCATGTGGTGGGGCTTCCTGCAGACCGAGAACCCGCTGCTGGACGCCTTCTACCACCTCGACCGCGCCGACACCCTGGACAAGGCCCGCGCCGCCGCCGCGCAGATCCACGCGCCGGGGCTCAACGTGGTCTGGGCCAACGCCCGCGGCGACATCGCCTGGTGGGCTTCGGCGCAACTGCCGAAGCGCCCGGCCGGCGTCGATCCGAACTTCATCCTCGACGGCAGCACCGCCGCGGCGGACAAGGACGGCTTCTACCCCTTCGTCGAGAACCCCCACGAAGAGAACCCGGCGCGCGGCTACATCGTCTCGGCCAACTTCCAGCCGGTGCCCGCCAACGGCCGGCCGGTGCCCGGCTACTACAACCTGGCCGACCGCGGCCAGCGCCTGGACCGGCACCTGGCCGACGCCTCGGTGAAGTGGGACCTGCAGAACAGCCAGGCGCTGCAACTGGACACCGGCACCGACTACGGCCCGCGCACCCTGACGCCGCTGCTGCCGAGCCTGCGCCAGGCGGCGAGCGGCAAGCAGGAGAAGGCGCTGGTGGAGCAGCTGGCGGCCTGGAAGGGCGACTACCCGCTGGATTCGCTGGCCGCCACCCTGTTCAGCCAGTTCCTCTACCAACTGGCCTACGGCGCCATGCACGACGAAATGGGCGATGCCTTCTTCAACACCCTGCTGAGCACCCGGGCGATAGATAGCGCCCTGCCGCGGCTGACCGCCGACGACGCCTCGCCCTGGTGGGACGACCGCGCCACTGCGCAGAAGGAAAGCCGCGCGGACATCGTCAAGGCCGCCTGGCAGGCCAGCCTGAAGCACCTGCGCGACACCTTCGGCCAGGACCCGGCCAATTGGAAATGGGGCGCGGCGCACACCCTCACCCACGTGCACCCGCTGGGCATGCAGAAGCCGCTGGACCGCCTGTTCAACATCGGCCCCTTCGCCGCGCCCGGCGGCCACGAGGTGCCCAACAACCTCTCGGCGCCCATCGGCCCGGCGCCCTGGGCCGTCACCTACGGGCCCTCGACGCGGCGCCTGGTGGACTTCGCCGACCCCACCCACGCCCTGGGCATCAACCCGGTGGGCCAGAGCGGCGTGCTCTTCGATGCGCACTACAAGGACCAGGCCGAGGACTACGTCGAAGGCCGCTACCACGCCGAGCATTTCGCGCCCGACGAGGTTGCCGCCAACAGCCACGGCCTGCTCAGGCTGGTGCCCCAGGCCCGCTAGGCCGCGCCAGAAACGACGAACCCCGCATGCTGCGGGGTTCGTCGTTTCCGTGAGAAGGGACTGCGGGAGGCGCCGAAGCTCCCTGGCGCGTTATTCCCCCTAGGGATAACTATTGGGGTGTTGTATTGGGCGCCACCTCCCGCCTGGGTGCTGTGGAAAGCACTGGCAAATTGCCCGGGATCACGGAGGCCGACCAAGCTGCGGGGAATAGCCGGCAACCGCCAACGGACACACTGAATAGTAGTTGGCAAATGCAGGGAAGTTGCGGCGATTAGCTGTCAGATTCTTCTGAGAAGACCGACTCTTCTTGCCCTTCGGCATATGTCCGCCTCCCCCAAAAACATGGGCCACCCTAAGGTGGCCCATGGTTTTCGCAGGCACCGGCTGCAGCCGGCCGACAAGACGACCTCAGACGGTGGCCGGCGAACCTTTCTGCCAGTCGGTGGCCGTGGCTTCCATGGCCTCCTGGACGGCACGCTTGCGGCGCTCCTCGGCCTGGCGGGTGAAGTACCAGGCAAAGAAGGTGAACAGCGAGACGGTCAGCAGGATCAGGCTGGCCACCGCGTTGATCTCCGGCTTCACGCCCAGGCGCACGGCGGAGAACACTTCCATCGGCAGGGTGGTGGAGCCGGGGCCGGAGACGAAGCTGGCCAGCACCAGGTCGTCCAGCGACAGGGCGAAGGACATCATGCCGCCGGCCGCCAGCGAAGGCGCGATCATCGGGATGGTGATCAGCAGGAACACTTTCCAGGGCTTGGCGCCCAGGTCCATGGCCGCTTCCTCGATGGACAGATCCAGCTCGCGCAGGCGCGCCGACACCACCACCGCCACGTAGGACGAGCAGAAGCTGGTGTGGGCGATCCAGATGGTGACGATGCCGCGCTCCTGCGGCCAGCCGATCAGCTGGGCCATGGCCACGAACAGCAGCAGCAGCGACAGGCCGGTGATCACCTCGGGCATGACCAGCGGCGCGGTGACCATGCCGCCGAACAGCGTGCGGCCGCGGAAACGCGGGATGCGCGTCAGCACGAAGGCCGCCAGGGTGCCCAGTATCACCGAGGAGACCGCCGTGTACACGGCGATTTCCAGGGAGCGGAACACCGAGCTGATCAGCTGGGTGTTGTCCAGCAGGCCGACGTACCACTTCACCGACCAGCCGCCCCACACGGTCACCAGCTTGGAGCCGTTGAACGAGTAGATGACCAGGATGACCATCGGCACGTAGATGAACAGCAGGCCGAGGACAAGCATGATGTTGGAGAAGGACCAACGCTTGTTCATACCTTGCCCTCCAGTTCTTTGGCTTGGTTCTTGTTGAACAGGATGATGGGCACGATGAGGATCGCCAGCATGACCACCGCCAGGGCGGACGCCACCGGCCAGTCACGGTTGTTGAAGAACTCCTGCCACAGCACCTTGCCGATCATCAGCGTCTCGGGGCCGCCGAGCAGTTCCGGGATGACGAACTCGCCCACCGCCGGGATGAACACCAGCATGCAGCCGGCGATGATGCCGTTCTTCGACAGCGGCACGGTGATCTTCCAGAAGCTGGTGAAGTTGCGCGCGCCCAGGTCGGAAGCGGCCTCCAGCAGGCTCATGTCGTGCTTCACCAGGTTGGCGTACAGCGGCATCACCATGAACGGCAGGTACGAGTAGACGATACCGATGTACACCGCCAGGTTGGTGTTGAGGATGGTCAGCGGTTCGTTGATCACCCCCAGCCACATCAGGAAGCCGTTGAGCAGCCCGTTGTTGGAGAGGATGCCCATCCAGGCGTACACGCGGATCAGGATCGCCGTCCAGGTCGGCATCATGATCAGCAGCAGCAGCACGGTCTGCATTTCCTTGCTGGCGCGGGCGATGGCGTAGGCCATCGGGTAGCCGATCAGCAGGCACAGGAAGGTGCTGATCGCCGCCATCTTCAGCGATCCCAGGTAGGCGTCGATGTAGAGCGGGTCGTCCGTCAGCATCAGGTAGTTGCCGAGGTTCAGCACCAGTTGCAGGGTCTGGTCGGCGTACTGGAACACTTCGGTGTACGGCGGGATGGCCACGTCCGCTGCCGCCAGGCTGATCTTCAGCACGATGGCGAAGGGCAGCAGGAAGAACAGGAACAGCCAGATGAACGGCACACCGATCACGGCGTGCCGGCCACGCGGCAGGCGCTTCATGAGCGATTTGCTGATGTTCATGATTGCAGCACCACACCGCTGTCGTCGTACCAGCTGATGTACACCGGCTGGTCCCAGGTCGGGCGGGCCACGTGGCGCTCGGCGTTGGCCATGAAGGCCTGGACGATCATCCCCGAGGCCAGCTTGATGTAGTACACCGAGTGGCCGCCCAGGTAGGCGATGTCGTAGACGGTGCCCTGGGCCCAGTTGAAGCCTTCGTGCTCGAGGTTTTCCGGCTTCTGCGCGCTGACCATGACCTTCTCCGGACGCAGCGCGTAGGTGATGCGCTTGTCTTCGGCGCGGGTGCTGATGCCGTGGCCGATGTAGATCGGGTTTTCCAGCTGCGGGCAGGCGATCACCGCGTGGTCCTGCAGGTCTTCGACCAGTTGGCCGTCGAACATGTTGACGTTGCCGATGAACTCGCAGATCAGGCGGCTGGCCGGGGTCTCGTAGATGTCCATCGGGCTGCCGATCTGCTCGATGCAGCCCAGGTGCATGATGGCGATGCGCTGGGCCATGGTCATGGCCTCTTCCTGGTCGTGGGTCACCATCACGCAGGTCACGCCGACGCGCTCGATGATCTCCACCAGTTCCAGCTGCATCTGCGAGCGCAGCTTCTTGTCCAGGGCGCCCATGGGCTCGTCGAGCAGCAGCAGCTTCGGCCGCTTGGCCAGCGAACGGGCCAGGGCCACGCGCTGGCGCTGGCCGCCGGAGAGCTGGTGCGGCTTGCGCTTGGCGTACTGGGTCATCTGCACCAGCTTGAGCATTTCCTCGACGATCCTGTCGATCTCGGCCTTGGGCAGGCCGTCCTGCTTCAGGCCGAAGGCGATGTTCTGCGCAACTGACATGTGCGGGAACAGCGCGTAGGACTGGAACATCATGTTGATCGGCCGCTCGTAGGGCGGCAGGTCGGTGATGTCCTGGCCATCCAGGAAGATGCGACCTTCGGTCGGCCGCTCGAAGCCGGCCAGCATGCGCAACAGGGTGGATTTACCGGAACCGGAACCGCCGAGCAATGCGAAGATTTCGCCCTTCTTGATGGTCAGGGAAACACTGTCCACCGCAAGGGTTTCGTCGAACTGCTTGGTGACCCGGTCGATTTTTACCAACACCTCTTTGGGCTGCTGGTCGCCCGCGAGGGCTTTCTTGTAGGCACCGGAGGCTATAGCCATTTACCACAACTCCCAACTTTTGGACGCCCGGCCCCCGCGGCCGGGCGTACTTGGATTACTTACCGGACTTGATCTTGGTCCAGGAACGGGTCATGAGGCGCAGGATCTTCGGCGGCAGCTCGTGCTGCACGAAGAGCTTGTCGAGCACTTCCTGAGGCGGGTAGACCTCGGGATTGTCGCGCACGGACTCATCCATGAATTCGCCAGCCTTGGGGTTCGGGTTGGCGTAACCGACGTAATCGCTGACCTTGGCGATCACCTCGGGCTTGAGCAGGTAGTTGATGAAGGCGTGGGCCTCTTTCGGGTTCGACGCATCCTTCGGGATGGCGAGGATGTCGAACCACAGGTTGGCGCCTTCCTTCGGAATCGCATAGGCGATGTTCACACCCTTGCCGGCTTCCTTGGCGCGGTTGGCGGCCTGGAACACGTCGCCGGAGAACCCGGCGGCGACGCAGATGTTGCCGTTGGCCAGGTCCGAGATGTACTTGGAGGAATGGAAGTAGGTGACGTAGGGGCGAACCGCCATCAGCTTGGCCTCGGCCTTCTCGTAGTCGGCCGGGTTGGTGCTGTTGGGGTCCAGGCCCAGGTATTTGAGCACGGCCGGCATCATTTCGTCGCCCGAATCGAGGAAGGCGACGCCGCACTGGCTGAGCTTCTTCATGTTCTCGGGCTCGAAGAGCACGGCCCAGGAGTCGATCTTGTCGACGCCGAGCACGGCCTTGACCTTGTCGACGTTGTAGCCGATGCCGTTGGTGCCCCACAGGTAGGGCACGCCGTAGAGGTTGCCCGGGTCGTTGGCCTCGAGTTGTTTCATCAGGTGCGGGTCGAGGTTCTTCCAGTTCGGCAGTTGGCTCTTGTCCAGCTTCTGGAAGGCGCCGGCCTTGATCTGGCGGCCGAGGAAGTGGTTGGACGGCACCACGATGTCGTAGCCGGTGCGGCCGGCCAGCAGCTTGCCTTCGAGGGTTTCGTTGGAGTCGAAGACGTCGTACACCGGCTTGATGCCGGTTTCCTTCTCGAAATCGGCCAGAGTGGTCTCGCCGATGTAGTCGCTCCAGTTGTACACGTGGACGGTCGGCTCGGCCTGCGCAACGGCGGCGCCCAGGCCCAGGGTCGAGATGGCGGCGATCAGGGTTTTGCGGAAGGGAATGCGCACACGTCGGTCCTCTCTGTTGTCATGAAGCTTCTTTGTGTTGGCGTTTACAGCTTGTCCGGGCCTTCCGTGGCGCGCGCGAGCGCTTCTGCAGCCCTAGCTGCAACCAACGGCCATCCCACTGCAGATGATCCGTGCCTGCAGAGCGATGGCGGGCCTGCGACCGCGCCGCCACCACCCTGCGCCCTGCCCGGCCGTTCGGGACGAACGACCGGGCCGGGGCGTCACTTGCCGGACTTGATGGTGGTCCAGCTGCGGGTCATCAGGCGCTGGGTCTTCGCCGGCAGGTCCGGGAAGGCGTACAGCTTCTTCATGACCGCGTCGCTCGGGTAGATGCCCGGGTCGTTACGGATTTCCTCGTTCACCAGCGGAGTGGCCGCGGAGTTGGCGTTGGGGTAGGAAACGGTATCGGAAATCTCGGCGATCACCTTCGGCTCGAGCAGGAAGTTGATCCACTTCAGGGCGCCGTCGGGGTTCTCGGCGTCCTTCGGAATGGCCACGGTGTCGAAGAAGGCGCCGGCGCCTTCCTTCGGAATGTGGTAGGCCACCTTCACGTTGTTCTTGGCTTCCACGGCGCGGGACTTGGCCTGGTAGATGTCACCCGAGTAGCCGATGGCGACACAGATGTTGCCGTTGGCCAGGTCCGAGATGTACTTGGAGGAGTGGAAGTAGGTGATGTACGGACGGATCTTCAGGAACAGCTCTTCGGCAGCCTTGATTTCCTTGGGATCCTGGCTGTCCGGCTTGTAGCCCAGGTAGTGCAGGGCCGCCGGCAGCATCTCGGTGGGCGAGTCGAGGAAGCTCACGCCGCACTGTTTCAGCTTCTGGATGTTCTCGGGCTTGAATACCAGGTCCCAGGAATCCACCGGGGCGCCGTCGCCCAGGGCGGCCTTGACCTTGTCCGGGTTGTAGCCGATGCCGATGGTGCCCCACATGTAGGGGATGGCGAACTTGTTGCCCGGGTCGCTGACCTCGAGAGTCTTCATGATGTCCGGGTTCAGGTTCTTCCAGTTCGGCAGCTTGTCGCGGTCCAGCGGCTGGTAGACGCCGGCCTTGATCTGCTTGGCGAGGAAGGAGTTCGAGGGAACCACCACGTCGTAGCCCGACTTGCCGGCCAGCAGCTTGGCCTCCAGCACTTCGTTGCTGTCGTAGACGTCGTAGACGACCTTGATGCCGGTGGCCTTGGTGAACTCGTCGACCGTGTTCGGGGCGATGTAGTCGGACCAGTTGTAAACGTGCAGTACCTTGTCATCGGCCTGTGCCATACCGGCCACAGCGCCCGCCAGAGTCACGGCGAGCAGGGTCTTGCCGAAGGTTTTGAACATGCGGGTAGCTCCAATTGTTTTTGATGTTCCGGGTGGCGTCGGCGGCTTTCCGCCTTCACCACCCGGTGAGCCTGGCCAACGCACAGGCGCAGTCTGTCAAAGGTCCGGTGAAAGACTCAAGACAGCGCTACGGCGGCGGTTTGATCGAGGCACTTGCGCGCCAGGGTGATCAACTCGTCGATCTCCGGCTTGGTGATGACCAGCGGCGGCGAAATAATCATAGTGTCTCCCACCGCGCGCATGATCAGGCCGTTGCGGAAGCAGTGCTCGCGGCACAGCATCCCCACGCCGTTCTCGAAGCGCTCGCGGGTCTTCTTGTTCTTCACCAGCTCCAGCGCGCCGACCATGCCGACGCCGCGGGCCTCGCCCACCAGCGGGTGGTCGGCCAGTTCCTGCCAGCGCTTTTGCAAGTAAGGTGCCGTTTCCGCCTTCACGGTCTCGACGATCTTCTCCTCGCGCAGGATGCGGATGTTCTCCAGGGCCACTGCCGCGGCCACCGGGTGACCAGAGTAAGTGAAGCCGTGGTAGAACTCGCCACCCTCATTCAGGGTATCGACGATCTCGTCGCGGACGATTACGCCGCCCATGGGGATGTAGCCGGAAGTCAGGCCCTTGGCGATCGGCATCAGGTCCGGGGCGTTGCCGTAGTACTGGCTGCCGAACCATTCGCCGGTACGGCCGAAGCCGCAGATGACTTCGTCGGCGATGAACAGGATTTCGTACTTGGCGAGAATCTCGCGGATCTTAGGCCAGTAGGTGTCCGGCGGAACGATCACGCCGCCGGCGCCCTGGATCGGCTCGGCGATGAAGGCGGCGACGTTCTCCTCGCCGACTTCGAGGATCTTCTTCTCCAGCTGCTCGGCGGCCCAGACGCCGAACTCTTCCGCCGACATGTCGCCGCCCTCGCCGTACCAGTAGGGCTGGGCGATGTGCACGATGCCCGGGATCGGCAGGTCGCCCTGGCTGTGCAGGGCCTTCATGCCGCCGAGACTGACGCCGGCGACGGTGGAGCCGTGGTAGCCGTTCCAGCGGCCGATGACCACCTTCTTCTGCGGCTTGCCCTTGATGCTCCAGTAGTGGCGGACCATGCGCAGCACGGTGTCGTTGGACTCCGAGCCGGAGCCGGTGAAGAACACGTGGTTCATGCCTTCGGGGGCGATGTCGGCGATGGCCTTGGCCAGTTCCAGCGCCGGCGGGTGCGCGGTCTGGAAGAACAGGTTGTAGTAGGGCAGCTCGAGCATCTGCTTGTAGGCGACCTCGGCGAGCTCCTTGCGACCATAGCCGACGTTCATGCACCACAGGCCGGCCATGCCATCGAGGATCTTGTTGCCCTCGCTGTCCCACAGGTACACGCCTTCGGCCTTGGTGATGATGCGCGCACCCTTCTCGTTCAGTTGCTTGTAGTCGGTGAACGGAGCCAGGTGGTGTTCGCGGCTGAGCGCCTGCCAGTGTTGGGTCTGGGCGCTGGTCTGTTTCGTCATTTTGGTAAAACCTCTCTGTAATGAACACGGGGCCCGGCCGGCAGGGCCGGGCCCCACGCCGATCAGACGGACAGCAGGAGGAACTCCCGCTCCCAGGAACTGATCACCCGCTTGAAGTTCTCGTGCTCGGCGCGTTTCACCGCGACGTAGCCGCGGATGAACTTGCTGCCCAGGTACTGTTCAAGGGTCTTGCTGCCTTCCATGGTTTCCAGTGCCGCCTCGATGGTCAGCGGCAGGCGCAGGTTACGTCGTTCGTAGCCGCGGCCCTTGACCTGGGCACTGGGTTTGATGCCTTCGACCATGCCGATGTAGCCGCACAGCAGGCTGGCGGCCAGGGCCAGGTAGGGGTTGGCGTCGGCGCCGGCCAGGCGGTTTTCCACGCGGCGGTTCTCCGGGTTGGAGTCCGGCACGCGCAGGCCCACGGTGCGGTTCTCCTCGCCCCACTCGACGTTCACCGGCGCCGAGGTGTCGGGCAGGAAGCGGCGGAACGAGTTGACGTTCGGGGCGAACAGCGGCAGGGCCTCGGGGATGAAGCGCTGCAGGCCGCCGACGTGGTGCAGGAACAGCTCGCTCATGGTGCCGTCGGCATTGGAGAAGATGTTCTTGCCGGTCTTGATGTCGACGATGCTCTGGTGCAGGTGCATGGCGCTGCCCGGCTCGCCGGTCATCGGCTTGGCCATGAAGGTCGCGGCCACGTTGTGCTTGAGCGCGGCCTCGCGCATGGTGCGCTTGAACACCAATATCTGGTCGGCCAGGTCCAGGGCGTCGCCGTGACGGAAGTTGATTTCCATCTGCGCGGTGCCTTCCTCGTGGATCAGCGTGTCCAGGTCCAGGCCCTGGGCCTCGCACCAGTCGTACATGTCCTCGAACAGCGGGTCGAACTCGTTCGCCGCGTCGATGGAGAAGGACTGGCGGCCGGTTTCCTGGCGCCCGGAACGGCCCACGGGGGCCTGCAGCGGGTAGTCGGGGTCGTCGCTGCGCTTGGTCAGGTAGAACTCCATCTCCGGCGCCACGATCGGCTTCCAGCCCTTGTCGGCGTAGAGCTTGAGCACGCGCTTGAGAATGTTGCGCGGCGACAGCTCGATGGGGTTGCCGAGCTTGTCGTAGGTGTCGTGGATGACCATCGCGGTGGGCTCGATGGCCCAGGGAACGAGGAACACGGCATTCTCGTCCGGGCGGCAGACCATATCGATGTCGGCCGGGTCCAGCAGGTCGTAGTAGATGTCGTCCTCGACGTAATCACCGGTCACGGTCTGCAGGAGCACGGACTCCGGCAGGCGCATGCCCTTCTCGTTGAGGAACTTGTTGGTCGGCGCGATCTTGCCCCGGGCAATCCCGGTCAGGTCGGCGATCATGCATTCCACTTCGGTGATCTTGCGTTCCTTCAGCCAGCCGGTCAGCTGGTCTAGCTTGGTAGTCATAAAGACCTCAGGGTTTTGAGAGCCCGGCCCCAACCGCCGGACTCAACGTTGCCCCGCCCTCTTGCCGCAGGCTTTGCCGAATGCCTGGAAGATGGCGAGATAGTTGGGATTGGATCGGACCTGCCATTCGGGGTGCCACTGCACACCGAGGGCGAAGGCCCTGGCGCCTTCTACGGAGAAGGCCTCGACCAACCCGTCAGGCGCCAGTGCTTCTACGCGAAGGCCCGGCGCCAGACGTGCAACGCCTTGGCCATGAATGGAATTGACCTGGATCTGCGCCGGCAAGCCGATGCCGGCGAGAATGCCGCCCGGCTGCACGTCGACGACGTGGCGCGGGGCGTACTGCACCTCGACCGGCTGGTTGGCCGGCTCGCGGTGGTCCATGAAGCCTGGAGTTTCGTGCACCTTCTGGTGCAGCGTGCCGCCTAGAGCCACGTTGATCTCCTGGAACCCGCGGCAGATGCCGAGCAACGGCACGCCGGCGGCGATCGCAGCGCGAATGAGCGGCAGTGTAGTAGCGTCACGGGCGATGTCATGCAAAGTGCCTGCATCGCTCTCGGGGCCACTATAATGATGGGGCTCGACGCTCGACGGTGATCCGCTGAACAGCAGCCCATCGAGGCTGGAGAGCAAGGTGTCCTGGTCAAGCGATTCGCCCAGGGCTGGAATGATCAGCGGTAGACCATTGGCCCCGGCCACCACGGCACTGACGTATTTGTCACCGACGGTATGGCTGGGTTTATGACCGACTTGCCTGACGCAGGCGGTCACGCCGATTAACGGCAGGCGAGACATGGGACACCCGTGCTTGTAAGTGTTATGGGTTGCGACCGAGCTTAGCGCTGTTCATTTTTTTACACAATAGTCCTGTAAAAAATTGCACACGCCTCTCTGAACATCCCATGGCAGCACGCTTTCACGGCCCCTGAGACAGGCCGAAATGCCCCAGGAATGGCCACCTTGCACCATCAGCGGGCAGGAAGTGGCGCTATTGACATCAACAGGCCTTTCGGATTGACTCACAGCCTAGCCCCCGCATGATTGATATTTTTAACAATAAAGGTGTTGCACCATGTCGGTACCCCCGAGTGCCGTTCCGCTCTCAGAAGCGACCGAGTTCCTGAAGGAACACCCCGAGGTCCAGTTCGTCGACCTCCTTATTGCAGATATGAATGGCGTGGTTCGCGGCAAGCGCATCGAGCGCAGCAACCTGCCGAAAGTCTACGAGAAAGGCATCAACCTCCCCGCCTCGCTGTTCGCCCTCGACATCACCGGCTCCACCGTTGAAAGCACCGGCCTGGGCCTGGATATCGGCGACGCCGACCGTGTCTGCTATCCCATCCCCAACACCATCGCCATGGAACCCTGGCAGAAGCGTCCGACCGCGCAACTGCTGATGACCATGCATGAAATGGAAGGCGAGCCGTTCTTCGCCGACCCACGCGAGGTACTGCGCCAGGTCGTCCAGAAGTTCACCGACATGGGCCTATCCATCGTCGCGGCCTTCGAGCTGGAGTTCTACCTGATCGACCAGGAGAACGTGAACGGCCGCCCGCAGCCGCCGCGCTCGCCCATCTCCGGCAAGCGGCCGCAGTCGGTGCAGGTCTACTCCATCGACGACCTCGACGAGTACGCCGACTGCCTGCAGGACATCATCGACGGCGCCCGCGCCCAGGGCATCCCGGCCGACGCCATCGTCAAGGAGAGCGCCCCGGCGCAGTTCGAGGTCAACCTCCACCACGTCAACGACGCGCTCAAGGCCTGCGACTACGCGGTGCTGCTCAAGCGCCTGATCAAGAACGTGGCATACGACCATGAAATGGACTCGACCTTCATGGCCAAGCCCTACCCGGGCCAGGCCGGCAACGGTCTGCACGTCCACGTGTCGCTGCTGGACAAGGATGGCAAGAACATCTTCGCCAGCGAGGATCCCGAGCAGAACGCCGCGTTGCGTCACGCGATCGGCGGTGTGCTCGAGACCCTGCCCGCCTCCATGGCCTTCCTCTGCCCGAACGTCAACTCCTACCGCCGCTTCGGCTCGGCCTTCTTCGTGCCGAACGCGCCGAGCTGGGGCCTGGACAACCGCACCGTGGCGCTGCGCGTGCCCACCGGCGCGCCGGAAGCGGTGCGCCTGGAACACCGCGTGGCCGGTGCCGACGCCAACCCCTATCTGCTGCTGGCCGCGGTCCTCGCCGGCGTCCACCACGGCCTGGTCAACAAGGTCGAGCCGGGCGCGCCGATCGAAGGCAACGCCTACGATCAGTTGGAGCAGAGCCTGCCGAACAACCTGCGCGATGCCCTGCGCGAGCTGGACGACAGCGACGTGATGAACAAGTACATCAGCCCCGAGTACATCGACATCTTCGTCGCGTGCAAGGAACACGAGATGCAGGAGTTCGAGTATTCGATCTCCGACCTCGAGTACAACTGGTACCTGCACACCGTATAAGCAACACCCCAGGCGACGCCGGCCCCGCGCCGGCGTTCGTCTGACCGCCCTGCCCGCCGGGCGGGCGCCCCGCCGTATCCTGCTCTGCCGCACCACGCTGCAACCAAGCCCCCGGGATGGCCGCCGGCCGTCCATGCTGTGCCTTGACATAGGGAGAATGCCAATGCCACGCCTGCTCGCCCCGCTGTTGCTGCTGCTCTGCCCGCTGTTCGTCCAGGCCGAGGACGTCATCCGCGTCTACAACTGGAACGACTACATCGCCCCGGAAGCGCTCAAGGACTTCGAGAAGGCCAGCGGCGTCCGCGTCGAGTACCACACCTACAGCACCGCCGAAGAACTCAAGCAGGCGCTGCGCTCCGGCGAGAAGATCGACGTCGCCGTCCCCTCCCACAACGACCTGCCGCAGCTGATCAAGGACAAGCTGATCCAGCCGCTGGACTTCACCCGCCTGCCCAACCGCAGCCACCTCGACCCGCAGCTGATGAGCAAGCTGGCCGCCGTCGACCCCGACAACCGCCACGCCGTGCCCTACCTGTGGGGCGCCGTGGGCCTGGCGGTGAACCAGCCGCAGGCCGAGAAGGCCCTGGGCGGGCCGGTGCCGGACAGCTGGAGCCTGCTGTTCGACCCGCAATACAGCGCGCGCCTGAAGAGCTGCGGGCTGAGCCTGCTGGACGCGCCCGACGAGACCTTCTCGGTGCTGATGAACTACCAGGGGCGCAACTTCGCCCGCAGCGCGCCGACGCAGATCCGCCGCGCCGGCCAGGTGCTCCAGGCGCTGCGCCCGAACCTGCGCTACATCGACAGCGAGCGCTACATCCAGGATCTCAACGACGGCAAGCTGTGCGTGGCCATGGCCTGGGTCGGCGACGCCCTGCATGCGGCTCGCGCCGGGCAGCCGGTGCACTTCATGGTGCCGCAGGAGGGCTCGGTGCTGTTCATCGACAACCTGGTGGTGCCCAGCAGCGCCCAGCATCCGGACCTGGCCCTGCGCTTCATCGACTTCATGCTGCAGCCGAAGGTCGCCGCCCAGGTCACCGCCGCCACCCTCTACCCGAACGCCAACGTCGACGCCGCGGCCTTCCTCGACGCCGAGCTGCGCCAGCAGCCGGGCCTGTACCCGGACCAGGAGACCAAGCGCCGCCTGTTCGCCCTGGAAACCGCCCCGGAGAAGACCGCGCCGGTGTTCAAGGAAACCTGGGACAAGCTGCTGGCCGACCACTGACGGCCAGCGGCGCGGCGCGCGCCAGGGGCCGCGAACTTGCTCCGGACGCATGAGCTGGCGTCCAATAGCCCGCTCATGCCTGGAGAACCCCATGCCCGCCCCCACCAGCTCCCGCAAGCCCCGCGCCAGCAGCCAGGCGCGCATCGCCAGCATCCTCGACGCCGCCCGCGCGCTGCTCGCCGAAGACGGCACCGCCGGCCTGTCGATCTACGCCGTGGCGGAGCGGGCGGACATACCGCCGTCCTCGGTCTACCACTTCTTCCCCAGCGTGCCGGCGCTGCTGCAGGCGCTGACCGGCGAGGTCCACGCCGCCTTCCGCGCCTGCCTGGCGGCGCCGGTGGACCACGACGCCCTGCGCGACTGGCGCGACCTCTCGCGGCTGGTGGAGGAGCGCATGCTCGCCGTCTACGCCGGCGACGCCGCGGCGCGCCAGCTGATCCTCGCCAGCCACGGCCTGGCCGAGGTGACCCTCGCCGACCGCCAGCACGACATGGAGCTGGGCCGCTCCATGCAGGCCCTGTTCGACCACCACTTCCACCTGCCCGAACTGCCCCGGGACATCGAAGTGTTCAGCCTGGCCATGGAACTGGGCGACCGCGTCTACGCCCTTTCGGTGCAACGCCACGGGCGCATCGAACCGCGCCTGGCCGAGGAAGGGATGCGGGTGTTCGATGCCTATCTGTCGCTGTATCTGCCGCCCTTCCTGCCTAAACGGCAGCTATAGGAAAACGGCAGCTGTAAGCGGCAAGCCTCAAGCTGCAAGCAAGAGCCGCTTTCGCTTGCGGCTTGAAGCTTATCGCCCACAGCTTTAAGTCCGATATTTATCTGTCTTTTTATCGGATTCGATGCCGCGATAGAGAAATACCGCTTCAAAAGTCGATTTTTATCGGATATAAATCGCCCCAGCGCCGCGAAAGACGTCGACCTCACGCCTTCTCGCAGCACCCCACGGCCGCCACCCAACCCGGAAGGCCGATAAGTATCCGAATAAAAAGGTGTTCCATGACCCGTACCGTCACCGTCGCCGCCACCCAGATGGCGTGCTCCTGGGATGTCCAGGCCAACATCGCCAACGCCGAGAAGCTGGTGCGCCAGGCGGCCGCCCAGGGCGCGCAGATCATCCTGATCCAGGAACTGTTCGAGACCCCCTACTTCTGCCAGAAGCCCAACGCCGACTACACCCAGCTGGCCACCCCGGTGGAAGAGAACCCGGCGATCCTGCACTTCCAGAAGGTCGCCGCCGAGCTGAAAGTCGTGCTGCCGATCAGCTTCTTCGAGCGCGCCGGCCGCGCGCGCTTCAACAGCATCGCCATCATCGATGCCGACGGCAGCAACCTGGGCGTGTACCGCAAGAGCCACATCCCCGACGGCCCCGGCTACCACGAGAAGTACTACTTCAACCCCGGCGACACCGGCTTCAAGGTCTGGGACACCGCCTACGCGCGCATCGGCGTCGGCATCTGCTGGGACCAGTGGTTCCCCGAGTGCGCCCGCAGCATGGCGCTGATGGGCGCCGAGGTGCTGTTCTACCCGACCGCCATCGGCAGCGAGCCGCACGACGCCAGCATCACCTCCCGCGACCACTGGCAGCGCGTGCAGCAGGGCCATGCCGGCGCCAACCTGATGCCGCTGGTGGCCTCCAACCGCATCGGCAAGGAAGAGCAGGACGGCTACGACATCACCTTCTACGGCTCCTCCTTCATCGCCGATCAATTCGGCAAGAAGGTCCAGGAACTGAACGAGACCGAGGAAGGCATCCTGCTGCACAGCTTCGATCTGGACGCCCTGGAGAAAGTCCGCACCGCCTGGGGTGTGTTCCGCGACCGCCGTCCGAACCTATACTGGCCGATCGCGACCCTCGACGGAGAGAACCTCTCCGAATGACCTCGCGCGGCGGGAGGCGATCCCTTCCGCCGCTTCGTCCGTAGCTGCCCGCATCTGGTGACCCCATGACCACTCTGACCAGTACCCCCCGCGCCGATGGCTTCCGCATGCCGGCGGAATGGGAACCCCACACCCAGACCTGGATGGTCTGGCCCGAGCGCCCGGACAACTGGCGCCTGGGCGGCAAGCCGGCGCAGGCCGCCTTCAGCGCCGTGGCCGAGGCCATCGCGCGCTTCGAGCCGGTCACCGTCTGCGTTTCCGCCGCGCAGTTCGAGAACGCCCGCGCGCGCCTGAGCGACGCCGTCCGGGTGATCGAGATCAGCAACGACGACGCCTGGGTGCGCGACACCGGGCCGACCTTCGTGGTCGACGACCAGGGCCGCGTGCGCGGCGTGGACTGGACCTTCAACGCCTGGGGCGGCCTCGACGGCGGCCTGTACTTCCCCTGGCTGCGCGACGACCAGGTGGCGGCGAAGATCCTCCAGGTCGAGCGCTGCGAACGCTACCGCACCGAAGGCTTCGTGCTCGAGGGCGGCTCCATCCACGTGGATGGCGAAGGCACCCTGATCACCACCGAGGAATGCCTGCTCAACCGCAACCGCAACCCGCACCTGTCCCGCGAGGAGATCGAGCAGGTCCTGCGCGAGCACCTGGCGGTGGACAGTGTGATCTGGCTGCCGGACGGCCTGTACAACGACGAGACCAACGGCCACGTCGACAACTTCTGCTGCTACGTGCGCCCGGGCGAAGTGCTGCTGGCCTGGACCGACGACGCCAACGACCCCAACTACCCGCGCTGCCAGGCCGCCATGCGCGTGCTGGAGCAGGCCCGCGACGCCAAGGGCCGCCAGCTGGTGGTGCACAAGATGCCGATCCCCGGCCCGCTGCACGCCACCGAGGAAGAGTGCGCCGGCGTCGACCTGGTGGAAGGCAGCCAGGAGCGCGACCCGTCGATCCGCCTGGCCGGCTCCTACGTGAACTTCCTGATCGTCAACGGCGGCATCGTCGCGCCGAGCTTCGACGACCCGAAGGACGCCGAGGCCAAGGCCATCCTCCAGCGCGTGTTCCCCGAGCACGAAGTGGTGATGGTGCCGGGCCGGGAAATCCTCCTGGGCGGCGGCAACATCCACTGCATCACCCAGCAGCAACCGGCGCCGCAGAAGCGCTGAGCCGGTAGCCGCCAACGAAAAGGCCGTCTGCCCGCGAGGGGAGACGGCCTTTTTCGTCACGGCGTGCATCGCCATGCCCTGTGCCGGCCGGATCGCGGACAAGGTCCGCTCCTACGGTTCCAGGGAGCACGGCTTTTCGTAGGATGGCGTTGGGCGAAGCGATACCCATCGTCATGCCCGACCGGGCGCCGGTGTTCCGGCCGGCGGCGTATAACCGCGAACGGTTATACGCCCTGCGCCCCCACGCCATTCCCATGTAGGAGCGCGCCCTGCGCGCGAAATCGCGGGCAGGGCCCGCTCCTACAGGTCCCCCCTCCGGCGCGTTCCTACGGAAAGCCCCAGGCCTAGAACAGCGGCAGGGTGTAGCTGACGATCAGGCGGTTCTCGTCCTGGTCGCGCTGGGCCGGGGTGGCGCCCTGGGCCGGCAGGCCGCTGCGCAGCGAGGCGTTCTTCCAGGTGAAGCCCAGGCCCTTGAAGGTGCCGTCCGGGATTACGTAGGCCAGGCTGATGTCGCGCTCCCACTCGCTCTGGTCGCCGCGGGCGGTGTCGATGTTGTCGCCGCGCAGGTACAGGGCCTGGAAGGTCAGGCCCGGCAGGCCGGCCTGGGCGAAGTCGTAGCCGTAGCGGGCCTGCCAGGTACGCTCACCGGCGCGCAGGAACTTGCCGATCTGCACGTCGGTGATCAGGTAGGCGGTGGCGCCGTCGCCGTTGTTGATGAACGGGAAGTCGCTGTCGCCGCTGAGCTGCTGGTAGCCGACGCCGAAGCTGTGGCCGCTGACGATGTAGGTGAACAGGCCGCTGTAGGCCTTGTTGTCGACCTCGCCCTTGGTCACGCCGTTGCCGTAGTAGCCGGAGGTGTAGTAGCGCGAGTCGTGGCTGTTCTTGCCGTCGTCGCTGCTGTTGAAGTAGCGCAGGTCGGTCTTGAGCACGCCCGGGCCGATCGCCCAGTTGTGCTGCAGGCCGAGGAAGTGCTGTTTGTAGAAGTCCTGCAGGTTGCCGTAGTAGTACTGCAGCGTCAGGTCCTTGGTCAGCTTGTAGTCGACGCCGCCATAGTAGAACTTGTTGACGAACTCGCCGGTGCGCGCATTGTTGGCGCCGGCGATGGACAGGCCCTCGTTGTTGCTCGAACTGCGGCCCTTGGTGTGTTCCAGCTGGCCGCCGATCAGGGTCAGGTCCTTGAACTCGTTGGAGGTGATCTGGCCGCCCTCGAAGGTCTGCGGCAGCAGGCGGCCGTCGTTGTAGGTCACCACCGGCAGCTTGGGCAGCAGGGTGCCGTAGCGCAGTTCGGTGGAGGAAACCTTCACCTTGGCGGTCGCCCCCAGGTGCGAGAAGTCGTCCACCGCGCGGCCATCGCCATCGGTGGGGAACACGGTGCCCGAGAAGCTGGAGCTGGTCGGGTTGTAGTGGGTGCCCTTGCCGCTGTCCAGGCGCACGCCCAGCAGGCCCAGGGCATCGACGCCGAAGCCGACGGTGCCTTCGGTGAAGCCGGAGGTGTAGTTCAGCAGGAAGCCCTGGCCCCACTCCTCCTGCTTGCTCGGCTCGGCGGTGCCGTTGCGGTTGTCGCTGTTGATGTAGAAGTTGCGCAGGGTCAGGCTGGCCTTGCTGTCCTCGATGAAGCCGCCGGCGCTGGCCAGCGGAACATGGGCGCCAAGGGCAGCGGCCGCCACGGCCAACGCCAGGGTAGATTGCGTGATGTTACGACTCTTCATTGGTAATCCCCATTTATTGATCTTGTGTGAAGTCGGCAAAGCGCCAGGCGCCGCGTGGCGCGAATCCCACCGAACAGCCGCGCGGCCGGGCACGGCCCGGGCCTGCAGGCGAACGGCGGTCGTCAGATCGGTCGCCCCTGGGCGGGGTCTCTACGTGGGCAGGCAGGCAGGAAGGAACTTGCGGAAAGGCATGGCAGCGTCATGGTGAATGCTCGTGTCTTGTTCTTGTGGGCGAAGCCTGAGGCTTCACCCCGACATGGCAATCCGCGGGCCAATCGGCCCGGCACACCCCGACACGTGGATTGGCGCGGGTTGGCGTCCCGTAGCCTGGTCCTTCGCTGCGCGCTGGTCAGCGGAAATCCGCCACCTTTCCCGGCCTGGCTGGCGGTTTGTCGCCATGCTCGCCGGACTTCATTGCCTGGACCCTGCGGCCACGCTGGGGGCAACGATAAGCAATCGGAAATAAATCCAAAAAGAATTAATTATTAAAATGTAATTCCTTATTGGAATAAATAATGCGCCCGTATCCCCTCCCCGTCCATTTCCCGGAAGGGGTACGTGCAGGGCGCAAGAGAGGCAGCAACCCGGGCCGGGCCGCCGATCAGGCCTGTTCGATACGGTCCTTGCCGTTGCGCTTGGCCTGGTAGAGCGCGGCGTCGGCCCGGCCGTAGAGCGCCGAGAGGTTTTCGTCGTGGGGCTGCAGCAGGGTCAGGCCCTGGCTGACGCTGATACCGAAGGTCTGCTCGTCTTCCTTGAAGCGCAGCCGCTGCACCTCGCGCTGCAGGCGCTCGCCGATCTGCCGGGCGGTCACCTGGTCGCAGCCGGGCAGCAGCACGGCGAACTCCTCGCCGCCGATGCGGCCGAACAGGTCGCCGCGGCGCAGCGCCCCGGAGGCGCATTGGGCCACGCGCTGCAGCACGCGGTCGCCGACCTGGTGGCCGTAGCGGTCGTTGACCTTCTTGAAGTCGTCCACGTCCAGCAGCAGGAAGGCCAGGGCCGTGCCGGCCTGCTTGGATTCGTTGAAGGCTTGCTCGGCATTGTCGAAGAAGTAGCGGCGGTTGCTACTCTGCGTCAGCACGTCGGTGGTGGCCAGGCGCTGCAGCTCGCTTTCCAGGTGTTTCTTGTCGGTGATGTCCTCGGCGATACCGACCACCATCAGCGGCAGGCCCGCCTCGCTGTGCTGGCTGATGAAGCACTTGTCGCTGAGCCAGCGCACCTCGCCGTCGGCGCGCAGGATGCGGTACTCGCGCTGCTCCACGGCGCCGCGCTCGAGCACCTGCAGCAGGCTGCTGGCAGCGTAGTCGAGGTCGTCGGGGTAGATGGCGTTGAGCCATTCGTTGTAGTCGGCCAGCAGCAGGGCCGCCGAGCGGCCGAAGATGTGCTCGTAGGCGGGGCTGACGTAGACCATGCGCTGGGCCTGCCAGTCGAAGGCCCAGAGCACCGCATTGACGCTGGCCAGCAGGGCGCTGAAGAGTTGCTCGCGTTCTTTCAGGCGCTCCACCTCGGCGCGGCTGTGCAGCAATGCCAGCAGCGCTTCGTCGAGATCCTGCGGCGCCCTGTACCTATCGTCCATGTCTCAGCTTCCCAGAACTAATCGAGAGGTCTATGACCGCAAAATTAGCTAAGCGCTCGACAAAAAAAGAAAAAGCCCGCCGAACGGCGGGCTTTTTGTGATGCACATCTCAGTTATCAGGCCAACTCAGACAGCCGGGCGCAGTGAGTAGGTCTTCAGCTGTTCGGCGAAGTCGCGCAGCGACTGGATGCCGCTGGCCTCGGCCTCCTGCACCCACTGCTTGATGGCGGCCAGCATGTCGTGGCCGTTGGCGCTGGTCTTCTGCCAGATCTGCTGCAGCGCCAGGCGCTTCTCGTAGATCACCTGCAACGCCTGGCTGTGCTGCAGCAGGCGCTCGATGCGCGCGTGGTGGCGTTCCTCCAGCAGGCTGGTCTCGCGCGAGAGCAGGCGCTTGCCGCGGCGGAACAGGTGGCGCACCGAGGCATCGGCCTTGGCCAGCTCCTGCTTGACCAGCGGGCCGATCACCAGCTTGCGGTACTGGGCCATGATCTGGAAGCGGTTGTTGAGGATGGCCATGGCGGTATCCATGTCCAGGCTGCCCTTGCCTTCCACCCGGTGGGCGATAGGCGCGACCCGCGCCACCTTGGCCAGGCGCAGGAAGCAGAACAGCTTGATCCAGGCCCAGCCCAGGTCGAACTCCCACTTCTTCACCGACAGCTTGGCCGAGTTCGGGTAGGTGTGGTGGTTGTTGTGCAGCTCCTCGCCGCCAATGACGATGCCCCAGGGCACCAGGTTGGTGGCGGCGTCGCGGCACTCGAAGTTGCGGTAGCCCACGGCGTGGCCCAGGCCGTTGATGACGCCGGCCGCCCAGAACGGGATCCAGGCCATCTGCACGGCCCACACGGTCAGGCCGAGGGCGCCGAACAGGGCCACGTCGATCAGCACCATCAGGGCGATGCCGCCCAGCGGGAAGCGGCCGTAGAGGTTGCGCTCCAGCCAGTCGTCCGGGCAGTTCTTGCCGTAGATGCGCAGGGTGTCGGCGTTCTTCGCTTCCTCGCGGTAGAGCTCGGCGCCCTTGCGCAGCACGGTGCCCAGGCCCTTGTACACGGGGCTGTGCGGGTCGTCTGCGGTCTCGCACTTGGCGTGGTGCTTGCGATGGATGGCGGTCCACTCGCGGGTGTTCATCCCGGTGGTCATCCACAGCCAGAAACGGAAGAAGTGTTGCAGCGCCGGATGCAGCTCGAGGGCGCGGTGGGCGGAATAGCGGTGAAGGTAGACCGTCACGCTGACGATGGTGATGTGGGTGAGCACCAGCGTGACCACGATCAGTTGCCACAGCGGCAGGTCAAGGAAACCGTTGTACCACATGAATGATAATGAACCTCGGAAATGGTCGGCAGCCCAGGCAAGGGCCAGCTCGCATTATCACCAAGCGCGGCGGGAAAACCATCCGGTCTTTTTGATATGAACCGGGGCCAATGGCCATCCACTATACTGCGCAGCCAATAACTCGCTCCCCTCGCGATAATGAATCCACGCCCGAGTGCCCTCCGCATCTGCCTGCTGTACCTGTTGTTCGCCTGCCTGTGGGGGTTGACCAGCGACCAGCTGTTGCGCCTGGCGGTGGGCGATGGCGACCTGCTGCCCTGGCTGGTGGCGAAAAAGTATCTTTTCTTTGCCATCAGCGCCGGCGTGCTGTTCCTGCTGCTGGCCCGGCAGTTCAGGTGGATGCGGCGCACCTTCGCCGCCCGCGAGCGCAGCGAACGGCGCTTCGAGCGGGCCCTGGACGCCCTGGACGACGGCCTCTGGGAATGGGATATCGAGCGCCACCGGGTGTTCTACTCGCCCGGCTACGCGCGGCTGCTCGGCCTGAGCGAGGAAGCGCTGGGCGACAGCTTCGCCACCTGGGAACAGCGGCTGCACCCGGACGACCGCGACAGCGTGCTGGCCCAGCACCGCGACCTGCTGCAGCGGCGCAGCCAGCGCCTGGAATGCACCTACCGCCTGCGCCACGCCGACGGCAACTACCGCTGGGTGCATGCCCGCGCGCGCCTGAGCGGCGGCCACGACGGCGAGCCGCTGCGCATGACCGGCGTCAGCCGCGACGTCACCGAGCAGCGCAAGGCCAACGACCACCTGCGCCAGGCCGCGGCGGTGTTCGAGGCGACCCAGGAAGGCCTGCTGGTGACCGACGACAAGGGCATGATCCTGCACGTCAACCCGTCGTTCCAGCGCATCACCGGCTACAGCGCCGACGAAGTGGTGGGGCGCAACCCCTCGATGCTCAAGTCCGGGCGCCAGGACGACGCCTTCTACCAGCGCATGTGGCAGGCCCTGAACGCCGAAGGCCTGTGGTGCGGGGAAATCTGGAACCGGCGCAAGAGCGGCGAGGTGTACCCGCAGTGGCAGCACATCTGCGCCGTGCACGACGAGCAGGGGCGCCTGACGCACTACGTCGCGGTGTTCTCCGACCTCAGCAGCATCAAGCGCTCGCAGCACGAGCTGGACTTCCTCGCCCACCACGACCCGCTCACCGGGCTGCCCAACCGCCTGCTGCTGCGCGAGCGCATCGAGCAGGCCCTGGCCCGCGCCGAGCGCGAACAGGGCAGCGGCGCCCTGCTGCTGCTCGACCTGGACCACTTCAAGCACGTCAACGACAGCCTCGGCCACAGCGCCGGCGACCAACTGGTCAAGACGGTGGCCGAGCGCCTGCGCGGCTGCCTCGACGAGCACGCCTCCCTGGCGCGCCTGGGCGGCGACGAGTTCGCCGTGGTCCTGGAGAGCCAGCAGCCGCACCATGCCAGCAGCCTCGCCCAACGCCTGCTGGAGGCCATGCACGCGCCCTTCGAGGTGCAGGGCCAGCCGATCTACATCTCCGCCAGCATGGGCGTCAGCCTGTTCCCCGACGATGCCCGCGACGTCGACCACCTGCTGCGCCACGCCGATGCCGCGCTGTTCCAGGCCAAGGCCAGCGGGCGCAACCTGTACGCCTTCTACACCCCGGAGCTGACCGCCCGCGCGCGTTCCCACGTGCAGGTGGAAGCCGCCCTGCGCCAGGCGCTGGAGCACGACGAGCTGCGCGTGTACTACCAGCCGGTGCACGACCTGGCCAGCGGCCAGGTGGTCGGGGTGGAGTCGCTGGTGCGCTGGCAGCACCCGCAGCGCGGCCTGGTGCCGCCCTGCGAATTCATCCCGGTGGCCGAGGAATGCGGGCTGATCGCCGCCATCGACGCCTGGGTGCTGGACCAGGCCTGCCGGCAGATGCGCCAGTGGCTGGACGACGGCGTGGCGCTGGATTTCGTCGCGGTGAACCTGTCCAGCCGCCTGTTCGGCCGCGACGGCCTGGAACAGCGCGTGGCCCGCGCCCTGCAGGAAAGCGGCCTGCAGCCGCGGCACCTGGAGCTGGAAGTGACCGAGAGCGCCATCATGCAGAACATCGACCAGTCGGTGGCCCTGCTGCAGCGCCTGCGGGCGCTGGGCGTGCAACTGGCGATCGACGACTTCGGCACCGGCTATTCCTCGCTGATGCGCCTGAAGCGCATGCCGGTGCAGAAGCTGAAGATCGACCAGGGCTTCGTCGCCGGCCTGCCCGGCGACGCCGAGGACGCCGCCATCGCCCGCGCCATCATCGCCCTGGCCCGCAGCATGGGCCTGAGCGTGGTGGCCGAGGGCATCGAGCGCCCGGACCAGGCGGCCTTCCTCCTCGACCATGCCTGCGACTTCGGCCAGGGCTACTGGTACGGCCGCCCGCAGCCGGCCGACGAGCTGCCCTGGGCCCGGGCGGTGGCGACCGAATCGAATTAAAACCTGGTGGAATATAAAAATTCTTAAATAGTATTTTTAAGAATATTCGACTCCTGCCTAAGATGCGCTCACACCGCACGCGCCGCCCATCCGGGACGGCCCGGCGAAGCCCACCAAGGAGCCCAGATCATGAGCGCAACCCTCCGTAGCCTGGAAGGCCAGGACGAAGCCAACATCCTGCGTGAAGTGCAGAGCGCCCTGCGCGGTCTGCGTTTCGGCGCCGTCGAGATCACCGTGCACAACGGCCAGGTGGTGCAGATCGAGCGCAAGGAGAAGTTCCGCCTGCAGCAGCCCGCCAGCCGCCAGAGCTGACCCCGGGGCCCACGCGCCCCACCGCGACGCCCCCGATAAGAACACGCCAACAAGCACAACACTGAAGATTCGTATCCAGGAGCTGCACATGTCCATCCGCCGTTTCGCCCTGGCCGCCCTGGCCAGTGCCTTGATCGCCGGCCCCGCGGCCGCGGCCACCCAACTGCTGAACGTCTCCTACGACCCGACCCGCGAGCTGTACCAGGCCTACAACGCGGCCTTCATCAAGCACTGGAAGGCCCAGGGCGGCGACGACCTGACCGTGCAGCAATCCCACGGCGGCTCCGGCAAGCAGGCCCGCGCGGTCATCGACGGCCTGAAGGCCGACGTGGTGACCCTGGCCCTGGCCGGCGACATCGACGAACTGCACAAGCTCGGCAACCTGCTGCCGGCCGACTGGCAGGCGCGCCTGCCGGACAACAGCACCCCCTATACCTCGACCATCGTGTTCCTGGTGCGCAAGGGCAACCCCAAAGGCATCAAGGACTGGGGCGACCTGACCAAGCAGGGCGTGGAAGTCATCACCCCCAACCCGAAGACCTCCGGCGGCGCGCGCTGGAACTTCCTGGCCGCCTGGGCCTGGGCGAAGAAGCAGTACGGTAGCGACGACAAGGCCCAGGACTACGTCAAGGACCTGTACAAGCACGTGCCCGTGCTGGACACCGGCGCCCGCGGCTCGACCATCACCTTCGTCAACAACAACATCGGCGACGTGCTGCTGGCCTGGGAGAACGAAGCCTTCCTGGCCAAGAAGGAACAGGGCGGCGAGAACTTCGAAATCGTCGTACCCTCGCTGTCCATCCTGGCCGAGCCGCCGGTGGCGGTGGTCGACAAGACCGTCGACAAGAAGGGCACCCGCAAGGTCGCCGAGGAATACCTGAAGTACCTGTACAGCGAGGAAGGCCAGCGCATCGCCGCGCAGAACTTCTACCGCCCGCGCAACGCCAAGGTCGCCGCCGAGTTCGCCAACCAGTTCCCGAAACTGGACCTGGTGACCATCGACAAGGACTTCGGCGGCTGGAAGGTCGCGCAGCCCAAGTTCTTCAACGACGGCGGCATCTTCGACAAAATCTACCAGGCGCAGTGAATACGGGCTGGAAGCTGGAAGCGCGAAGCTGGAAGTCGACCTCGGCACCGCTTTCAGCTTCAGGCTTCCAGCTTCCGGCTTTCAGCTAACGAGGTTTCAATGTCACGACGCATCTCCCCGGTCATACCCGGCTTCGGGCTGACTCTGGGCTACACCCTGGTGTATCTCAGCCTGTTGGTGCTGATTCCGCTGGGGGCTCTGTTCCTCAAGACCACCGAGCTCAGCTGGGAACAGTTCTGGACCATCATCACCGCCCCGCGCGTGCTCGCCGCGCTCAAGCTGAGCTTCGGCACCGCGCTGATCGCCGCCCTGATCAACGGCGTGATCGGCACCCTGCTGGCCTGGGTGCTGGTGCGCTACCGGTTCCCCGGGCGCAAGATCATCGACGCCATGATCGACCTGCCCTTCGCCCTGCCCACCGCCGTGGCCGGCATCGCCCTGACCGCGCTCTACGCCCCCAACGGCATGATCGGCCGCTTCGCCACCGAGCTGGGCTTCAAGATCGCCTACACCCCGCTGGGCATCACCCTGGCGCTGACCTTCGTGGTCCTGCCCTTCGTGGTGCGCACGGTGCAGCCGGTGCTGGCGGACATCCCCCGCGAGGTCGAGGAAGCCGCCGCCTGCCTGGGCGCCAAGCCGCTGCAGGTGTTCCGCCACGTGCTGCTGCCGGCGCTGCTGCCGGCCTGGCTGACCGGCTTCGCCCTGGCCTTCGCCCGCGGCGTCGGCGAGTACGGCTCGGTGATCTTCATCGCCGGCAACATGCCGATGAAGACCGAGATCCTGCCGCTGCTGATCATGGTCAAGCTGGACCAGTACGACTATACCGGCGCCACCGCCATCGGCGTGCTGATGCTGGTGGTGGCCTTCGTCCTGCTGCTGCTGATCAACCTGCTGCAACGCCGCATCGAGACCCCGTAAGGAGCGCGCCATGAGTTCCGCAACGCTTTCCACCGCACAAGCGGCGAACGCCGCCCGGCGTGGCAACCCCTGGGGCCGCCGGGCGCTCATCGGCCTGGCCTGGCTGGCCTTCGCCCTGTTCCTGCTGATGCCGCTGTTCGTGGTCCTGAGCGAGGCGCTGAAGCAGGGCTTCGGCACCTTCCTCGAGGCCATCGTCGAGCCCGACGCCCTGGCCGCGCTGAAACTCACGCTGATCGCCGTGGGCATCTCGGTGCCGCTGAACCTGGTGTTCGGCGTGGCCGCCGCCTGGTGCGTGACCAAGTTCGAGTTCCCCGGCAAGAGCATCCTGGTGACGCTGATCGACCTGCCGTTCTCGGTCTCGCCGGTGATCGCCGGCCTGATCTACGTGCTGCTGTTCGGCGCCCAGGGCTACTTCGGGCCGTGGCTCAGCGACCACGACATCCAGATCGTCTTCGCCGTGCCCGGCATCGTCCTGGCCACCATTTTCGTCACCTTCCCCTTCGTCGCCCGCGAACTGATCCCGCTGATGCAGGAGCAGGGCACCCAGGAGGAAGAGGCCGCGCGCCTGCTCGGCGCCAACGGCTGGCAGATGTTCTGGCACGTGACCCTGCCGAACATCAAATGGGGCCTGATCTACGGCGTGGTGCTGTGCACCGCGCGGGCGATGGGCGAGTTCGGCGCGGTGTCGGTGGTTTCCGGGCACATCCGCGGCGTCACCAACACCCTGCCGCTGCACGTCGAGATCCTCTACAACGAATACAATCACGTCGCCGCTTTCAGCGTCGCCACCCTGCTGCTGCTGATGGCCCTGGTCATCCTGCTGCTCAAGCAGTGGAGCGAGTCGCGCCTGTCCCGATTGAAAGTCAAAGCTGACGAGGAATAAGCCATGAGTATCGAAATCCGTAACGTCAGCAAGAACTTCAACGCCTTCAAGGCGCTCGACGACATCAACCTGGATATCCACAGCGGCGAGCTGGTGGCCCTGCTCGGCCCCTCCGGTTGCGGCAAGACCACCCTGCTGCGGATCATCGCCGGCCTGGAGACGCCGGACGCCGGCAACATCGTGTTCCACGGCGAGGACGTCTCGCAGCACGACGTGCGCGACCGCAACGTCGGCTTCGTGTTCCAGCACTACGCGCTGTTCCGCCACATGACGGTGTTCGACAACGTCGCCTTCGGCCTGCGCATGAAGGCCAAGAAGGAACGCCCGAGCGAGGCGCGCATCGCCGAGAAGGTCCACGAACTGCTGAACATGGTGCAGCTGGACTGGCTCGCCGACCGCTACCCGGAACAGCTCTCCGGCGGCCAGCGCCAGCGCATCGCCCTGGCCCGCGCCCTGGCGGTGGAGCCGAAGATCCTGCTGCTGGACGAACCCTTCGGCGCCCTCGACGCCAAGGTGCGCAAGGAGCTGCGCCGCTGGCTGGCGCGCCTGCACGAGGAGATCAACCTCACCTCCGTGTTCGTCACCCACGACCAGGAAGAGGCGATGGAAGTCGCCGACCGCATCGTGGTGATGAACAAGGGCGTGATCGAGCAGATCGGCTCGCCGGGCGAGGTCTACGAGAACCCGGCCAGCGACTTCGTCTACCACTTCCTCGGCGACTCCAACCGCCTGCACCTGGGCAACGACGAGCACCTGCTGTTCCGCCCGCACGAGGTCTCGCTGTCGCGCCAGGCGGTGGAAGCGCACCGCGCGGCGGAAGTCCGCGACATCCGCCCGCTGGGCGCGATCACCCGGGTGACGCTGAAGGTGGACGGCCAGGACGAGCTGATCGAGGCCGAAGTGGTCAAGGACCACGACAGCCTGGTCGGCCTGGCCCGCGGCGAGACGCTGTACTTCAAGCCCAAGGCCTACCAGCAGGTGGCCAATATCTGAGTCGCCATCCGTTGAAGAAGAACCCCGCCGCGGCGGGGTTCTTCGTTTGCGGGTATCCTGCCCCGCTCCACCGCCAAGGCAAGGCCCGCCCATGTTCGACTCGCTGCCCGCGCACCTGGACCTGATCGTCCTTACCTTCCTCCTCGCCGGCCTGGTCAAGGGCGTGGTCGGCCTCGGCCTGCCGACGGTGGCGGTCGGCCTGCTCGGGCTGCTGATGCCGCCGATGCAGGCGGCGGCCATCCTGGTGGTGCCCTCCACCGTCACCAACGTCTGGCAACTGGCCGCCGGGCCGCGCTTCCTCGGGCTGCTCAGGCGGATGTGGGGCATGCTCGCCGGCATCGTCGCCGGTACCCTGGCCGTGGGCTGGTGGCTGGGCGGCGAGCACTGGCCGGCGGCCACGCCGCTGCTGGGCGTGGCGCTGGTCCTCTACGCGCTGCTCGGGCTGTCGGCGAAGCGCTTCCAGGTGGCGCCGGCACACGAGCCCTGGCTGTCGCCGCTGATCGGCCTGGCCACCGGCGCCGTCACCGCGGTCACCGGCGTCTTCGTGATCCCCGCGGTGCCTTACCTGCAGGCGCTGGGCCTGGAGAAGGACGACCTGGTGCAGGCCCCCGGGCTGTCCTTCACCGTCTCCACCCTGGCCCTGGCGCTCACCCTCGGGCAGCAGGGCTCGCTGTTGCATGCATCGGTGCTGGGAGTGTCGTTGCTGGCGCTGCTGCCGGCGTTGGCGGGGATGTACCTGGGGCAGTGGCTGCGCAACCGCATCAGCCCGACGGCCTTTCGCCGGTGCTTCTTCGGGGGGTTGTTGTTGCTTGGTGCGGACCTGGCCCTGCGAGGGCTCTGAGGCCCTGGGGCTCTGGGGGCTTTTCGTAGGAGCGAGCTTGCTCGCGAATGGTGCCTCCCGGAAACATCGATACCAACCTGAACACCGCCCCTCTCCCCAACCCTCTCCCTGAAGGGAGAGGGGGCCGTTCGGCGTGCTCTGCTGTTTCAGCTCTCCCTGATGCTACGCATAAAGCCCGATACCTCCATGAGGCACGGCCTTCGCGCCGGCACGGACTAGCTCCCTCTCCCTTCAGGGAGAGGGCTGGGGAGAGGGAGCGGGCTCAAATTCAGCACCCAAGCAACCGGCGAACACCATTCGCGAGCAAGCTCGCTCCTACGAAGAAACCTCATCCTCCAACCGCCGCAGCCTTGATTCCCGGCGGCTCCAGGGCTGACCTGGGCGCTGGCCATGGCCTCGGTGTATCGGCGCCAAGGAAGCACTGTCGTAGGAGCAACTGTCCTGCAAGCCGCGCCGGGGTGCTCTTCGTAGGATGGGTTGAGCTTGCGAAACCCATGCGGTTGCGCTGATGGGTATCGCTTCGCTCAACACCATCCTACGGGTCTTGTGCTTGCCGGAGGGTGTAGAACGGACTCCATCCGCGATTCGCGCACAAGGCACGTCCCTACAAGGCCAATGCATCCAACCGCCGCAGCAGGAACGCTTTACTCGACTCGATAATCGCCCGCTGCGTCTCCTCGCTGGCCGTCATCCGCGCCAGCAACAACGCCCCCACGCACTGGGCAAGTATCGCCCAGGCATCCTCCGCATTCCCCAGTTCCTCCGCCCAGGCCTGCTGCAGCCCGAGCATCGCCGCCTCCACCGTGCCGCGCACCTGCTCGTCGGCGCGGGCGATGTCCGCGCCCAGGGCGGGAATGGCGCAACCGCCGTCGACGTTCTGCACGTGGGCCAGCGTCAGGTAACGCTGCAGACAGCGCTCCAGGCGCTCGCGGCCGTGGCTGTCGCCGGCCTTGCCCAGGCGCTCGGCGCTGCGCGTCAGCTCGCGTTCGACGATGGCGGCGAACAGCGCATCCTTGGACGGAAAGTGGTTGTAGAAGGCGCCGCCGCTCAGCCCCACCGCCTTCATCAGCGCGTCCACACCGACGCTGGCGAAGCCTTCGCGCTTGGCGATGGCGCCGCTGCTCTCCAGCAGGCGCTGGCGGGTTTCTTCCTTGTGGCTGGCTGAGTAGCGCATGGCGTGGGCTCCGGAAACGGCTTGACGGCTGCCGGAAGCATAACATAACGTTCGTTTACCAAACGATCGTTTACCCATAACGAACAGAGGAAACGAACATGAGCGCTGCCTCCCCCAACGAGAAGAAAGTGGTGCTGGTGATCGGCGCCGGGGACGCCACCGGCGGCGCCATCGCCCGCCGCTTTGCCCGCGAGGGCTATGTCGCCTGCGTCACCCGCCGCTCGGCGAACAAGCTGCAACCGCTGGTCGACGCCATCCGCGCCGAGGGCGGCGAGGCCCACGGCTTCGCCTCGGACGCGCGCAAGGAAGAGCAGGTGGCGGAACTGGTGGAGACCATCGAACGCGACATCGGTCCCATCGAGGCCTTCGTCTTCAACATCGGCGCCAACGTGCCCTGCAGCATCCTCGACGAGACCGCGCGCAAGTACTTCAAGATCTGGGAAATGGCCTGCTTCTCCGGCTTCCTCACCGGCCAGGCGGTGGCCCGGCGCATGGTCGCGCGCCAGCGCGGCACCCTGCTGTTCACCGGCGCCACCGCCGGCCTGCGCGGCGCCGCCGGGTTCGCCGCCTTCGCCGGGGCCAAGCACGGCATCCGCGCGCTGGCCCAGAGCATGGCCCGCGAGCTGGGGCCCATGGGCCTGCACGTGGCCCACGTGGTGGTGGATGGCGCCATCGACACTGAGTTCATCCGCGACAACTTCCCGGAGAAGTACGCGCAGAAAGACCAGGACGGCATCCTCGACCCCGAGCACATCGCCGACAACTACTGGTACCTGCACAGCCAGCCGCGCGACGCCTGGACCTTCGAGCTGGACCTGCGGCCCTGGATGGAACGCTGGTAATCCACAACGACAACAAAGAGGGATCACCCATGAGCAAAAGCGTCGAGTTCTACTTCGACTTCGGCAGCCCCACCTCCTACCTGGCCTACACCCAGCTGCCGGGCATCTGCGCCGCGGCCGGCGCCGAGCTGGTCTACCGCCCGGTGCTGCTGGGCGGGGTGTTCCAGGCCACCGGCAACGTCTCGCCCATCGCCGTCCCGGCCAAGGGCCGCTACACCCTGATCGACATGCAGCGCTTCGCCCGCCGCTACGGCGTGCCGCTGAAGATGAACCCGCACTTCCCGATCAACACCCTGCTGCTGATGCGCGCCGCCACCGGCGTGCAGCTGCGCCAGCCGGAACGCTTCGAGGCGCTGTTGGCCCGCGTGTTCAAGGGCATGTGGGTGGACGCCCTGAACCTGGGCGACGCGGCGGTGCTGGGCCCGCTGCTGGCCGAGGCCGGCTTCGATCCACAGGCGCTGCTGGCGCTGGCGGCGGAGCAGGAAGTGAAGGACGCGCTCAAGGCCAACACCGAGGCGGCCATCAAGCGCGGCATGTTCGGCGCGCCGACCCTGTTCGTCGGCGAGGAGATGTTCTTCGGCCAGGACCGCCTGGACTTCGTCCGCGAGGCGCTGGCCTGAAGCGAAGGGCGGCCCCGCAAGGCCGCCCCTCGGGCCTCACAGGGTATGCAGCGCGGCGGAGCGGCGCAGGCCGAAGAACTCAAGCTCGGCCAACACCCCGACCACCAGCGCCTGGCCGATCACGAAGGCGCAACCCAGCACAGTTGGCTGCACCCAGCCGCTGGCCAGCAGGCCCAGGCTTTCCACCACCCACAGCAGGTTGACGGCGATCACCGCCCAGACGCCGGCGCGCGGCAGCACCTCGCAATTGGCCATCCAGGCCAGCACCAGGGCGAGGGGCAGCAGCAGGATGCCGGCCACCATCAGCAGTACCACGGGCAAGCCGAGCAGGCCGCTCAGCGGGTTGGCGGCCAGCGCCAGCAGCAGGCCGGTGGCGCCGCCGGCGAGGGCGTCCAGTTGCAGGGAACGGCGGAGCAGCGGGGACGGTTGCAGCAGAGTCATGGCGAATCCTCCTGAACGAAGCGCCGCCGGTCCGCGGCGCCTGGCCGAAGAATCCGCCGCGGCGGGCACAGCGTCGATTACCTGCCAGGTAATGGCCGGGCGCCGGACGGAGGTCTATCGTTCGTTCCCATGGACAGCCAAACCCTCCCCGTCGGCGCCCTGCTGCGCCAGTGGCGCCAGCGCCGCCGCCTCAGCCAGCTCGACCTGGCCTGCGACGCGGACATCTCCACGCGCCACCTGAGCTTCGTCGAGACCGGCCGCGCCCTGCCCAGCCGCGAGATGCTCCTGCACCTGGCCGAACAGCTGGACATCCCGCTGCGCGAGCGCAACCGCCTGCTCGGCGCCGCCGGCTACGCGCCGGTGTATTCCGAGCGGGCGCTGGACGACCCGGCGCTGACCGTGGCGCGGCAGGCCATCGACCAGTTGCTCAAGGCCCACGAACCGAACCCGGCGATGGTGGTGGACCGCCACTGGAACCTGCTGGCCTCCAACCACGCGGTGAGCGTCTTCCTCATCGGCGTGGCCCCCGAGCTGCTCGCCGCGCCCTGCAACGTGCTGCGCATGAGCCTGCACCCGCGCGGCCTGGCGCCGAACATTCTCAACCTGGGGCCATGGAAGGCGCACGTGATGGCGCGCCTGCAGCGGGACATCGACGCCAGCGGCGACCCGCAGTTGCAGGCCCTGCGCGACGAACTCGCGCTCTACCCGGCGCCGCCCCACGAAGAGCAGGCCAGCGGCGACATGGTGCTGATACCGGTGCAACTGAACACCGAGCTGGGCGTGCTCAGCCTGATCGGCACCATCACGGTGTTCGGCACGCCGGTGGACGTGACGCTCTCGGAACTGGCGCTGGAAACCTTCTTCCCCGCCGATGCGCGCAGCGCGGAAATCCTGCGCCGGCTCACCGGCGCGGGCTAGGGGAGATCAGGCAGCCGCCTTGCGCTCGCGGATGCAGGTCGGCCCGGCGCGCTCTTCCACGGCGCGGCGCACCTCGTCGCGCAGGCCGAGCAGGAAGGCCGCCTCGGCGGCGACGAACAGCGGGCCGACCACCAGCCCCACCAGGTCGTCGACGAAGGCCGGCTTGCGCCCCTCGTACCAGTGGCCGACGAACTGGATCACCCAGCCCACCACGAACAGGCCGATGCCCCAGGCCAGCCAGCTGGCGGTGGAACCCGCGGCCAGCACCGCGCCGGCCCACAGCGACAGCGCCAGGAGCACGCCCATGAGCGCGCCGAAGCGCAGGTCCAGGCGCAGGTAGAACGCCAGCGCGGCCAGCGCCAGCAGGGTCGCCGGGGCCAGCAGCAGGCCGCCGGCCTCAAGACCCGGGCGCGACAGCAGCACGGCGATGGACAGGACGATCATCGGGATGCCGATGAAGTGGCTGAGGATGTTGCGCCGGTCGCGGTGGTAGGCCGCGTACTGCGCCAGGTGATCGACGAGTGTTTTCATTGTTCTGTCGTTCTCGGGCAAGGTGCTGGCATCATGGCTTGGACTGCCGTACCACTCTGTCAACTAGCCGACAAAGCTCATGCCCGACACCGCCGACTGCCTGCAACGCATCGCCTCCGGCCGCTGGTTCCAGCACCTGCCCGCCGAACTGCGCGAAGCCCTCGGCCAGGCCGCCATCGTCCGCCGCCTGCCCGCCGGGCAGCGCCTGTTCGCCCGCGGCGACGCGCCCTGCGGGCTGTATTGCGTGGTCGAAGGCAGGATGCGCGTCGGCGCGGTGGGCGCCAGCGGCAAGGAAGCGCTGCTGGCCCTGGTGGAAGCGCCCAACTGGTTCGGCGAGATCTGCCTGTTCGACGGCCAGCCGCGCACCCACGACGCCTACGCCGAAGGCCCCACCACCCTGCTGCAGGTGCCGCTGCCGGCGCTGCACGCGCTGCTCGCCGAAAAGCCGCAGTACTGGCGCGACTTCGCCCTGCTGATGAGCCACAAGCTGCGCCTGGCCTTCACCGTGCTGGAGGAACAGGCCCTGCTGCCGGCCGCCCAGCGCCTGGCGCGGCGCCTGCTGATGCTGGCCGCCAGCTACGGCGAGGCGCAGGCCAGCCAGCGCGAGCTGCACCTGCCCCAGGAACAGCTGGCGGCCATGCTCGGGCTGTCGCGGCAGACCACCAACCACCTGCTCAAGGAGTTGGAAGCCCGCGGCGTGCTGCGCCTGAGCTACGCCGGCATCGAGATTCTCGACGCCCACGGCCTGCGCCTGGCCGCGGGCGAGGAAGCATGATGGCGTCGGCGAATCACTCTTTCGATCGGTTGCAACGGCCGGCGCAGGCGCTAGCCTTTGCTGGCCCGGAGCATCGGGCGGGGCGCCAGGGGGAGCGCGCCCCGGTACGGTGACCCCTCGCAGGTAACCGGCCGGCCAGGCAAGGCCGGCGCCGTTCGCGAAACCACCCACGCCCGCCAAGGCGTGGCCAGGCGGCCAACAAGAACAACAGGGAAACTCCCGCCATGAACCGCAAATACCTCCTGCAGTACCTGTTCGTCTGTGTTCTCACCCTCCTCGCCCTGCCCGCCCGGGCCAACCTGCCCAGCGACGAGCAACAGCTGCAGGCCATGCAGGTCGATGCCTGCCGGGCCCTGGGCAGCCTGATGCTGTTGCGCGGCGAAGGCTTCCAGGAGAACCACGCCAACCAGCTGAAGGCCGACCTGGCCGCCCTGGACGCGGCGGTGAAAAGCTACGCCAAGGCCGACGACGGCCTGCGCAAGGCCCACCAGGCGCTGCTCGCGCAGATCCAGGCCGGCACCACCTACGGCCCCAAGGAAGAGGACCTGCCCTGGACCTACCTGCCGGACCTGAGCCGCGCCCTGCGCGACTTCCTCGGCCAGGTCGAGCGCTTCGTGCCGCCGTCCGCGGCCGACGAGCTGCCGCTGTGGCAGGTGCCGGTGCGCATCGAATACCTTTCCGTGCAGTACCTGGCGCGTTCCTACCTGGGCGTGCTGGAGATCGCCCGCGAGGCGCCGCAGAGCTACCTCGGCCAGGACGAGAAGACGCTGCTGCCGCTGATCAGCCGCAGCCTCTCGCGCCTGCCGCCGGGCGCGGCGAGCGGCAAGCTGCAGATGCGCTGGAACTACCTGGAAACCGCCCTGGGCGACATGAACAGCAAGAGCAACGCCCTGGTCAGCGCCTCCGGCCGGCCCTGGGCGCCGATCATCGTCGAACGCCACGCCCGCGAGCTGGCCGGCCAGCTCATGCAGCTCAGCCAGGCGCAGTGAGGCGGGCCCGGCGGCCCCTCAGGCCGCCGGTGCGCTCTCGCTGGCCTCGACCTGGCGCGGCAGCGGCGGCGTGGCATGCGGGCGCGCCAGCTCGTCGCGGTCCAGCTGGTCCGCCCGCCCCACCAGCAGCGGGTCAGGGGCGTGGGCGATGGCCAGGTCCTTGCCGGGGTAGTCCAGCGTGTGCAGGAAGTGGCGCAGGCAGTTCAGCCGCGCGCGCTTCTTGTCGTCGGACTTGACCACCACCCAGGGCGCGTCGGCGGTGTCGGTGTGGAAGAACATCGCCTCCTTGGCCTGGGTGTAGTCGTCCCAGCGGTCCAGCGACTGGATGTCGATGGGCGACAGCTTCCAGTGCTTGAGCGGGTCGTCGCGGCGCGACACGAAGCGCCGCAGCTGCTCCTCGCGGCTGACCGAGAACCAGTACTTGAACAGCTGGATGCCATTGCGCACCAGCATGCGCTCCAGTTCCGGGGTCTGCTGCATGAACTCCAGGTACTGGCGCGGCGTGCAGAAGCCCATCACCCGTTCGACGCCGGCGCGGTTGTACCAGGAGCGGTCGAAGAAGACCATTTCGCCCGCGGTGGGCAGGTGCTGGACGTAGCGCTGGAAATACCACTGGCCGCTTTCCGCGTCGCTGGGCTTTTCCAGGGCGACCACCCGCGCGCCACGCGGGTTCAGGTGCTCCATGAAGCGCTTGATGGTGCCGCCCTTGCCGGCGGCGTCGCGGCCCTCGAAGAGCACCACGATGCGCTGCCCGGTTTCCTTCACCCAGCTCTGCACCTTCAGCAGCTCCACCTGCAGCTGCGCCTTGAGCGCCTCGTATTCCTTGCGCTGCAGGCGCTTGCGGTAGGGGTAGGACGAAGGCAGGCCGGCGGAGCCGGAATCCTCGTTGCTGCCGCGCGGCGCCATGGCCACCGTCAGGGCGACGGGGCCGTGGCTCTGGGCGCGGATTTCCTCGCCGCCGCGGGTCGGCGTCGGGGCCTCCAGGGCAGCGAGGACGGGCGGGTTCTTGGCATCGGGCTGCGGCATGGTCTCCTCCTGTGAGACATGGGGGCTCGGGCGAGCGCTCCTCCCACTCTGCTAGCCGCCGGGTGCGGCGATCTTGATCGATATCAAGGCCGCGCGCCCCGGCGGCGCTACAGCCAGCCGCGGAACTTGAACCAGAGGTAGGGGATGATCGCCGAGACCACCATGGCCACCAGCGCCAGCGGGTAGCCGCTGGCCCAGGCCAGTTCCGGCATGTGCTGGAAGTTCATGCCGTACACGGTGCCCACCAGGGTCGGCGGCAGGAACAGCACGGCGGCGATGGAGAACACCTTGATGATGCTGTTCTGCTCGATGTTGATCAGGCCCAGGGTGGCGTCGAGCAGGAAGGTGATCTCCGCGGACATCTTCGACTGGTACTCGCCCAGCGAACGCACGTCGCGCTCCACCGACTTCATGCCCAGGCGCGCCTCCTCGCTGATCCAGGCGTTGCCGTTGCCGCTCTGGCGGAAATAGGCCAGCGGCCGGCTGACGCTGAGCAGGCTCTCGTTGAGCTTGGACAGCAGCGAGTTGGTGCGCCCCAGCTGCTTGACGATCTGCTGCAGGTCGGTCTTGGGCACGCGGGAGCGGGGCAGCTCGCCGTGGTCGGTGAAGATGTCCCGCGACAGCGTGTCCAGCTGGCCCTGCACCGACTCCAGCACGTCGGCGATGCGGTCCACCACCGCGTCCATCAGGTTGACGAACAGCAGGTCGCTGGCGCCCTTGCAGCCGCTGCGCTGCACCCGCGTCTCGAAGGTGCGGAACGACAGCACGTCGGCGTAGCGCACCGTCACCAGCCACTGCGGGGTGAGCACGCAGGTGACCTCGGCGGTGTTCGGCCGGTGCTCGCGGATGCCGCTGACCACCGAGGTGGTCATGTACAGCGCGCCCTTGCTCTCGTAGAAGCGCGAGGAATCCTCGATCTCGGCCATTTCCTCGCGGGTCGGCACGTCCACTTCGATGAAGGACTCCAGCAGGCGCTCCTCCTCTTCCGTGGGGTGCAGCAGGTCGATCCACAGCGTGCCCGCCGGCATAGCCGCGCCGACTTCGCCGGTGTGGCGCTGCAAGCGGTCGCCGTCGAGGGTGTAATAGGTGATCATGTCGCATCCGCGTCCTTCTGCGGCCATCCAGGTCTGCGCAGGTTGGACAACTTCCCCCGGCTGCACAAGCCCGCACGGAGCCACCCGGCATGAGCGACATCGACGACGGCGAAGAATCCTTCGCGGCAGAAACCCTGATCCAGGCCATCGAGAACCAGATCGAAAGCGGCGAGCCGGCGGCGGCCCGCGCGGTGCTCAACAAGCTGACCCTGGTCGGCTACGAGCGCGAGGAAGCCCTGGAAATGATGGCCATGGTGCTGGCCCACGAGATCCAGGCGATGCTCGCCGAGGACCGCGCCTTCGATGGCGCCTGGTACGAGAAGGCCCTGCGCGATCTGCCGCAGCTGCCCGGCGAGGAATGAGCTTGCCGAGCGCGGGGTGGCTGTGGCTAAACTGGCGCAACATCGCCACCGAGGAGTCGCCATGGCCTTCACCCAAGAGCTGGTAGCGGAACTGGAATTGCTTGCCCTGTTCGATCTCGAGAACACCCAGGCAGGCCTGAAGATCCACCATGACGCGGCCCCGACGGCCGTCGCCGCAGCGGGGCGGTTGCACGCCAAGGGCCTGATCGACCAGCCCGACGGCGGCTACCTGACCAGCCTGGGGCTGGACGCCGCCGAACACGCCCAGGTGCTGCTGAACATCCTCAAGCCCTGAACCCCGCGGCCGCCATCCATCGGCGGCCCGCCCCATTTCCTTAAGGACAGCCCCGCCGCGGTCGATATACAGTGCAGTCCATGCGGTAATGGCACTCAGCCATGACCGCCCGATAGCTGACCGCGGCAGGCCATGACCTTCACCCACGAGATTCGTCCGGACATCGACGACGGCATCGACCGCAAGGTCCTGGCGCGCCTGCGCAAGCGCTTCCTGGCGATCAACCAGGGGCGCCTGGAGCGCGCCACGGCCGCGCTGTCGAGCCGCCAGCAACTGGTGCTGCGCCTGCTGCCGCTGCTGCTGGACGTCAACCACCCGCTGCTCCCCGGCTACGTCTCCGGCGCCACCCCGGCGGGGCTGTGCGGCTTCGTCCCCGACGACGAGCTGCTGGCCGAGGCCCAGCGCCTGACCCGCTCGTTCAGCTACAAGCCGCGCCGCGGCGAGGTCGACCTGCCGATCCACGGGCTGTTCCTGATGGGCAGCCTGGGCACGGTGGCCCAGGAGGAGCGGAGCGACCTCGACCTGTGGGTCTGCCACGCCCCGGGGCTCGCGCCCGGCGCGGTGGCCGAGCTGCAGCGCAAGTGCGAGCTGCTGGAGCGCTGGGCCGCGGGCCAGGGCGCCGAGGTGTACTGCTTCCTCATCGACCCGCGCGGCTTCGTCAGCGGCGCGCGCAACGCCCGGCTGACCTCCGACGACTGCGGCACCAGCCAGCACTACCTGCTGCTCGACGAGTTCTACCGCACCGCCATCTGGCTCGGCGGGCGCACGCCGCTGTGGTGGCTGGTGCCGGAATACGAGGAAGGCCGCTATCGCGACTACGTCGAGCAACTGCTGAGCAAGCGCTTCATCCGCCACGAGGAAGTCCTCGACCTCGGCCACCTGGCGCACATCCCGCCCGGCGAGTTCGTCGGCTCGGGCATGTGGCAGTTGTTCAAGGGCATCACCTCGCCCTACAAGGCGGTGCTCAAGCTGCTGCTCAGCGAGGTCTACGCCAGCGAGCACCCGCAGGTCGCCTGCCTGGCCCTGCGCTTCAAGGCCGAGGTCTACGCCGGGCGCCTGGAACTGGACGAGCTGGACCCGTACATCCTGCTCTACCGGCGCCTGGAGCAATACCTGATCGCGCGCGGCGAGCAGGAGCGCCTGGAACTGGTGCGCCGCTGCCTGTACCTGAAGGTCGGCAAGAAGCTCAGCCGCCGCCCGCAGCAGGGCCGCAAGAGCTGGCAGCGCCTGCTGATGGAGCGCCTGACCGGCGCCTGGGGCTGGGACGGGCGCGTGCTCGGCCTGCTCGACTCGCGCAGCCAGTGGAAGGTGCGCCAGGTCACCCTGGAGCGCCGCGCCCTGGTCAACGAGCTGACCTACAGCTACCGCTTCCTCTCGCGCTTCGCCCGCCAGCAGCAGGCCGCCAGCGACATCGACCCGCGCGACCTGGGCGTGCTCGGCCGGCGCCTGTACGCCGCCTTCGAACGCAAGGCCGGCAAGGTCGAGCACATCAACCCGGGCATCGCCCCGGACCTGGGCGAAGACCTTCTCACCCTCGCCCGCCTGCCCGCCGGCAACGCCGCCGAGGGCGGTTCCTGGGCGCTGTTCCCGGGCAACCTGACCGGCGCCGAGCTGGCCGACTACGCGCCGCTCAAGCGCGCCCGCGAGCTGATCGAGCTGCTGGCCTGGAGCCACCGCAACGGCGTGATCGATGGCGGCACCCGGTTGTCGCTGCAGCCCGGCGACAGCGACCTGAGCGAACACGAGCTGGGCAACCTGCTGCTCGGCCTGCAGCAGGCCATGCCCATGCCCCTGGAAGAAGTGGCCGAAAGCGCCCTGCTGCGCCCCAGCGCCCCGGCCAGCGTGCTGATCCTGGTGAACGTCGGCCTCGACCCGCTGCGCCAGCACAGCCAGGCCAACCTGCACATGACCAGCGGGCGCACCGACTCGCTGGGCTACTCCGGCATGCGCGACAACCTGGTGCTGAGCCTCGACCAGGTCACCCTGAACAGCTGGAACGAACTGCTGGTCAGCCGCTACGCCGGCCCCGGCGCGCTGCTCGACTGCCTGCGCGACTACCTCAACGCCCTGCCCGCCGACACCGCGCCGCCGCGCCTGCTGGTGCGCTGCTTCTGCCGCAACCGCGCGGCGGCCATCGCCCAGCGCGTCGAGGAACTGTTCCAGGACGCCTACGCCCAACTGGCCAGCGGCAACGGCGGGCGCTACCTGCTGCAGATCCGCCAGCAGTACCACCTGCTGCGCCTGCAGCCGGGCCAGGTCAGCCACCAGAGCCTGGCCGACCTGCCGGCCCTGCTCGAACACCTGGGCGAACGCCAGGGCGCCTACAGCCCGCTACACCTGGACCGCCACGCCCTGGAAGGCGAGGACCTGGCGCTGCTGCTGCCGCTCGGCCGCCCCGGCTGCCTGCAGGTGTTCTACCGCCTGGACGAAGGCCAGGCCACGCTCTACCTGCTGGACGAACGCAACTCCCTGTGGCACGGCCGCCAGGCCTGCGACGACGAGCAGACGCTGCTGGTGCCGCTGCAGCGCTTCCTCCAGGCCATGCTTTACCGGCGCAGCGCGCAGCTGCCGCTGGGCGAGGCGCAGCCGGTGCAGGAAATCATTTATTACGAATTGCTACCGGCCGGCCGCGGACGGGCTCGCCGGGTGGAACGCCGCCAGGCGCCGCCCAGCGCGCAGGAGCGGCCCTACTACAACGTCCAGGCGATCGTCGAGCCGGGGGCGGGGCAGCGTTCGCGCATCACCCTGTACTGCAACCACCGCGAGTTTTCCGAACTGGAGTACGGCGCCGGGCTGTTCCAGGCCGTGGCCCGGCACATCCTCGCCCAGCGCCGCGGGCAGGAGCGCTACCCCTGCTACATCACCGACCTGGACCTGTCGGCGGTGGCCGCCGAGTCGGCGCTGCAGAGCATCCATTACCTGCGCTACAAGCAGCGCCTGGAGAGCGCGCTGAACCAGGCCCTGGCCGAGGCCTGAGACCGCCTCAAAGCCTATTCACGATCTCGCGAGCTAGAGCAGAACAAGGCGAAAACAGGCGAGGAAGCGCAGTTTAGTCCACTAAATGAGCATTACTCGCCTGTTTTTAACGCAGTTATGCCGACGCGCAGCAGATCGTGGTAGACGCTCAGCGGTTGTAGTCGCCGGCGGCCTCTGGTTGATAGGTGATGTCCAGCAGGCTCAGCTTGAGGGTCTTGCCGCCCGGGGCCGGCCAGTCGATGCTCTGGCCGACGGTCAGGCCCAGCAGCGCGGTGCCCACCGGCGCGAGGATGGACACCTTGCCTTCGCCGCCGGCGTCTTCCGGGTAGACCAGGGTCAGCAGGTACTCCTTGCCGCTGCTTTCCTCGCGGCAGCGCACGGTGGAGTTCATGGTCACCACGCCCGGCGGCACCTCGTCGTGGCCGACCACGTTGGCGCGGGACAGCTCGGCTTCCAGCGCTTCGGCGGCGGGGCCGTACTCTTCCAGGCTGTCGAGCAGGCGCTCCAGACGTTGCAGGTCGAGACGGGTAACGGTGATGGACGGTGCGGTGGTCATGATGGCCGGCAGACTCCTTGGCAGTGGATCGAAAAAAGAAAAACCCCGCCCAAGGCGGGGTTTTCAGCGGACACTAACACAGTACCGCGAATAAGCAAGACCACCCGGTCAGGGGCCCGGCCACAGCGGCTTGCGACGTGCCAGGGCGGCCTCGACTATCTGCCGCCGGCGCATGCCGTCGGCCTCGTTCCATTCGAGAATCTCCGCCAGGCTGCGCCCGCAGCCCAGGCAGACATCGCCTTCGTCCAGGCAGCAGCGCCGGCAGCAGGGCGAGGGGACCGGCGCTTCAGAGGCCGGGGAACTCGACATCCGCGCCCGCCTGCTCGAGGGTCGCCCGGTTGAGCAGCGCGCCCAGCGGCTCGCGGGTGCTGTCGCTCAGCCACAGGCTGCCGGACTCGTCGTAGTCGAAGTGGAAACCGCCGGAGCGCGCCGCCACCCACAGCTGGCGCAGCGCCGGCTGGCGGCTGAGGATCAGCTGGCTGCCGTTCTCGAAGCGCACGGTCAGCACGCCGCCGGAATTCTCCAGGTCCACATCCAGGTCACTGTCATCGAAGGCGTCTTCCACCGTGGTCTGCACCTCGTCGACGAGGTCGTGGAAACGGGCTTCGCTCATGCTGCTCATGCATTGTCCTCAGGAATCTGCCAAAGGCTGCAGTGTACGCCGGTATTGCCCGAGACTCTGCCCCGTCCAGCGGCGGAAGGCCCGCGCCAGCGAGCCGGTCTCGCTGAAGCCGACCAGGCTGGCGACGTCGGCCAGCTCCAGCGCCGGGTCGCGCAGGTGGTGCAGCACCAGTTGCTGGCGCGTCTCGTCCACCAGGCGGCTGAACGACAGGCCGCTGTCGCGCAGGCGGCGCTGCAGGGTGCGCGGGCTCAGGGCCAGCTCGCCGGCCAGGGCCTCCAGGTCCACGGCCTGCTCCGGCAGGCGCTCGGCCAGGCACTGGCGGGCCCGTTCGAGCACGCCCTCGCCGCGGCGGATGCTCTCCAGCAGGCGCCCGGCGTAGGCGTCGAGGGTGCGCTGGATCTGGCTGTCGGCCTGGCCCAGGGGCAGCGCCAGCAGGCGCCGGGGGAAGACCAGGGCGTTGTCCGCCTGGCCGAACAGCACCGGGCAGCGGAAGATGCGCCGGTGCTCGGTGGTATCGGCCGGCGCCGGGTGGCGGAAGCGCACTTCCACCGGCGCCTGTTCCAAACCGCTGATCCAGTGGCCGAAGCGCAGCCAGCAGGCCAGGGTCTCTTCCGCCAGTTGGCGCTGCTGGCGTGGCAGCAAAGGCTCCCAGCTGTGCCGCACCAGCGGCTCGTGGCCGGCGCGCGGCGGCTCGTCGGCCAGCTCGACGCGGCCCAGGCTGCCCACCAGCTCGGCGTAGCGCGCCTGGCGGTGCAGGGCGTCGCCGAGGGTCGCGCAGCTCATCAGCAGGTAGCCGAGCACGCCGAAGTGGCCGGGGCGCACGGCCTCGCCCAGGTGCAGGCCGAGGTCGGCGTCGCCGCTCAGCGCCAGGCCCAGTTCCAGCAGGTCGACATAGACGCTGGCGGCGATGCGCGCCTCGCGCTGGTCGAGGATCGACGGCTCGAGCTGGACACCGGCCAGCAGCCGTTGCGGCGCGACGCCGCGACGCTCGAGGTGGTCCACCAGGCCCTGCACGTAGGCGATGGAAATGGAACCGGCGAGTGGGACGGGGGCTTGCATGGATCCTCCGTTTTTTCTGTCAGATCCTAGGGGCTGGCGGGGGCTGATCGCAAACCGCGTTGCTGCGAGCGGCCCCCGCCAGCCCCTTTGGAAGCCCCGCCGGGCGGGAGTCCGCTTGCATAGGCAAGGCGCCGGGGGGCCGGTATACTCCGGTCCAATTACGCTTTGATCACAAGGATTCCGCCATGAAGCGACTGCTTCTTCCCTTCGTCGCGCTCGCCGTGCTCAGCGCCGCGCTCGCCGGCTGCGGCCAGAAAGGCCCGCTGTACCTGCCGGACGACCAGCAAGCCCAAAGCAAGCACAGCAAGGACCGCTACGGTCTGTAAGGGAGCAGCACATGGAGGCATTCAACGTCCGTGACGGGCAACTGTTCGCGGAAGGCGTGGCGTTGTCGGCGCTGGCCGAGCGCTTCGGCACGCCTACCTACGTCTACTCGCGCGCTCACATCGAGCAGCAGTTCCGTTCCTATACCGACGCTCTGCAGGGCCTGCCGCACCTGGTCTGCTTCGCGGTCAAGGCCAACTCCAACCTGGCCGTGCTGAACGTCCTGGCGCGCCTGGGCTCGGGCTTCGACATCGTCTCGCGCGGCGAGCTGGAACGCGTGCTGGCCGCCGGCGGCGACCCGGCCAAGGTGGTGTTCTCCGGCGTCGGCAAGAGCCGCGACGACATGCGCCGCGCCCTGCAAGTGGGCGTGCACTGCTTCAACGTCGAATCCGCCGTGGAGCTGGAGCGCCTGCAGGAAGTGGCCGCGGAACTGGGCGTGAAGGCGCCGGTGTCGCTGCGGGTGAACCCGGACGTGGACGCCCAGACCCACCCCTACATCTCCACCGGGCTGAAAGAGAACAAGTTCGGCATCGACATCGACGAGGCCGAGGCCATCTACGCCCGCGCCGCCGAGCTGCCGAACCTGGAAGTGAAAGGCGTGGACTGCCACATCGGCTCGCAGCTGACCCAGCTGGAGCCCTTCCTCGACGCCCTCGACCGCCTACTGGCGCTGGTCGACCGCCTGGCCGCGCGCGGCATCCTGATCCGCCACCTGGACCTGGGCGGCGGCCTCGGCGTGCGCTACCGCGACGAAACCCCGCCGCCGGCCAGCGACTACATCCGCGCCATCCGCGAGCGCCTGGGCAGCCGCCAGCTGACCCTGGTGTTCGAGCCGGGCCGCTACATCGTGGCCAACGCCGGCCTGCTGCTGACCCGCGTGGAGTACCTCAAGCACACCGCGCACAAGGACTTCGCCATCATCGACGCGGCGATGAACGACCTGATCCGCCCGGCGCTGTACCAGGCCTGGATGGAGGTCACCCCGGTCGTCGCGCGCGCGGGCCAGAAACGTACCTACGACCTGGTCGGCCCCATCTGCGAGACCGGCGACTTCCTCGCCAAGGGCCGCGAGCTGGCCCTGGAAGAAGGCGACCTGCTGGCGATCCGCTCGGCCGGCGCCTATGGTTTCGTCATGAGTTCCAACTACAACACCCGCGGCCGCGCCGCCGAGGTGCTGGTGGATGGCGAGCGGGCCTTCGAGGTGCGCCGCCGCGAGACCGTCCAGGAGCTTTACGCCGGCGAAAGCCTGCTGCCGGAGTGAGGCCGAAACCATGCTACTGCGCTTCACCAAGATGCACGGGCTGGGCAATGACTTCATGGTCCTCGACCTGGTCAGCCAGCACGCCCACGTGCTGCCCCGCCACGTCAAGAGCTGGGGCGACCGCAACACCGGCGTCGGCTTCGACCAGTTGCTGATCGTCGAGCCGCCGGGTAGCCCCGAGGTCGACTTCCGCTACCGCATCTTCAACGCCGACGGCAGCGAAGTGGAACAGTGCGGCAACGGCGCGCGCTGCTTCGCCCGCTTCGTGCTGGACAAGCGCCTGACCATGAAGAAGACCATCCGCGTCGAGACCAAGGGCGGCATCATCGAGCTCAGCGTCGCCAACGACGGCCAGGTCACCGTGGACATGGGCGCGCCGCGCCTGGCGCCGGAACAGGTGCCCTTCGTCGCCGACGCCGAAGCCGCCAGCTACGCCGTGGAAGTCGACGGGCAGACCGTCGAGCTGGCCGCCGTCTCCATGGGCAACCCCCATGGCGTGCTGCGGGTGGACGACGTCGACAGCGCCCCGGTGCGCACCCTCGGCCCGAAGCTGGAAGTGCATCCGCGTTTCCCGGCCAAGGCCAACATCGGCTTCCTCCAGGTGCTCGACGCCAACCATGCGCGCTTGCGCGTGTGGGAGCGCGGCGTCGGCGAGACCCTGGCCTGCGGCACCGGCGCCTGCGCCGCCGCGGTGGCCGGCATCCGCCAGGGCTGGCTGCGCTCGCCGGTGCAGATCGACCTGCCGGGCGGCCGCCTGAACATCGAGTGGGCAGGCCCCGGCCAGCCGGTTATGATGACCGGGCCCGCCGTGCGGGTGTACGAAGGCCAGGTCCGCCTGTAACCCGAGACGCCAAGCCGAGACGCCCATGACCGAGAACAGCCCGGAACACCGCCCGCCGCTGGATGCCGAACAGGTCGCCGAGTACCTGCGCGAGCATCCCGAATTCTTCGTCGAGCACGACGAGCTGATCCCGGAGATGCGCATCCCCCACGAGAGCGGCAACGCCGTCTCGCTGGTGGAACGCCAGGTGCGCCTGCTGCGCGAGCGCAACATCGAGATGCGCCATCGCCTGGCGCAGCTGATGGACGTGGCCCGCGACAACGACCGGCTGTTCGACAAGACCCGCCGCCTGGTGCTCGACCTGCTCGACGCCACCAGCCTGGAGGACGTGGTCAGCACCGTGGAAGACAGCCTGCGCCACGAGTTCCAGGTGCCCTACGTCAGCCTGATCCTGTTCAGCGACAACAACCTGCCGGTGGGCCGCTCGGTGAGCAGCGCCGAGGCGCACCAGGCCATCGGCGGGCTGCTTTCCGGCGGCAAGACCGTATGCGGCGTGCTGCGCCCCCATGAGCTGGCCTTCCTGTTCGGCGAAACCGAACGCGACGGCGTCGGCTCGGCGGCGGTGGTCTCGCTGACCTTCCAGGGCCTGCACGGCGTGCTCGCCATCGGCAGCCCGGACCCGCAGCACTACAAGAGCTCCCTCGGCACCCTGTTCCTCGGCTACGTGGCCGAGGTCCTGGCCCGCGTTCTGCCGCGCTTCTCCACGCCGCTGCGGTCGGTACGCTAGCCAGGCAGCGGCAAGCCTCGAGTTTCAAGCCGCAAGCAAGGCAACGCGGTGGAAGCCGGGCTTTTCACTTGGAGCTTGAAGCTTGAAGCTTGTAGCCGACCTCGATGCCTTCCTCGAACACCTGCGCAGCGAGCGCCAGGTGTCCGCGCATACCCTCGCCGGCTACCGGCGCGACCTGCTCAAGGTCGTTGCGCTGTGCGAGAAGAACGGCATCGCCGACTGGGCCGACCTGCAGGTGCGCGAGCTGCGCGCGCAGGTCGCCCGCCTGCACGCCCAGGGCCTGGCCAGCCGCAGCCTGGCGCGGCTGCTCTCGGCGGTGCGCGGGCTCTACCAGTACCTGATCCGCGAGGGCCGCTGCCGGCACAACCCCGCCGACGGCCTGGCCGCGCCCAAGGCCGCGCGCAAGCTGCCGCGCACCCTCGACGCCGACCGCGCCGGGCAACTGCTCGACGGCGCCCTGGAGGACGACTTCATCGCCCGCCGCGACCAGGCCATGCTGGAGCTGTTCTATTCCTCCGGCCTGCGCCTGTCCGAGCTGGTCGGCCTGGACCTCGACGGCCTGGACCTGTCCGCCGGGCTGGTGCGGGTGCTCGGCAAGGGCAACAAGGTCCGCGAACTGCCGGTGGGGCGCGCCGCGCGCAAGGCCATCGAGGACTGGCTGCCGCTGCGCGAGATGGTCCGCCCGGCCGACCGCGCGCTGTTCGTCGGCCACAGCGGCAAGCGCCTGACGCCACGCGCCGTGCAGCTGCGGGTGCGCCAGGCCGGCGTGCGCGAGCTGGGCCAGCACCTGCACCCGCACATGCTGCGGCATTCCTTCGCCAGCCATATCCTGGAATCCTCCCAGGACCTGCGCGCGGTGCAGGAGCTGCTCGGCCATGCCGACATCGCCACCACGCAGATCTACACCCACCTGGACTTCCAGCATCTGGCCAAGGTCTACGACAACGCCCACCCGCGGGCCAGGCGCGTCAAACGCGATACCGATACAGGAGCCGAGGAATGAGCATCCGGCTGGTCACCTTCGACCTCGACGACACCCTCTGGGACGTCGCCCCGGTGATGAACAGCGCCGAAGCCACCCTGCGCGAATGGCTGGCGGCGAACGCCGCGCAACTGGGTCCGGTGCCCATCGAGCATCTGTGGGCGATCCGCGCGCGGCTGATGCAGCAGGACCCAATGCTCAGGCACCGCCTGAGCGAGCTGCGCCGGCGCATCCTCCTGCACGCCCTGCTCGACGCCGGTTATCCACAGGCGGAAGCGGCGGACCTGGCCGAGGCCGGTTTCCAGGTCTTCCTGCATGCGCGCCACCAGGTCAGCCTGTTCCCCGAGGTGCACCCGACCCTGGAGGCCCTGGCCAACCGCTTCATCCTCGGCGTGCTCACCAACGGCAACGCCGACGTGCGCCGCCTGGGGCTGGCCGACTACTTCCAGTTCGCCCTGTGCGCCGAGGAGCTGGGCATCGGCAAGCCCGATCCGAAACCCTTCCGGGAAGCGCTCAAGCGCGCCGGCGTTGAGCCGCAGCAGGCGGTGCACATCGGCGACCACCCCAGCGACGACATAGCCGGCGCTCGCCGCGCCGGCCTGCGGGCCATCTGGTTCAACCCGGCGCGCAAGGCCTGGGAGGGCGAGGAAGCGCCCAGCGCGATCATCCACAGCCTCGCGGAGCTGCCCGGGGTGCTGGCGCGGCTGTAATCGAAACGCTCCTCGAGGGAGCGCCGATGGTTCATCGTAGGGCGCGCTCCTACAGGGGAGCGGCGCGGCTGGGGCAGCGTAGCGGATCTCATCCGCGATCCGCGCCGATACCTCCGGCTATCGCGGACAAGGTCCGCTCCTACGCCCTCCGGCAAACACAAGACCCGTAGGATGGCGTTGAGCGAAGCGATACCCATCACCCCGACCGCATGGGTTTCGCAAGGCTCAACACATCCTACGAAGAGCACTGCGCCCACGGGCCGTCACAAAGAAAAAGCCCGCCGCTCCCCTTCCGGGGAGGGCGGGCCTTTTCACGACGTCGCCCTTAGATGGGGCGGCTGCCGTATTTGCTGTCCGGCTTCTTCGGCGGATCGGCGACCACGTTGGGCTCGATCTCCTGGACCTTGCCGCCACGGGAGAGGAACTCTTCCATGGCCCTGGCCAGGGCGTCGCGCTCCTTCTGCTTGGCCTCCACCGAGGGCAGTTCCTCTTCCTCTACGGCTGCCTTGGCTTTCTTGCCGCCACCAGAGGAAGCCGGGGCCTCGTCGGCTTCGCCATCGGCGTCGCCATCGTCAGCCGCGGCCAGCTCTTCGCCGTCGTCCTCGTCGGCACCTTCCAGCTCGTCTTGTTCAAGTTCTTCGTCGCTCATCGCTCAACCTCGTGGTGCTGCAAAGCAGGTTAGTTATAGCCCAGCCGCGCGCTTTGACGAACGCTGCCGGAAAAAATTCACAGAGCCTCGCCCTGCAGGGTCGCCAGCACCTTGCGCGGCCCGCCGTGATCGCGGTGTTCGCCCAGGTAGATGCCCTGCCAGGTGCCCAGCGCCAGGCGCCCGGCACTGACCGGCAGGGTCAGCTGGCAGCCCAGCAGGCTGGCCTTGAAGTGCGCGGGCAAGTCGTCCGGTCCTTCGTAATCGTGCTCGTAGCCACCCTCGTCCTGCGGCACCAGGCGATTGAAGAATCGCTCGAAGTCCCGCCGTACCGAGGGGTCGGCATTCTCGTTCAGCGTCAGTGACGCCGAGGTGTGCTGCAACAGCAGGTGCAGCAGGCCGACCCGGCAGCGCGCCAGGTCCGGCAATGCCGCCAGCACCTCGTCGGTGACCAGGTGGAAACCGCGCGACCGCGGGCGCAGGGTGATCAGGGTCTGCTGCCACATGGCGAGGCCTCCGATTGGCTACCGATGCGGGCGCATTCTAGCGAAGCGCAGAAAAAAACAAAGGGCGCCCGTAGGCGCCCTTCGTCGAACTCGCGCGAACCTTACAGGTTGTAGCCGCGCTCGTTGTGCAGGGCCAGGTCCAGGCCCACGGTTTCTTCTTCTTCGGTGACGCGCAGGCCGATGACCAGGTCCAGCACCTTGAGGATCACGAAGCTGACGATCCCGGTGTAGACGATGGTGAAGGCCACGCCCTTGAACTGGATGAACAACTGGGCGCCGATGTCGGTGACGGTGCCGAAGCCACCCAGGGCGGGCGCGGCGAACACGCCGGTCAGCAGGGCGCCGACGATGCCGCCGACGGCATGCACGCCAAAGGCGTCCAGGGAGTCGTCGTAGCCGATGGCGCGCTTGAGGGTGGTGGCGGCGAAGAAGCAGATCACGCCGGCGGCCAGGCCGAGGATGATGGCGCCCATCGGGCCGCAGGTGCCGGCGGCCGGGGTGACGGCCACGAGGCCGGCGACCACGCCCGAAGCGATGCCCAGGGCGCTCGGCTTGCCGTGGGTGATCCACTCGGCGAACATCCAGCCCAGGGCCGCGGCGGCGGTGGCGATCTGGGTCACCAGCATGGCCATGCCGGCGGTGCCGTTGGCGGCGGCGGCGGAACCGGCGTTGAAGCCGAACCAGCCGATCCACAGCAGGGCCGCGCCGACCAGGGTGTAGCCCAGGTTGTGCGGGGCCATGGCGGCGGTCGGGTAGCCCTTGCGCTTGCCCATCACCAGGCAGGCCACCAGGCCGGCCACACCGGCGTTGATGTGCACCACGGTGCCGCCGGCGAAGTCCAGCACGCCCCAGTCCCACAGCAGGCCGCCGTCGCCGCTCCAGACCATGTGCGCGATGGGGGCGTAGACCAGGGTGAACCACAGGCCGGTGAAGATCAGCAGCGCGGAGAACTTCATGCGCTCGGCGAAGGCGCCGACGATCAGCGCCGGGGTGATGATCGCGAAGGTCATCTGGAACATCACGAAGACGCTTTCCGGGAACAGCGCCGCGGCGGAGGTCAGGCCGGTGCTGGTCAGGCCGCTGAGGAAGGCCTTGTCGAAGCCGCCGACGAAGGAGGCGAAGTTGATCACGCCCTTCTCCATGCCGACGGTGTCGAAGGCCAGGCTGTAGCCGTAGACGACCCACAGGATGCTGATCAGCGCGGTGATGGCGAAGCACTGCATCATGATCGACAGGACGTTCTTGGCGCGCACCATGCCGCCGTAGAACAGGGCCAGGCCGGGGATGGTCATCATCAGCACCAGGGCGCTGGAAATCAGCATCCAGGCGGTGTCGCCACTGTTCAGGACCGGGGCCGCAGCTTCGTCCGCCATGGCCAGGCCAGGCATTGCGAGGGACAAAAGGGCTCCTAGCCCTGCGAACTTGCGCAGAGTCATTGTTGTTTCTCCTGGGGCGGTGGGGTTCGGTTGGCTTAGATGGCGTCGGTACCGGTCTCGCCGGTACGGATGCGGATCGCCTGTTCCAGATTCACGACGAAAATCTTGCCGTCGCCGATCTTGCCGGTGTTGGCGGCCTTGGTGATGGCTTCGATGACGCGGTCCAGCTGGTCGTCGGCGATGGCCACGTCGATCTTCACCTTGGGCAGGAAGTCGACGACGTACTCCGCACCACGGTACAGCTCGGTGTGCCCCTTCTGCCGGCCGAAGCCCTTGACTTCGGTCACAGTGATGCCCTGCACGCCGATCTCGGACAGCGACTCGCGCACGTCGTCGAGCTTGAACGGCTTGATGATGGCTGTGACTAGCTTCATGAAACTCTCTCCCGTGTTTTGGTGGACTCGCCCCAGGAAAACGAACCCGGGGACAAGTCTAAGCGCAGTGTCTGGCTTTGTAACGCGCCGGCCGCCCTACCTCAGCACTCCGACTCCTCCAGCCGCTTCCCGCGAAGCGCTCGTCAGCTCCGCCAGCCGCACCGGACCTGCATCGGTGCACGCTATGCCAGCCCCAAAGCAGGAAGCTTGCCAGCTCGGCGAAAAGCCCGGCGATTCAGCCGCTTAGCGAAAAACACCGGGCGCCGGGCGATGGCCGGGTGCCATGTCGCGCACCAGAAGCGGGCAGTCCTGCCGCCATGCCTGCGCAAAAATCGTGCAGCGCCCTGCTTTTTCCGGCCAACGCGGGGGCCGACCAGGGCCATCCGGGCGGCGCCATAGGGAAGAGGCTCGACCAGCGCTGGACCAGGGCCATCTATCCGAAGGGATTTTCCGAAAGCCTGAAGGCAAGTTCCTCAGTATCCGAGCGGGCGTCGCCGCAGGAGTCGAAAGACCTATCTTTCGCCGATTTGCGGAAAACCAGCGATGAGCCTTCTCCCCAGCCGCCGCGCCTGGCCCGGCCAGGCGACCCCCACGCCCGCCAACCACTTCAGGCAGGACATCAACGGCCTGCGCGCCCTGGCGGTGGTCGCGGTCATCCTCTATCACTTCGACGTCGGCGGACTGGCCGGCGGATTCGCCGGCGTGGACGTGTTCTTCGTGCTCTCCGGCTACCTCATGGCGGGGATCATCGGCACCGGCCTGCAGCGTGGCGACTTCTCCGTCCTGGCGTTCTACTGGGCCCGGGCCAGGCGCATCCTTCCGGCGTTGCTGGTGGTCTGCGCGGTCGTGCTGGCCATCGGCTGGCTGCTGCTGGCGCCGAACGACTACAAGACCCTCGGCCGGCACGCCCGACAGTCCCTGGCCTTCCTGTCCAATCACCTGTATCTGAAGGAAGCCGGCTACTTCGACAGCGCCAGCCAGGCGAAATGGCTGCTGCACACCTGGTCGCTGTCCGTCGAATGGCAGTTCTACCTGGCGTTGCCGCTCATCCTCGCCCTCGCCTGGAAGCTGTTGCCCCGGCGCGGCACGCTCGTGGGCGTGCACCTGGCGCTGTTCTCCTGCTCGCTGGCGCTGTGCATCGCGCTGACCGCCAGCCATCCGCAAAAGGCTTTCTACCTCCTGCCCGCCCGCGCCTGGGAAATGCTCCTGGGCGGGTTGTGCTTCCTGCTCTGCTCGAACCTCGGGCTCCCGGCGACGGCGCGGCGCCTGCTGGAAGCCGGCGGCCTGGCGCTGATAGGCGCGTCGGTGTTCCTGCTCGACGAATCCGCCGCCTGGCCCGGCGCACTGGCGCTGCTGCCGACCCTGGGAACCGCCATGGTGCTGGCGGCCCGGCGGGAAACCTCGCCGTGGTGCACCCATGGCGCCGTCCAGTGGCTGGGCACGCGCTCCTACTCCCTGTACCTGTGCCACTGGCCGCTGGTGGCCTGGCTGTTCCATGCCGGCCACCGGCAAACGCCCCTGTGGATCGCCGCAGCCCTGCTGCTGACGCTGATATTGGGCGAGCTTTCCTACCGGCTGGTGGAACAGCCGACGCGACGCTGGCTGGGCACGAGCAGGCGAACGTTCGCCGTGGCCGGCCTGGCCGGCCTGATGATCCTCGCCGGCTACCTGGCGCAGGTGGTGGTCAGGGCGAAAGGCTTCCCGCAACGGATGCCCGCGGACATCCTGGCGATGCGCGAACAGGCCCTGCAGGGCACGCCGCGCAACGAGGAGTGCCTGAGCAAGGGCGCGGGCTGCGTGTATGGCGGGCCGGACATCCAGGCCATGCTCATCGGCGACAGCCATGCCGCCTCCGTGGTCACCGCCGCGCAACTCGCGCTGCCCGACGCCGACCAAGGCATCTACCTGCGGGCCGCGCCAGCCTGCCTGCCGGTTCCCGGGCTGCACATCCGCGAGCACCCGCGCGACAACCCGGAGGACACCTGCAACCGCCTGCGCCGGCAGCTGCCGGCCGAACTCGGCGACGCGCCCGGCCGGGTGCCGCTGATCATCGTCACCCGCACTTCCGTCTACCCGCTGGGCTACAACGGCATCGACCAGAACCGCAAGAACCGGCCGCAGGCCTACATCAGCTCGCCCGTGGACGAGCCCAGCAGCGAATGGCTCGAAGCGTTCGCCCGGCTCTACATCGACCACGCCTGCGCCCTGGCGCGGCAGCGCCCGGTCTACCTGGTGCGGCCGATACCGGAAATGCGCGTCGACGTACCGGATGTGATGAGCCGGAAGATGCTCCAGGGGAAGGCGCCGCAAGTCACCCTCAGCCGGGCCGACTACGAGGCCCGCAACGGCTTCGTCTGGGGCGTGCAGGACCGCGCCCGCGAAGCCTGCGGCGTGCAGATTCTCGATCCGCTTCCCTACCTGTGCGACGAAGGGCAATGCTACGGCGGCCGGGAAGGACAGGCCTACTACGCCGACGACAACCACCTGAACGCGGCGGGCAGCCGGCTCCTGGCGCCCATGTTCGCCGAGGTTTTCGCGGACCTGTCCACGGCCCAGGCCGATCCCCCGCGCTAGCGCGCAGAACCTGCGGCGGCTGCCCGGTCCGCGCCAGCGGCACCGGGCAGCGTGATAGACTCCCCACCCAGTCCCAACCGGAAACCCTCGCCATGCTGCCGCCCAAAGCCTTCCTCGACGCCCTCGGCCAACAGGCCAGCCGCCTCTTCGGCGGTGAATCGCCGCTGCCCCGCGCCGAGCTGGAGGCGCAGTTCAAGGTCCTGCTGCAGAGCGCCTTCGGCAAGCTCGACCTGGTCAGCCGCGACGAGTTCGACAGCCAGATGGTGGTGCTCGCCCGCACCCGCGCCCGCCTGGAGGCGCTGGAGGCCAAGGTCGCCGAACTGGAAGCCAGGCTCACGCCGCCCGCCGAGGCCGAATAAGCCGCAGGGGTTGGGAAAGGAGAGAGCGATTCCTCTCCCGCTTTTCTTCCCGTTCGTGTTCACCAACCCGGGCCAACAAGAAACTTCCCACAGGACATCGGCAGCATTACAGCGACTCCGAGCATGGTCCCGGCTTCCCTGACCTCCTAGACTGGCGGTTTGTGAGGGAAGAGGCTGCCCCATCCATGTCCCTGGCCATCGTCCACAGCCGCGCCCAGGTCGGCGTCGAGGCTCCCGGCGTCACCGTCGAGGCGCACCTGGCCAACGGCCTGCCGTCGCTGACCCTGGTCGGCCTGCCGGAAACCGCGGTCAAGGAAAGCAAGGACCGCGTGCGCAGCGCCATCCTCAATTCCGGCTTCGAATTCCCCGCCCGACGCATCACCCTCAACCTCGCCCCGGCCGACCTGCCCAAGGACGGCGGACGCTTCGACCTGGCCATCGCCCTGGGCCTGCTCGCCGCCAACGGCCAGTTGGCCGGCGCCAGCCTGGACGGCCTCGAATGCCTCGGTGAACTGGCCCTGTCCGGCGCCCTGCGCCCGGTGCAGGGCGTGCTACCGGCCGCCCTGGCGGCGCGCGCCGCCGGCCGCGCCCTGGTGGTGCCGAAGGAAAACGCCGAAGAAGCCAGCCTGGCCAGCGGCCTGACCGTCTACGCCGTCGGCCACCTGCTGGAACTGGCCGCGCACCTGACCGGCCAGACGCCCCTGGCGCCCTACCAGGCCCGCGGCCTGCTGCGGGAAACCCCGCCCTACCCCGACCTCGCCGAGGTCCAGGGCCAGGCCGCGGCCAAGCGCGCCCTGCTGGTGGCCGCGGCCGGGTCGCACAACCTGCTGCTGAGCGGTCCGCCGGGCACCGGCAAGACGCTGCTGGCCAGCCGCCTGCCGGGGTTGCTGCCGCCGCTGAGCGAAGACGAGGCGCTGCAGGTGGCGGCCATCCACTCCGTGTCCGGGCGCGGGCCGCTGACGCACTGGCCGCAGCGCCCGTTCCGCCAGCCGCACCACAGCGCCTCGGCTGCCGCGCTGGTGGGCGGCGGCAGCCGGCCGCAACCCGGGGAGATCACCCTGGCCCACGAAGGCGTGCTGTTCCTCGACGAGCTGCCGGAGTTCGATCGCAAGGTCCTGGAAGTGCTTCGCGAGCCCCTGGAAGGGGGAGAAATCGTGATCGCCCGGGCCAACGGCCGGGTGCGCTTCCCGGCGCGCTTCCAACTGGTGGCGGCGATGAACCCCTGCCCCTGCGGCTACCTGGGCGACCCCAGCGGCCGCTGCCGTTGCACCCCGGAGCAGATCCAGCGCTACCGCGCCAAGCTCTCCGGCCCGCTGCTGGACCGCATCGACCTGCACCTGACCGTTGGCCGCGAGACCACGCGCCTCGTCCCCCAGAGTGGCAGCCTGGGCAGCGCCGAAGTCGCCGCACAGGTGGCCAGCGCCCGCGAGCGGCAACTGGCGCGGCAGGGTTGCGCGAACGCCGTTCTCGACCTCAAGTCGATGCACCATAATTGTGCACTGAACAGCCAGGACCAGACCTGGCTGGAAACCGCAGGCGAGCGCCTGGACCTGTCCCTGCGCGCCCTGCACCGCATCCTCAAGGTCGCCCGCACCCTGGCCGACCTGGAAGGCGCCGAACGCATCGCCCGCTCGCACCTGGCCGAGGCCCTGCAATACCGCGCCGGGCACTGAGCCTCAGCAGCGCCAGAACGGCCGCAGCGCCTCGATGCGCGCCTGCTCGCGGGAAATGCCGATGTCACGCAACTGCTCGTCGCCGAGCTCCAATAGTTGCCTGCGCGTGCGCACCCGCCGGCAGAACTGGCGCCAGCGGCTTTCCGCCGGGCCGCGCGGAGCCAGGCTGCCGTCGTCGATGCCGAGCAGTTCGCGCTGATACAAGGTCAAGCGCACGTCTGTCATGCCATTCATGTCGTCACTCCTCCTCCGAGCCTGTGGATAGAGTGACGAAAGGACAGACTGCATTACAGATTCAAAGAAATGGAATTTTTTCCATACAGACAGCGGAAAAAACCAACTGAATGGCGTACTTTTGCCCGATCTGTACTGGTCTTTGCCGCCACGATGCGGCACGGGGCATCTGTCATGAAACGCTACGCACAACTGGCCGCCACCCTCGGCGAGCGCATCGAGCAGGGGCTGTACCGCCCCGGCGACCGCCTGCCCTCGGTGCGCTCACTGAGCGAGGAGCACGGCGTCAGCATCAGCACCGTGCAGCAGGCCTACCGGGTGCTGGAGGATGCAGGGCTGGTCGAGCCGCGGCCCAAGTCCGGCTTCTTCGTCCCCGAACGGCGCCCGCAGCCGGCCATGCCGGCGATGACCCGGCCGGCGCAACGGCCGGTGGACGTATCGCAGTGGGACCAGGTGCTGGAGCAGGTGCGCCACGCCCCCGGCGGCGACTTCGTCCAGCTCGGCCGCGGCACCCCGGACATCGCCAGTCCTTCGCTCAAGCCACTGCAGCGCGCCATGGCCAACGCCGCGCGGCGCACCGACCTGCAGGCACTGGGCTACGAAGGCCTGCAGGGCTCGCTGGCGCTGCGCGAACAGATTTCCCGGCTGATGCTGGACTCCGGCTGCCAGGTGCCGCCCAGCGAAACGATCATCACCACCGGCTGCCAGGAGGCGCTGGCCATCACCCTGCGCGCTATCTGCCAGCCGGGCGACATCGTCGCCATCGATTCGCCGAGCTTCCACGGCGCCATGCAGACGCTCAAGGCCCAAGGCCTGAAGGCCCTGGAAATCCCCACCGACCCGACCAACGGGGTGAGCCTGGAGGCCCTGGAACTGGCCATGGAGCAATGGCCGGTGAAGCTGATCCTGCTCACCCCCAACTGCAACAACCCGCTGGGCTACATCATGCCCGACGCGCGCAAGCGCGCCCTGCTCAGCCTGGCCCAGCGCTACGACGTGCCCATCCTGGAAGACGACGTCTACGGCGAGCTGGCCTATGCCTACCCGCGGCCGCGCAGCATCAAGTCCTTCGACAGCGACGACCGCGTGCTGCTGGCCAGCTCCTTCTCCAAGACCGTGGCGCCGGGCCTGCGCACCGGCTGGGTGGTGCCGGGGCGCTACCTGGACCGCATCCTCCACCTCAAGTACATCGCCAGCGGCACCTGCGCGCCGCAGCCGCAGATGGCCCTGGCCGAATTCGTCGGCGGCGGCCACTACGAGCCGCACATCCGCCGCATGCGCGCCCAGTACCAGCGCCACCGCGACCTGATGACCGACTGGATCGCCCGCTACTTCCCCGAAGGCACCCGCGCCACCCGGCCACAGGGCGGCTTCATGCTCTGGGTGGAACTGCACCCGCAGTTCGACAGCGTGCGGCTGAACCGCGAACTGCAGGCCGAGCGCGTGCAGGTGGCGGCCGGCAGCATCTTCTCGGCCGCCGGCAAGTACCGCAATTGCCTGCGCATGAACTACTCCAACCGCGACCTGCCGCGCATCGAAGAAGCCGTGCGCAAGGTCGGCGCCTGCGCCACACGGCTGGTGGAGGAACTGCACGCCGAGGCCGGGGAGGATGTCGTCCTGGCGTGAAGGGGCATAGCGCCTGGGCGACGGTGTTGGGGAGGCACGGTCGTAGGGGTGGCTGTCTTGCCGGCTGCACCAAGGTGCGCCTCAACGGATGGGTTGAGCCTGCGAAACCCATGCGGCCGCGGTGATGGGTATCGCTTCGCTCAACACCATCCTACGGGGTGCTTTGCCGGCGGGGGTAAGCGGGCCCTGCCCGCGATTCGCGCGCAGGGCGCGCTCCTATAGGGAAATACCGTGCCGGGCGACAAGGCACAATCGAAACATTTATCCACAGCACAGCTCCCGCCCACCGGCACGGGGCTGCGATACTCGCGGCCTGCCTTCCGGAGACCGTCATGACCAGCCTGATCCTCGGCCCGCTCGCCATTCCCATGCCCCAGGCCCTGCTCTACCTGGGCTTCCTCGCCGCGCTGCTGGGCGGCTGGCTGGCCGGACGCAGGCGCGGCGGCAACCCCGAGGGCGCGCTCTTCGCCATGCTCCTGGCCGGCCTGCTGGTGGCGCGCCTGGCCTTCGTCGCGCGCTACGCAGGGCAATACGCAGCGGCCCCCTGGAGCATGCTGGACATCCGCGACGGCGGCTTCCTCGCCTGGCCGGGCGCCCTCGCCGCGGCCCTGCTCGGCGCCTGGCTGGTCTGGCGCCGCAACAGCCTGCGCCGGCCGCTGGCCATCGCCCTGGTGAGCGGCCTCTGCGTCTGGGGTGGCGGCAAGGCGGTGGTCTCCGCCCTGGACCGCGGCCAGCAACTGCCTGCCCTGGCGCTGAGCGACCTGCAAGGCCGCCCGGTGAGCCTCGGCCAACTGGACGGCCGCCCGCTGGTGGTCAACCTCTGGGCCACCTGGTGCCCGCCCTGCCGCCGCGAGATGCCGGTGCTGGAAGCCGCCCAGCAGGCGCGCCCGGACGTGCGCTTCGTGCTGGTCAACCAGGGCGAACCGGCCGAAGCCATCACCAGCTTCCTCGCCAGCCAGAACCTGAAGCCCAGGGAAGTCCTGCTCGACCTCGGCAACCAGCTCGGCCAGGCCACCGGCGCCTACGGCATGCCGACCACCTTCTTCTACGCCGCCGACGGCCGCCTGCGCCACAGCCACATGGGCGAGCTGTCCGCCGCCAGCCTGGAGCACGGCCTGCAGCAGTTGGCCGAGCCCCGGCGCTGAGTCGGGGCCGGCCGACCCCGCGCTACTGGATCTGCTCCGGCGTCACTATCACCCAGTTCTTGTCCGCGGTGACCGGCTGCCCCAGCTTGGCCTGGGCCTCGGCGTTCTTCTTGATCATGCCGTCGAGCTGGTCCATGTACTTGGCCTTACGGTTTATCCACAGGTGGACGCCGTTCTCGGCGGTGCCGTTGAACAGCATGTAGCCGTCGCTGCTGGGGGTGTCGCCGCCGACCAGGATGGGGCGCTTCCACTGGTCGATGTAGGTGAGGATGGCGGCCTGCTTGCCGGCCATCCAGGTCGCCGGGGTCCACAGATAGGGGGTGATCTCCAGGTCCATATTGGCCTTGGGATCGTATTTGCCCTCGCCGATCTGCTTGCGCGCGGTGGTCAGCGCGCCGGTCTTGCGGTCCTTGAGCAGGGTGGTGACGCCGATGACGTTCTGCGGCTTCACGTTGTAGCCGTACTTCGGATCGCTGGCGACCATGCGCACCAGTTCCTCGTGGGCGGCGGTCATCACGTAGACCTCGATGCCGTTCTCCATCAGCTTGTTGTACAGCTCCTGCTGGCCGGTGAAGACCTTCGGCGGCTGGATCTCGATGGTCTTCACCGCATCGCCCTCGTAGTAGGTGCTGGGGATCGGCTTGCCGTAGGCCATCAGTTCGTCGACGTAGCCCTTGAGTTCCTTGAGGGTGAAGCCGGAGAACACCTGGGCGACCCAGGGGTAGCAGACCAGGTCGTCGACCTCGCAGAGGCGGTAGTAGTAGCTGTTCAGGCTTTCCTTGTGGCCGCCCACGTCCTTGAAGGGGATCAGCTTCAGCGACGGGTCCAGCTTCTCGCGGGTCAGCACGCCTTTCATTTCCAGGAAGGGCAGCAGCGACTCTTCCAGGTCGTAGCGGTAGCTGGTGTTGTCCATGTCGAAGACGGCGAAGGCGCCCTTGTTGGCGTTGGCCGCGATCAGCGCGTCCAGTTGCCTGGCGGCCGGTTCCGGCCAGTGCTTGAGTTCGGTGGCGGCGAAGACGCTGCTGGCCAGGCCGCCGAGCAGCAGCGCGGCGAGCAGGGTGCGCATGGGTTTCATCTGGTTTCCCCCGAGGTGGTCTTGTGGGTGGAAGGACCCGGCGCGGGCCGTTCCCTGGACTAGTCCAGCATTCACCCTAGCAAAGCCGTGTTGCAGTCCTGCGGTGAACGCGACCTCGGGCGTTGCCTGCGCGCCAGGACTTGGCCAGGAGCGACAGGGCATGCCTGGAAGCGGCGGGCAGCGCAGGGGGCGCCGCCCGCCGCCGGCTCAGAGAATCTCCTCGGGCGTGACCACCAGCCAGTTCTTGTCGGCGCGCACCGGCTGCCCCAGCTTGGCCTGGGCCTCGGCGTTCTTCTTGATCATGCCTTCGAGCTGGTCCATGTACTTGGCCTTGCGGTTCACCCACAGGCGCATGCCGTCGTCCGCCGTGCTGTGGAACAGCATGTGGCCGTCATTGCTGGGCGAGTCGCCGCCGACCAGGATGGGTTTCTTCCACGGGTCGATGTAGGTCTGGATGGCCGCCGTCTTGCCGGCCATCCAGGTGCCCGGGGTCCACAGGTAGGGGGTGAACTCGAGGTCCAGGTTGGCCTCGGGATCGTACTTGCCCTCGCTGATCTGCCGGCGTGCGGTGGTAACCGCGCCGGTCTTGCGGTCCTTGAGCAGGGTGCTGACGCCGATGACGTTCTCCGGCTTGACGTTGTAGCCGTACTTCGGATCGCTGGCGACCATGCGCACCAGTTCCTCGTGGGAGGCGGTGAGGATGTAGACCTCGATGCCGTGCTCCATCATCCGCTTGAACAGTTCCTGCTGGCCGGTGAACAACTGCGGCGGCTGCACCTCGACGGTGCGCAGGGTGTCGCCGTCGTAGTAGTCGCTCTTGACCGGCTTGCCGCTCGCCATCATGGCGTCGAGGTGGCCCTTGAGTTCGCGCAGGGTCAGGCCGGAAAGCGCCTGTGCGGCCCAGGGGTAGCAGACGCGGTGGTCGAATTCGCAGAGCCGCGTGTAGTAGCTGTTGAGGCTCTCCTTCTTGCCCTTGAGGTCCTTGAAGGGGATCAGCTTCAGCGAAGGGTCGAGCTTGTCGCGGGTCAGCACGCCCTTGTTCTCCAGGTACGGCAGCAACGCCTCGGCGACGTCGTAGCGGTAGCTGGTGTTGTCCATGTCGAAGACGGCGTAGGCGCCCTTGTTGGCGTTGGCCGCGATCAGCGCGTCGAGCTGCTTCGCCGCGGGCTCCGGCCAGTGCTTGAGCTCGGTGGCGGCCACGGCGTCGTTGGCCAGGCCGCCGAGCAGCAGGATGCCGAACAGTAGTCCATAGGTTTTCATCGAATGTTCCCCCGGTTGCGAATGGCGGGGAAGGCGCGGCGACACGGGCTTTGGCCCATCGTTGATGGCCGGGCGTTTCCCCTCCGCCACGACCGTAGCAAGGGGGCAAAGGGCCAGACAGACGGTCGGGCGTCGCATGCGCGCTCCAGTCGCAGGGGCCGCGGAAACGCCCTACAACCTACCCCAGCATTTCAACCTGCGGCAATCGCATTGCGCTGACTTCGGCCAGAAGAAAATCCCTCAGACGACGCAGGCGCTCCTGCTGCCGCCGCGCCTTGGGCCAGACCAGGTAGTAGCTCTCGCCGCTGGCCACCGCACAGGGCCAGGGCAGGGCCAGGCGGCCGGCGGCGGCATCCTCGGCGACCATCACCAGGTCGCCGATGGACAGGCCGTAGCCGCGGGTGGCCGCGACTATGCCCAGCTCCAGGGTGTCGAACACCTGGCCGCCCTTGAGCGACACCTGCTCCTCCAGGCCCACGCGCTGCAGCCAGCGGCGCCAGTCGCGGCGGTCCGGCGTGGGGTGCAGCAGCTCCGCGGCGGCCAGCCGCTCGACGTCCCAGGGGCCATCGTCGAGCAATTGCCGGGCGCCGACCGGGATCAGCCACTCGGGGAACAGCATGCAGCTCTCCCATTCCGCCGGGAAGCGCCCGGCGCCGAGCAGCACCGCGCAGTCGAAGGGCTCGCGGGCGAAGTCCACCTCGTCGACGTCCATCCAGGCGCTGGTCAGCTGCACCTCGATGTCGCTGTTGGCCATGCGGAAGATGCTCAGGCGCGGCAGCAGCCAGCGCATGGTCAGGGTCGAGGGCGCCTTCAGGCGCAGCACGTCCTCGTCGCTGTGCAGGCTGGCGCAGGCGCGCTCCAGGGCGTCGAAGCCGTCGCGCAGGCCCGGCAGCAGCAGGCGCGCCGGCTCGGTCAGGCGCAGTTGGCGGCCCTGGCGCTGGAACAGCTGGCAGTCGAAGTGCTCCTCCAGGGTGCGCACGTGGCGGCTCACCGCGCTCTGGGTGATGGCCAGTTCCTCGGCGGCGCGGGTGAAGGAGGCGTGCCGGGCGGCCGCCTCGAAGGCGCGCAGGGCATAGAGCGGGGGCAGGCGACGGGGCATGGCGGGCCTTCAGGCATGAGTCTGACTCATGCATTGCATCGCTTTTTTCCTTTTGTGGGAAGGCCTGGCGGCCCACCAGAATGGGCGAATCGATGAACCCGGGAGGCGCCAGGCGCCGCCCAAACCAGACTCATGCCATGCCCACCCCCTACCGCACCGAACTGCAGGCCATCCTGCGCCTGGCCGGGCCGCTGATCGCCGCCCAGCTGGCCTATGTCGCCATGGTCTTCACCGACACCCTGATGATGGGCAAGCTCGGCCCCGACGCCCTGGCCGCCGGGGGCCTGGGCGCCTCCACCTACGCCTTCGTCTCCACCGTGTGCAGCGGCGTGGTGGCGGCCACCGGCAACCTGGTGGCGATCCGCCATGGCGCGCGCGACAGCGCCGGCGCGGCCGCCGCCACCCAGGCGGGGCTGTGGGTCGGCCTGGGCCTGGCGCTGCTCGCCGGCGCCCTGCTGTGGAACCTGGAGGCGCTGCTGCTGGTGCTCGGCCAGGCGCCGGCGACGGTGCACGGCACCATGAGTTTTCTGCACAGCATTCTCTTCGCCCTGCCCGGCTACCTGGCCTTCATGGTGCTGCGCGGTTTCACCAGCGCCATCGAGCGCCCCGGCCCGGTGATGGCCATCAGCGCGCTCGGCGCGCTGGCCAACCTGGGCCTGAACTATGCCTTCCTCGACGGCTGGTTCGGCCTGCCGCGCCTGGGCCTGGCCGGCATCGGCCTGGTCACCGCCATCGTCATGAACCTGCTGCCGCTGATCCTCGCGCTGTACCTGCGCTGGCACCCGGCCTACGCCGGCTACCCGCTGCTGCGCGGCCTGGGCCGGCCACAGAGCCGGGAGATCGCCGAGACGCTGCGCCTGGGCCTGCCGATCGGTGGCACCTATGCGGTGGAGTCGGGCATGTTCACCGTGGCCACCCTGTGCATGGGGGCGATCGGCGCCACCGCGCTGGCCGCGCATCAGATCGCCATCCAGTCGGTGTACCTGGCCTTCATGGTGCCGGTGGGGATTTCCTACGCGGTGACCTTCCGCATCGGCCAGCACTACGGCGCCGGGCGCCTGCTCGAGGCGCGCCGCGCCGGGCGGGTGGGCATCGGCTTCGGCGCGCTGTGCATGTTCGCCTTCGCCCTGCTGTTCTGGCTGGCGCCGCGCCAGGTCATCGGCCTGTTCCTCGATCTCGAGCAACCGGCCAACCAGGCGGTGGTGCAACTGGCCGTGAGCCTGCTGGCGATCGCCGCCTGGTTCGAATTGTTCGACGGCCTGCAGAGCATCGCCATGGGCGCCATCCGCGGCCTCAAGGATGCCCGCACCACCTTCCTGGTGGGCCTGGCCGGCTACTGGCTGGCGGGCGTGCCGCTGGCCTGGCTGCTGGCCTTCCCCTTCGGCTGGGGCCCGCACGGCGTCTGGTGGGGGTTGGCGGCGGGGCTGGCGTGCACCGCGCTGGGCCTGTGCCTGGCCTTCGAGGCGCGCACCGCGCGGCTGCTGCAGCCGATGGCGGAACCGGGCTTCAGTTGCCGACCGGGTCCTGCTGCCTGAGCGCGCGTCCGGCGCCGAACACCAGGAAGCGCGCCAGCTCGGGCAACGGCAGCGGGCGGCTGATCCAGTAGCCCTGCACCTGGTCGCAGCCGAACTGGCGCAGCAGTTGGCGCTGGTCGGCGCTTTCCACGCCCTCGGCGACCACCTCCAGGTTGAGGTTGTGCGCCAGGTTGATCATGGCCCGCACCAATTGGCGGTTCTCCGCGCGCTCGGACATGCCGCCGACGAAGCTCTTGTCGATCTTCAGCAGGGTGATCGGCAGGCTGTTGAGGTGGACGAAGGAGGAGAAGCCGGTGCCGAAGTCGTCCAGGGAGAAGCGCACGCCCAGTTGCCCCAGCGTCTGCATGGTCTGCAGGACCTGCTCGCTGCGGCGCATCACGGCGGTTTCGGTGAGTTCGAATTCCAGCCAGCGCGCATCCACGCCGCGCTCGGCGATCAGCCGTTGCAGCGTGGGCAGCAGCTGGCTGTCCTGGAACTGGCGGAACGACAGATTGATGGCCATGTGCAGCGGCGGCAGGCCGCGCCCGAGCAGCCACTGCATGTCGCGCAGGGCGCGGGCGATCACCCAGTAGCCCAGCGGCACGATCAGCCCGCTCTCCTCGGCCAGGGGCACGAAATCCCCCGGGGTGAGCAGCCCGCGGCTGGGGTGGCGCCAGCGCACCAGGGCCTCGAGGCCGACGATGGTGTCGCTCTCCAGGTCCAGGCGCGGCTGGTAGTGCAGTTCCAGTTCGTCGCGGCGCAGGGCCCGGCGCAGTTCGCTTTCCAGTTCGGCCAGGCTGCGCGCGCCGCGGTTGATGCGCTCGTCGAAGAGATGGAAGGTGCAGCCCTGGCGCATCTTGGCCTGCTGCATGGCGATGTGCGCGTGCCACATCAGGGCGTCGGCGCTGTCGCCGGAGCGGGCATGGGCCAGGCCCAGGCTGCAGCCCAGCAGCAGGCTCTCGCCTTCCACCCAGTAGGGCTCGCCCAGCACTTCGACGATGCGCTCGGCCAGGCGCTCGGCGCGCCGCGGGTCGCGGCGGGTGTCCAGCAGCAGGGCGAACTCGTCGCTGCCCAGGCGCGCCAGGCGGTCGCCGTGCTCCAGGTGCGAGCGCAGGCGCGCCACCACCTGCAGGATCAGGCGGTCGCCGGCCTGGTGGCCGAGGGCGTCGTTGACGTGGCGGAAGTTGTCCAGATCGAGGTGGCCGAGGGCCAGGCCGCGGCCCTGGAACTCGTCCAGCTGCGCGGCCAGCAAAGTCTGGAAGCCCTGGCGGTTGGCGATGCCGGTCAGCGGGTCCTGCTCGGCCAGGCGCTGCAGGGTGGCTTCCAGGCCGCTGCGCTCGCGGGCGTAGCGCAGGGAACGGCGCAGCACCTCGCTGCTCAGTTGCGGCGTCAGCCAGTCGGCCACGCCGGCGGGCGTCTGCGCGGGCTCGCGCTCCAGCAGCAGGATGATCGGCAGCCGGCAGTTGTCCCGCGAGGGCAGCTTGCCGGGGGTGGCCAGCACCAGGCCGACCTCGTCCTCGTCGAACAGGCTGCGGGCGGACTCCCAGGAAGGCGCGGTGATCAGCGAATAAGCGTTGCCCAGCGCGGCGAGATGCTCGCGCAGCAGCTGGGCCCACTGCGGCGTTTCAGCCAGCAGGAGCAGGCGCGTGGACTCGACCGACGCAGCCAAGCGACCCCCATGAAAAGAAAAGGAATGCCCCGGGCGCCATCCCATGCCCCGGCCATCCGGATTGGCGTTCCAGCGCCCGGACGAGGCCGTCTGTCGGCGCAGAACCAAGAAACTCTTCAGAGTTTTCTTCAACTAATGCAGCCACAAGCCTAATACAAGTATGAATTTATCCAAAACGGCGAAGCGCGACGGCGTCACAGATCGCCGTTTTTCCGCAGCCCCGGGCGGGGCTGGTAGAATGGCCGCCCGCTTCGCCATCGATACCCTTCCCGAACCATGTCCCGACTCAACCCCCGGCAGCAAGAGGCCGTGAACTACGTCGGCGGCCCCCTGCTGGTGCTGGCCGGCGCCGGCTCCGGCAAGACCAGCGTGATCACCCGCAAGATCGCCTACCTGATCCAGCAGTGCGGCATCCGCGCCCAGTACATCGTCGCCGTCACCTTCACCAACAAGGCCGCGCGCGAGATGAAGGAGCGCGTCAGCACCCTGCTGCGCCCCGGCGAAGGCAAGGGCCTGACCGTCTCCACCTTCCACAACCTGGGCCTGAACATCATCCGCAAGGAATACGCCGCCCTGGGCTACAAGCCCGGCTTCTCGATCTTCGACGAGAGCGACGTGAAGGCGCTGATGACGGACATCATGCAGAAGGAGTATTCCGGCGACGACGGCCTGGACGAGATCAAGAACCTGATCGGCGGCTGGAAGAACGACCTGATCCTGCCCGAGGAGGCCCTGGCCCAGGCGCGCAACCCCAAGGAAAAGACCGCCGCCATGGTCTACCTGCACTACCAGCGCACGCTGCGCGCGTACAACGCGGTGGACTTCGACGACCTGATCCTGCAGCCGGTGAAGCTGTTCCAGGACAACCCGGACATCCTCGAGAAGTGGCGCAACCGCGTGCGCTACATGCTGGTAGACGAGTACCAGGACACCAACGCCAGCCAGTACCTGCTGGTGAAGCTGCTGGTGCAGCAGCGCGCGCACTTCACCGTGGTCGGCGACGACGACCAGTCGATCTACGCCTGGCGCGGCGCGCGCCCGGAAAACCTGATGCAGCTCAAGGACGACTTCCCCTCGCTGAAGGTGGTGATGCTGGAGCAGAACTACCGCTCCACCAGCCGCATCCTCAAGTGCGCCAACGTGCTCATCGCCAACAACCCCCACGTGTTCGAGAAGCAGCTGTGGAGCGAGATGGGCGAAGGCGACCCGATCCGGGTGATCCGCTGCCGCAACGAGGAAGCCGAGGCCGAGCGGGTGGCCATGGAAATCCTCACCATCCACCTGAAGACCCAGCGGCCCTACAGCGAATTCGCCATCCTCTACCGCGGCAACTACCAGGCCAAGCTGATCGAGCTGAAGCTGCAGCACCACCAGATTCCCTATCGCCTGTCCGGCGGCACCAGTTTCTTCGCCCGCCAGGAAGTGAAGGACCTGATGTCCTACTTCCGCCTGCTGGTGAACCCGGACGACGACAACGCCTTCCTGCGGGTGATCAACGTGCCGCGCCGCGAGATCGGCTCGGCGACCCTGGAGAAGCTCGGCAACTACGCCACCGAGCGCGGCTGCTCGATGTTCGCCGCCAGCGGCGAGCTGGGCCTGGCCGAGCACCTGGACGCGCGCTTCGTCGAGCGCCTGCAGCGCTTCAAGCGCTTCATCGACAAGGTCCGCGAGCAGTGCGCGGGCTCAGACCCGATCGGCGCGCTGCGCAGCATGGTGATGGACATCGACTACGAGAACTGGCTGCGGCAGAACGCTTCAAGCGACAAGGTCGCCGACTTCCGCATGGGCAACGTCTGGTTCCTCATCGAGGCGCTGAAGAACACCCTGGAGCGCGACGAGGACGGCGACATGACCATCGAGCAGGCCATCGCCAAGCTGGTGCTGCGCGACATGCTCGAACGCCAGCAGGAGGAAGAGGAAGGCGCCGACGGCGTGCAGATGATGACCCTGCACGCCTCCAAGGGCCTGGAATTCCCCTACGTGTTCATCCTCGGCGTGGAGGAGGAAATCCTCCCCCACCGCTCCAGCATCGAGGCCGACAGCATCGAGGAAGAGCGGCGCCTGGCCTACGTCGGCATCACCCGGGCGAAGAAGAACCTGGCCATGACCTTCGCCGCCAAGCGCAAGCAGTACGGCGAGATCATCGACTGCTCGCCGAGCCGCTTCCTCGACGAGCTGCCGCCGGAAGACCTGGTCTGGGAAGGCCAGGAAGACGCCCCGGTGGAGGTCAAGGCAGCCAAGGGCAACGCGGCCCTGGCGGACATCCGCGCGCTGCTCAAGCGCTGAGCCTGCGCGCCGAAACGCTCTTCGTAGGATGGGTTGAGCTTGCGAAACCCATGCGGTCGTGGCGATGGGTATCGCTTCGCTCAACCCATCCTACGATGCTGGCACGGACGGGAAATGCGCCACCAACCTGTAGGAGCGGGCCCTGCCCGCGATTCGCGCGCAGGGCGCGCTCCTACAATGGAATGCCACGGCGACGGCCAGCGGAAGCTGTCCACCCGATCAGCTTCTTCTTTTGTCGGAAGGTCGCGCAGGCCGGCGCTTACGAGGTAGAATTGCGCGCTTCATCAGCGGCCCCAGCTCCGCCAGGAAGCCCTCAATTGAACACCCTCAAAGACAAAATCCGCAGCGAAGGCGTCGTCCTCTCCGACCAGGTCCTCAAGGTAGACGCCTTCCTCAACCACCAGATCGACCCGCTGCTGATGAAGCAGATCGGCCACGAGTTCGCCGAACGTTTCAAGGGCCAGGGCATCACCAAGATCGTCACCATCGAGGCCTCGGGCATCGCCCCGGCGGTCATGGCCGGCCTGGAGCTGGGCATCCCGGTGATCTTCGCCCGCAAGTTCCAGTCGCTGACGCTGAAGAACGACCTGCTGATCTCCAAGGTGTTCTCCTTCACCAAGCAGACCGAGAGCACCATCGCCATCTCCGCGCGGCACCTGACCGCCGCCGACCACGTGCTGGTGATCGACGACTTCCTCGCCAACGGCCACGCCGCCAAGGCGCTGATCGACCTGATCCAGCAGGCCGGGGCCAGCATCGCCGGCCTGGGCATCGTCATCGAGAAGTCCTTCCAGGACGGCCGCAAGCTGCTGGAAAGCGAAGGCTACCGCGTCGAATCCCTGGCCCGGGTGAAGTCCCTGGCCGGCGGCGAGGTCGAGTTCCTCGACTGATCCGGCTGCGCGGTGAAAAAGGCGGGCGCCCGGCAAGGGTTCCCGCCTTTTTCATGCCCTTCGTTCGCGCCTACATAAAGCCGTCCCGGGTGGCGTGCAGGCCGGCCAGGATCAGCCGCTGGTAAAGCTCTTCGCGCAGCCCTTCGGGACGCTCCAGGCCCATGCGTTGCAAGTGCGCCGGGAAGGCCTCCGGTTCCGGCGCGTCCAGGGTGGCCTTGCCCAGTTCGAGGATCTCGCTGAGCCGGAGCTTGCTTTTCAGCCAGGTCAGCGCCCGCAGCAGGTCGCGCTCCTCCGGGGTGAAATCGCAACCCAGCGGGTATTCCGGCAAGGCCTCGCGGTGTTGTGCGCACAGCGCCTGCAGGCGTTCGGGAAGGTTGTCGCGGTGGCGCGGCTCCAGCACGAAGTCCGCCGGCAGCTTGCCCGCCGCCTTTGCCTCGGCGATAAGGCCGTCCTGGAAGCGCGAATCGGCGATGGCCAGCAGCGCTTCGATCACCTCGGCGTCGTTCTTCCCGCGCAGGTCGGCGATGCCGTACTCGGTCACCACCATGTCGCGCAGGTGCCGCGGGATGGTGGTGTGGCCATAGCTCCAGACGATGTTCGAGCTGACCTCGCCGCCGCTCTCGCGCCAGCTGCGCAGCAGCAGGATGGAGCGTCCGCCGTGCAGCTCGTGGGCCTGGGCGACGAAGTTGTACTGGCCGCCGACGCCGCTGACTACGCGACCGTCCTCCAGTTGGTCGGCCACCCCGGCGCCGAGCAGGGTGACGGTGAAGGCGCTGTTGATGAAGCGCGCGTCGCGGCGCTGCAGGCGCTTGAGTTCCTCGTCGCGGTAGAGGTTGTTGACGAAGCCGATGCCGGTCATGGCGATGCCGGCCAGGCGCTCGGCCGGCAGTTCGCGCAGGCGCTGGTAGAAGGCCTGCGGGCCGAGGAAGAAGCCAGCGTGCAGCCAGACGCCGTCGGCGTCCGCGCGGTGCTGCTGCGCCTGTGGATAAACCTGCCGCTTGAGCACGCCAGCCTCGGCCAGGTCCAGCAGGCCCGGCACGAACATCTCGCTGCAACCGTAGAGGCCCTGAGTGAAGGCGCCCAAGCCGCCTTCGCGGTCGATCAGCCCGGCATGGCGCTCGGCGATCTCCAGTTCGGCGAGCAGCGCGCGGTACGCGGTGTTGTCACGCTGGCGCAGCAGCAGCGCCGAGGTCACCGCATCGCCCATGGCGCCGATGCCGACCTGCAGGGTGCCGCCGTCGCGCACCAAAGCGCTGGCGTGCAGGCCGATGCAGTGGTCCTGCCAGCCCACCGGCATGTAGGGCGTGGAGAACAACGTGCTGGTGTCCGCCGGCTGCTCCACCAGCAGGTCGAAGATATCTTCGTCGACCTCGGCGTCGCCCGGCATGTACGGCAGGTCGCGGTGCACCACGCCGATGCAGAGGATGCGCTCACCGGCCGCGCGGCGGCGGCGCAGCATGGGCAGCAGGTCGAGGGTGATGTCCGGATTGCACGCCAGGCTCAGCCTGCCGGGCCGCGCCGGGTCACGGGCGACCAGCTGGGCCACGGCGTTGATGCCCTTGGCGTCGAGGTCGCGGGCGACGTGGCTGTAGTTGCAGCTGATGTAGTTCTGCTGCGCCGGCGCGCTGTCCAGCAGGCTGCCCGGCTGCAGGTAGAACTCCTCGACGCGCACGTTCGGCGGCAGGCTGCCCTGGCGCAGGTCGCGCAGGTAGTCGAGCTCCGGGTAGTCGCCGTACAGACGTTCGACGAAGGGTTCGAGAAAGCGCCGCTGCAGCTCGCTGCCGGCCTGGGGCCGGCCCAGCGACAGCGCCGTGTAGAGCGTCAACTGGCGCGCCGGCTGCTTGCCCAGGCGCCGGTAGAGAAGGTTGACCAGGTGATTGGGCTTGCCCAGGCCCAACGGCAGGCCCAGGCGAATCGGGCCATCGAGCCCGGCCAGCAGGTGATCGACGGCTTCGTCGAGGGTGCAGCGGTGCGCCAAAGTGCGATCCTCCGTGGTTGCCTGTCCAAGTTTGGACCGGAAACCGGCGGGGAGGCTCCGGCGTCTTTTCATTCAAGTGGCGCGGTGGTTCAGCGGAGGGGGCCGTTCGCGCCACCGGGGCGTCCGGCGTGGCCGGTAAATCCAATCGCGGACAAAGTCCGCTCCGCCCGCGCTTCCTGTAACCGTAGGAGCAACTGCCTGCGTCGAGGTGCTCTTCGTAGGATGGGTTGAGCTTGCGAAACCCATGCGGTTGCGCTGATGGGTATCGCTTCGCTCAACGCCATCCTACGAAAAGCCGTGCTTCCTGGAACCGTAGGAGCAACTGTCTTGCGCCGAGGTGCTCTTCGTAGGATGGGTTGAGCTTGCGAAACCCATGCGGTTGCGCTGATGGGTATCGCTTCGCTCAACGCCATCCTACGAAAAGCCGTGCTTCCTGGAACCGTAGCGGGCCCTGCCCGCGATTCGCGCGCAGGGCGCGCTCCTACAGGGGAATGGCGTGGGTGGGGTGGCGTAGGAGCGAGCTTGCTCGCGAATGAGCCCCGCAGCGGAGTCTGTTCGCGAGCATGAGGGGTGGGGATCGACGCGCGGAGCCAAGGCCCCACTCTGCAAGCCAAGCCCCAGCCCCCCCTATGAAAAATGCCGTTTCCCCAACCAGAGAAACGGCATTCTTTCTTGAGCGGACAGCATCGGCCCGTAATCGGCTTTTCCTGCCAGCCCGTGGCTCAGAGGCCGGACATGTGCTTGATGGCGGCCTTCAGCTCGTCGTCCGAGCAATCGGCGCAGGTGCCTTTCGGCGGCATGGCGTTGATGCCGGAAATGGCCTTGGCCAGCAGGCCATCGAGGCCGCCCTGCTCTTTGGCGCGCTTGCCCCACTCGCCCTTGTCGCCGACCTTGGGCGCGCCCAGCAGGCCGGTGCCGTGGCAGGTGGTGCAGACCTTGCCGACGATCTCTTCGCCCGAACGCGGCGCACCGCCACCTCCGGCGGAAGCGACAGCGCCGACGCCTTCGCACTCCTTGCCCTGGACGCAGACCTTGCCCACCGGTTCCAGGCGCTTGGCGATGTCGTCATTGGTCGTGGCTTGGGCGCCAGCGGCCATCAGGGCCAATACGGCGGCCTGGGCCACCAGGATTTTCTTTATCAGGTTCACCCTTTTACCCTCATCGTGGCTTGTACGCCCGGGCACGGTTTCCATCGCAGTCTAGGTAGCGCGGGCGGCCGCAAGTATAACGGAAGAGCGCGCGTCTGAAACAATTGCAGGGCCCGCGGGGGCCTTGCGTCATACGGTCGCAGGCGGCTCCGCCGCCTCTAAAAATTTGCCGGAGTCGTCGCGCTTATAAGCCTCGCCGGCGCATCGAAGGGGTTGCGGAAGCGATGCGGGCGGGTGCTGTCGAAATAGTAGCTGTCGCCGCTTTCGAGGACGTACACCTCGTCGCCGACGGTCAGCTCCAGGCGGCCTTCGACCAGCACGCCGGTCTCCTCGCCTTCATGGGAGTACATGTCGTCGCCGGTGTCGGCGCCTGGCGGGTAGGTCTCGTCGAGCAGCGTGATGGCGCGGCTGGGATAGGCCTTGCCGATCAGCTTCATGATGATGTCGCCGTCGGACAGGTCGCTGAGTTCGTCTGCCTTGTAGACCACCTGGGTGTTGCTGTCCTGCTCGATGTCCAGGGAGAAGAACTCCACCAGGGACATGGGGATGCCGCCCAGCACCTTCTTCAGGGAGCTGATCGACGGACTCACGCTGTTCTTCTCGATCATCGAGATGGTGCTGTTGGTGACGCCCGCGCGCTTGGCGAGTTCACGCTGGGACAGCCCTTTGAGTTTGCGGATGGCTTGCAGACGAGCGCCAACGTCCAAGGGTCGGGTCCTCCTTATTTCTTGTTCTGCCAGGCTCTAACGGGCGGAACCCGCCTGCGCCTTGCGGCGAGCGGGTTCCGAAGTGCCCGTATCATGGCAACACCGTTCAGTATTTACAACAGATCGGCCTCGGATACTGCGCAAACTTTACGCAGTTCGTCGCTCAGTCGCCGCTGTAGACCCGCGGTACGCGCTTGAGGTTGCAGAACAATTGGTAGGGGATGCTGCCGCACAGGCTGGCGAGTTGGCTGGCCGGGACGTTCGGCCCCCACAGCTCGACGCGGCTGCCCAGGCCGGCGCCGGGCAGGTCGGTGAGGTCGACGGTGAGCATGTCCATGGACACCCGGCCGATGATGCGGCTGGCCTGGCCGTCGATGAACACCGGGGTGCCGTCCGGCGCGTGGCGCGGGTAGCCGTCGGCGTAACCCATGGCGACCACGCCGACGCGCACCGGGCGCTCGGCGACGTAGCGCGCGCCGTAGCCCACCGGCTCGCCGGCCGGCAGTTCGCGCACGCCGATGATCTTCGACTCCAGGGTCATCACCGGGCGCAGCTGGTCGGCCAGCGGCTGGGCCTGTTCGAAGGGGGTGGCGCCGTAGAGCATGATGCCCGGGCGCACCCAGTCGCTGGGCACGCTCGGCCAACCGAGGATGCCGGGGGAGTTGCGCAGGCTGACCTCGTAGGGCTGGCCCAGGCCGGCGCGCACGGCCTCGAAGGCGGCGACCTGCTCCTCGGTGCGTGCGCAGTCCAGCTCGTCGGCGCGGGCGAAGTGGCTCATCAGCACCACCTTGGCCACGTGCGGCAGGGCCTGCAGGCGCGCCAGGGCGGCGGCGTAGTCCTGCGGGAAGAAGCCGACGCGGTGCATGCCCGAGTCCATCTTCAGCCACAGCGTCAGCGGCTTGGCCGGGCGGGCGCGCTCGATGGCCTCCAGTTGCCAGGCCGAGTGCACCACGCACCAGAAGTCATGGCGCTCGATCAGCTCCAGCTCGCTGGCCTCGAAGAAGCCCTCCAGCAGCAGGATGGGCGCGCGGATGCCGGCTTCGCGCAGTTCCAGGGCCTCTTCGATGCAGGCCACGGCGAAGCCGTCGGCTTCCGCCTCCAGGGCCTTGGCGCAGCGCACCGCGCCGTGGCCGTAGGCATCGGCCTTGACCACCGCCAGCGCACGCGCGCCGCTGACTTCGCGGGCCAGGCGGTAGTTGTGGCGCAGGGCCTGGAGGTCGATCAGGGCACGGGCTGGACGCATGGCGGGAACTCTCTGTTATTCGGGTACGGCGCAGCCGCGGGCGAACCCGCGCCGACGAAGGCCGTGAAGCAAAAAAAGGCCTGGCAATCCGACCAGGCCCCACGCAAAGGATTTACGGCAGGGCCGCGACCACCGACATCTCCACCAGGATCTCCGGCTCGCAGAGCTTGGCCTCCACGGTGGCCCGGGCCGGGGCGGTGCCTTGCGGCAGCCACTGGTCCCAGACGGCGTTCATGCCGGCGAAGTGCGCGTCGATGTCCTTCAGGTAGATGGTCACCGAGAGGATGCGCGTCTTGTCGGTGCCGGCCTCTTCGAGCAGGCGCTCGATGCTGGCCAGGACTTCGCGGGTCTGCTGTTCGACGCCGGCGGCCATGTCGTCGCCCACCTGGCCCGCCAGGTAGACGGTACCGTTGTGGACGACGATCTGGCTCATGCGGCCATTAGTGTGCAGGCGCTGGATGGCCATTCTGAGCCTCCGAGGCGTTGCTGTAGCGGGAAATGTCCAGGCCGTCGGTGCTGATCTGCGGGCGCTTCTTCGCCATCAGGTCGGCCAGGTAGCGGCCCGAGCCGCAAGCCATGGTCCAGCCCAGGGTGCCGTGGCCGGTGTTCAGGTACAGGTTGCGGTATCGGGTGCCGCCGACGATCGGGGTGCCGTCCGGGGTGGCCGGGCGCAGGCCGGTCCAGAAGGTCGCCTGGCTGACGTCGCCGCCCTCGGGGTAGAGGTCGGTGGTGATCATTTCCAGGGTCTCGCGGCGGCGCGGGTTCAGCGACAGGTCGAAACCGGCGATCTCGGCCATGCCGCCGACGCGGATGCGCTGGTCGAAGCGGGTGATGGCGACCTTGTAGGTCTCGTCGAGGATGGTCGAGGTCGGCGCCATGTCCGGGTTGGTGATCGGCACGGTCAGCGAGTAGCCCTTGAGCGGGTAGACCGGGGCGTTGATGCCCAGCGGCTTGAGCATCTGCGGCGAGTAGCTGCCCAGGGCCAGCACGTAGTGGTCGGCGGTGACCAGTTGACCATCGATCCACACGCCGTTGATGCGGTCGCCGGCGAAGTCCAGGCGCTGGATGTTCTGGTTGAAGCGGAACTCCACGCCCAGGCCCTGGGCCAGTTCGGCCAGCTTGGTGGTGAACATCTGGCAGTCGCCGGTCTGGTCGTTGGGCAGGCGCAGGGCGCCGACCAGCTTGTCGGCCACCTTGGCCAGGGCCGGCTCGACGCGGGCGATGCCGGCGCGGTCGAGGACTTCATAGGGCACGCCGGAGCTTTCCAGCACGGCGATGTCCTTGGCGGCGGAGTCGAGCTGGGCCTGGGTGCGGAACAGCTGGGTGGTGCCCAGGGTGCGGCCTTCGTAGGCGATGCCGGTTTCGGCGCGCAGTTCGTCGAGGCAGTCGCGGCTGTACTCGGACAGGCGCACCATGCGCTCCTTGTTCACCGCGTAGCTGGCGGCGTTGCAGTTGCGCAGCATCTGCCACATCCAGGCGTACTGGCTGGGGTCGCCGGTGAGCTTGATGGCCAGCGGCGCGTGCTTCTCCAGCAGCCACTTCATGGCCTTCAGCGGGATGCCCGGGGCGGCCCAGGGCGAGGCGTAGCCGGGGGAAACCTGGCCGGCGTTGGCGAAGCTGGTTTCCAGGGCCGGGCCGGGCTGGCGGTCGACCACCACCACTTCGAAACCGGAACGGGCCAGATAGTAAGCACTGGCGGTGCCGATCACACCGCTGCCGAGAACCAGAACGCGCATCGCTGCCTCCCACGTCGCGTGGGGCACGCGACGTTTCTTATTTTGAACGTCAGTTGCGCGCAGTATAGGAATTCGACCGCAGAAATAATCACTATTTAACAAGCGGTAATTGAAGGAAATTCTTGGTGAAAACGCCTTTCACGGAGGCGCATCCACCAGACAACCAGCAAAAACACCTGAAAAATCCATAGCCATGCAAGTATGTCGGATCGCGGTTTTCAGCAACTAATTCGGCGCGCTTCGGCGAACGCGGGATTTACTCCCGCCAGGACCAGTGCCGACAGGAATAAGCGCTGCCGCGACGGCAGGTCGCAGGCGCCGCCCGACAGGCGGCGGCGCCAGGGAAATCCCCTTACTTGCGTACCCACTTGCCATTGAGCTGGATGTATTGCCCGGACGGGGTGCGGTCCATGGCCTTCTTGCCGGCCAGGGCTTCCACGTCGCCGAGCTTGGCGCCGCTCTGGCCGGCCACCTTCTGGTACTCGGCGCGGCGCGCGGCGTTGATCTGGGCGGCGATGTCCGCCGCCTGGCCGCTGTTGCTGACCACCCCTAGGTAGCCGTCGGGCTGCTCGCCGACCAGGCCCTGGGCCTTGGCCCCGCCCAGGGCCGACATGGCCTGCTCCAGGCTCATGGCCAGGGCCGGCAGGCTGACGCAAAGGGCCAGCAGGGCGACGCCGAGTTTGCTGCGCAGTGTCATCTAGAGCTCCTCAGAACAGACCGCTGTTCTCGTTGATGATGCCATCCAGGGCCTTGTCGACCTTGATGTAGATCTCGTGCTCGATCTTCACGTTGAGGTTGATGTTGATCGGCTCCTTGGGCGCCGCCAGCTGTACCGTCGGCGTACAGCCCTGGCTGAGCCCGAGCAGGGCCAGGACGGCGATGAGTGCGCATGGGCGCATGCGGTGTTCTCCTTGCGATCAGGGCGCGGCAGGTGGCTGGTTGCGCAGGCGTTCCTGCACGCGCTTGCGGATGGTGTCGCTGACCCGGTCGCTCAGCTGCAGGCTGGTCAGCAGGTCCGGGATGTTCTCCTCCAGGTTGACGTTGAGGTTCACCGGCCGCCCCTGCTCCAGCGCCGGGTTGCGGCCGCTGATGGCCAGGGCCAGGAGCAGGCGGCCGCCCTCAGCATAATCCACGCGGCTGGCCAGGCGCTCGTAGCGGAAGTCGTCGAGCATGGTCGCCACCAGTTGCATGGCCGGGTTGCTCTGACCGAGGGCGCGGATCTTCTCCGAGCGGAACTGCAGGGTGCCCGGCAGCCGCGCGGCGACCTGGCCGCCCTGGATGCGCACCCCGCCCGGGCCGAGCAGCAGCGGCAGCTCGCCGTCGAGGATGCCGTTGCCGGCCAGGCCCTCGGCGGGATAGGCCTTGAGGATTTCCTCCAGCAGCACGCCCTGCAGGTGCAGGCTCTGCGCGGGGTTTTCGCGGGCCAGTTGCAGCGTGCCGGCGTCCAGCCAGGCGCGGCCGCCGAACAGCTTCAGCTCGGCCTGGCGCCAGTCCAGGCGGCCGGCCAGCGGCTGGTCCAGGCTGGCGCTGTAGCCGCCCTGGAACTGCAGGGGCCCGAGCAGCACGCCGGGGTTGAGCTGTTCCACGCGCAGGCCGGGCAACTGCAGCGTCAGTTGCGAGCCGCGCAGTTGCAGCTTCGCCTCGCCGTCCAGGCCGTGGATCTCGCTGCGGTCGTAAACGCCTTCCAGGCCCCGGCCGTTCAGCGTCAGGTCCAGCTGCTGGGCGCCCTGCCCCGGTGGCAGGCGCCACTGCGCGCGGGCCTGCAGGCGGCCGTTGTTCAGGCTGAGCAGCGCCGGCCAGTCGGCCAGGCTGGCCGCCAGCGGGTTGCCGCTGCGCAGGAAGAATTCCGGCAGTTGCGCCGTCAGTTCCAGGCTGCCGTCGGCCTGGTGGCGCAACTCGACATCGGCGGCCAGGCCGCCGCTATTCTGCAGCCGGCCCTTGAGCTGCTGCTGCGCCAGGCCGGCGCCGAGCTGGCCCTGGTAGCTCCAGGCGAGCGGCTTGAGGTGCGCCTGGCGCAGCTCGCCAACCGACAGTTGCACGGCGCCGTCGAAGCCCAGGCTGAAGGGCTGGCCGGCGGCGTAGCCCAGCGCCAGGCTGGCCTTGTCCGTCGTCGCGCCGAGCTTGGCGGCCTTCAGCCCCTGGGGCCCGGCCAGGCTGCCCAGGCTCAGCTTGGCGCCCTTGCCCAGGCGCAGGCTGGCCGCGGCCTGGCCAATCTCGCCGTCCAGCGGCAGGTCGAGCGCCGCCTTGCCCAGGCGCAGGCCGGGCAGTTGCAGGTCCGGCACCTGGGCCTGCAGGCGGGCCTGACTCAGGGCCAGGGACAAGGCTTCGCCCTCCACCAGCGCCAGCACGCCTTGCAGGCGCAGGTCGCTGGCGCCCTTGCTGCGCAGGTCCAGGCGTACCGCGCCGGGGGCGCTGTCGTCGGGTTGCAGGCCCAGGCGCAGGTTGGCCGGGCGCAGGCCCACCGGTAGCGCCTGCAGCCAGTCGCCATAGAGGTCGGCCAGGTAGAGGTCGCCGTCCAGCACCCGCGGCCGCCACTGTCCCGGCGCGGTCGCGGCCGCCTGCAACTGCAGGTCGCCCTGCAAGGTGCCCAGGCCCGGCAGCGGCCAGGGCTGCGGCAGTTGCATGGCCAGTTCCAGTTCGCCCAGGCTGTCGCGCAGTGCGGGCCAGTCCGGCCAGGGGCCGTCGCCGCCGAGGGTGCTGTCCCAGCTCAGGCGCAGGCGCCCGGCCTCGGGTAGGGAGACCGGCAGGGTCGGCGTCGGCAACCAGGGCGCCAGCCAGGCGCGCACGGCGTCCAGCGGTGGCACTCCAGGGCTGGCCAGGCTGCCGCGCCAGTGGCGCTCGGCTGGCGCCCAGCTGGCGTCGAGGTCGGCCAGGCGTTCGCCATCCAGATCGGCCTTCAATGCCAGCCGCCAGGCGTCCTGTTCCGGGCGCAGGGTGCCGTCGAGGGCCAGGCGCTGAGCGCCCTGCTGCAGTTCTGCGGCCAGGGACGCGGTATTGCCGGGCAGCTGCTGCCAGTGCAGGCTGCCGACCAGGGTGCAGCGCCGCTGCCCGGCGCAGGGCAGTTCGAACTCGGCGCGCTGCAGGACGGCCCGCTGCGGCAGCAGGCCGAGCCACAGGCCCACCTGGTCGGGCGTCGGCCATTCCCCCGCCTCTTCCGTCGTCGCGGCGGCGGGCCAGGAACCCACGCGCAAGCGCTGTAGCTCCAGGCCACCCAGGCGCCAGCGCCCGTCGATACGCCGCGGCCAGCCCAGGCGCAGCTGATCGGCCTGAATTTCCAGGTGCGAAGCGGACTTTTCCCGCGTTACGGCCAGCCGTTGCAGTGTCAGACCGTCCAATGAAATGCCCGGCCCCTGCCAGTCCAGGCCGGTGATGCCCTGCTCCGCGAGCAGCCGCTGCCAGGCCTGCCCCGCCCAGAGGGCGAGCAGCGCGATGAGCAGCGCCAGCAACAGCAGGATTCGGGTACGGGTCGAGCGCATGCCAGGCTCCGGCGGCGAAGTGGAAGGCCCGCGCATCCGGCGCGGACCTGGGAACAGGCTGGCGGCGTGCCCGCAGAAGATCAAGGGGCAGTGATATCCACTGGCTTAACGTCTATATTTGGCGACAATCACCAACCATAAGCACCGCCCCCGAGCAGCCTCCATGAGAACCCAGCACCAAAGCCGCCGCGAACTGGACAAGATCGACCGCAACATCCTGCGCATCCTCCAGGAAGAAGGGCGCATTTCCTTCACCGAGCTGGGCGAGCGCGTCGGCCTCTCCACCACGCCCTGCACCGAGCGGGTGCGCCGCCTGGAGCGCGAAGGCATCATCATGGGCTACAACGCCCGGCTGAACCCGCAGTACCTCAAGGCCAGCCTGCTGGTGTTCGTCGAGATCAGCCTGGACTACAAGTCCGGCGACACCTTCGAGGACTTCCGCCGCGCCGTGCTCAAGCTGCCCCACGTGCTGGAGTGCCACCTGGTGTCCGGCCACTTCGACTACCTGGTGAAGGCGCGCATCTCGGAAATGGCCTCCTACCGCAAGCTGCTGGGCGACATCCTGCTGAAGCTGCCCCACGTGCGCGAGTCGAAGAGCTACATCGTGATGGAAGAGGTCAAGGAGAGCCTGACCCTGCCGATTCCCGACTGATCGCAACAGCTTGTCGAGTTTTTACGGCTTCCCCCCTTGGCGTGGCGGGAAGCCGGCGTTTATCCTGCGTAAAATTTTAACAACACAATAATCAGGATATCGCACATGAACGCCCGCGTTCGCCTCCCGGTGCACACCGACCAGCACGCCCCTTCCTACTACGCCGCGACCCTCAACCGTCGCATCCAGTGCCCTCCCCTGGCCGGCGAGGAAGTGGCCGACGTGTGCATCATCGGCGGCGGCTTCTCCGGGCTGAACACCGCCATCGAGCTGGCCGAGCGCGGCTTCTCGGTGGTCCTGCTGGAGGCCCGCAAGATCGGCTGGGGCGCCAGCGGGCGCAACGGCGGCCAGCTGATCCGCGGCGTCGGCCATGGCGTCGAGCAGTTCGAGCCGGTGATCGGCAAGGACGGCGTGCGCCAGCTCAAGCTGATGGGCCTTGAGGCGGTGCAGATCGTGCGCCAGCGCGTGGAGAAGTACGGCATCGACTGCGACCTGACCTGGGGCTACTGCGACCTGGCCAACAAGGCCTCGGACGTCGAGGGCTTCCGCGAGGACTACGAGGAGCTCAAGAGCCTGGGCTACACCCACGAGCTGCGCCTGGTCCCGCAGGAGGAAATGCGCAGCATCGTCGGCGCCGACTGCTACGTCGGCGGCATGGTGGACATGGGCTCCGGTCACCTGCACCCGCTCAACCTGGCCCTGGGCGAGGCGGCCGCCGCGCAGTCCCTGGGCGTGCGCCTGTTCGAGGACTCGCGGGTCACCCACATCGACTACGGCGCCGAAGTGCGGGTGCGCACCGCCAAGGGCAGCGTGCGCGCCAAGACCCTGGTGGTCGGCTGCAACGCCTACCAGAACGGCCTGAACCACTACCTCGACGGCAAGGTGCTGCCGGCCGGCAGCTACGTCATCGCCACCGAGCCGCTGCCGGCGGACCTCGCCCACGAGCTGCTGCCGCAGAACATGGCGGTGTGCGACCAGCGCGTGGCCCTGGACTACTACCGCCTCTCCGCAGACAACCGCCTGCTGTTCGGCGGCGCCTGCCACTACTCCGGGCGCGACCCGGCGGACATCGCCGCCTACATGCGGCCGAAGATGCTCAAGGTGTTCCCGCACCTGGCCGACGTGCGCATCGACTACCAGTGGGGCGGCATGATCGGCATCGGCGCCAACCGCCTGCCGCAGATCGGCCGCCTGCCCGGCCAGCCCAACGTGTACTTCGCCCAGGCCTACTCCGGCCACGGGGTGAACGCCACCCACCTGGCCGGCAAGCTGCTCGCCGAGGCCATCGCCGGGCAGCAGGGCAGCGGTTTCGAGCTGTTCGCCAAGGTCCCGCACATCACCTTCCCCGGCGGCAAGCTGCTGCGCTCGCCGCTGCTGGCGCTGGGCATGGCCTGGTATCGCTTCAAGGAGGCGCTGAGCGGCTAGAATCTCCGCAGTCCCGCCAACCGGGGCGGCCTGGAGACTCCCGCTTGCTACAACGCTTCCTGTTGTTGGCGCTGCTGCTGCTCGGCAGCTGCGCCAGCGTTCCCCTGCCCACGCCCTCGCACGCCCTATCGCCGGGCGGCACGGCCCTCGGCGACACCGTGCAGCAGCGCGCGGCGGCGCACCCCGGCGCCTCCGGCTTCCGCCTGCTGGCCTCCAGCAGCGACGCCTTCCTCGCCCGCGCCGAGCTGATCCGCGCCGCCCAGCGCAGCCTGGACATCCAGTACTACATAGTCCATGACGGCCTCACCACCCGCGCGCTCATCCACGAGCTGCTCAAGGCCGCCGACCGCGGCGTGCGCGTGCGCGTGCTGATCGACGACACCAGCAGCGACGGCTGGGACTACGAGATCGGCGTGCTGGCCGCCCACCCGAACATCCAGGTGCGCCTGTTCAACCCGCTGCACCTGGGCCGCAGCACCGGCATCACGCGCAACCTCGGGCGCCTGTTCAACCTCGCCGAGCAGCACCGGCGCATGCACAACAAGTTGTGGCTGGCCGACAACAGCGTGGCCATCGTCGGCGGGCGCAACCTGGGCGACGAGTACTTCGGCGCCAAGGCGGAAATGAACTTCAGCGACCTCGACCTGCTCGGCGTCGGCCCGGTGGCCACGGAGCTGGGGCAGAGCTTCGACCAGTACTGGAACAGCGCCATCAGCCGCCCCATCGAGGACTACCTGTGGGGCAAGCCCGAGCGCGCCGACCTCGAACGCGCCCGGCGCAGCCTGGACCACTACCTGGAGAAGAGCCGGGTGCGCCATTCCGCCTACCTGCAGCGCCTGCACCTGCGCGGCGCCTCGTCGAACCTGGACAGCTGGTTCGACGACCTGGTCTGGGCCCCGGGCCGCGCCATCTGGGACGACCCGCTGAAGGTCCTGGACCGCGGCCAGAGCCGCCCGCTGCAGCAGCTGAGCACCCAGCTCGAACCGCTGTTCCGCCAGGTGTCGAAGGAGCTGATCCTGGTCTCGGCCTACTTCGTGCCCACCGACAGCGGCGTCACCTACCTCACCGGCCGCGCCGACGACGGCGTCAGCGTGCGCCTGCTGACCAACTCCCTGGAAGCCACCGACGTGCCCGCCGTGCATGCCGGCTACGCGCCCTACCGCATGGCCCTGCTGGAGCACGGCGTGCAGCTCCACGAACTGCGCGCCCAGCCGGACCAGCGCCTGGCCGGCGCGCCCTGGACGGTGCGCGGCTCCAGCAGCGCCAGCCTGCACAGCAAAGCCATCGTCTTCGACCGGCGCCAGGTGTTCATCGGCTCCTTCAACTTCGACCCGCGCTCGATCATCTGGAACACCGAGGTCGGCATCATCGTCGACAGCCCGGAACTGGCGGAGCAGACGCGCAAGCTGGCGCTGGCCGGGATGTCGCCCAGCGTCAGCTACCAGGTACGCATCGACCACAGCGGCAGCCGCCCGCGGCTGACCTGGGTGGACGAGCGCGACGGCCATCCGCACGTGCTGCACCACGAGCCGGGCAGCCTGTGGCGCCGCTTCAACGCCTGGATCGCCGGCGCCATCGGGCTGGAGAGGATGTTATAGGCGTTATCCGCGATCACCGTGCGTGGGCTCGGCCCATCGCGGACGGAGTCCCGCTACGTGGCAGGAGTCGCCCCGTAGGATGGCGTTGAGCGCAGCGATACCCATCACCGCGGCCGCATGGGTATCGCAAGCTCAACCCATCCTACGAAGAGCAGCGGGCCTCAACGCCCGCTCGCTTCCGGCAGCTCATCGCCCTCCAGTTCCACCGGCGGCAAGCCCTTGCGCCATACCAGCACGACGAAACCGAAGGCGCCCAGGGCCATCATCAGCGGCAGCGCATGGCCACTCACCCACTGGCTGACCGCGCCGGTGGTCAGCGGCCCGATCAGGCAGCCGATGCCCCACAGTTGGGCGATGTGCGCGTTGGCGCGGACCAGCGCATCGTCGCGGTAGCGCTCGCCGATGAGGATCAGCGACAGGGTGAACAGCCCACCGGCGCTCGCGCCGAACAGTACCAGCACCGGCCAGATCGCCGGCCCGTGCAGCAGCGGGGGGATGCCCAGGCTGCTCAGCAGCAGGACGATGCCGCAGCCCTTGAACAGCGTCTGCCGCGACACCCGGTCGGCCAGCCAGCCGATGGGCAGCTGCAACAGCGCGTCGCCCACCACCACTACCGTGACCATGGTCAGCGCCACCGCCTGGGTGAAGCCCTGGCGCACGCCGTAGACCGGCAGCAGGGTGAGGATCATCGCCTCGAAGCCGGCGAACAGCACCACCGCCCAGGCGATGGCCGGCAGCTTGGCGCAGAAGGCGAACAGGCCGCGCCCCGAGGCGCTGTGCGGGTCCACCCTGGGCGCGCCGCCGCGACCGACGAGCAGCAGCGAACCGCACACCAGCAGGCCGACGCCCAGCCAGAAGCCGCGGTCGTCGGCGGTGCCGATGAAGGTCAGCAGCACCGGGCCGGACAGCTGGCTCAGCGCATAGCCGGTGCCGTACAGGGCCACCAGGCGGCCGCGCCATTTCTCCACGGCCAGCTGGTTGATCCAGCTTTCGCCGAGGATGAACACCACGGTCAGTTGCACGCCGATCAGCAGGCGCAGCACCAGCCACACCGGGTAGTTCTGCAGCAGCGCCAGCAGGCCGACGGAAAAGGCCCCGCTGAGCAGGCACCAGCGCATCAACCGCGGCGTGCCCAGGCGGGCGGCCAGGCGCCCGGAAATGAGCGCGCCGAGCAGTACGCCGACGGCTGGCGTGGCGGCCATCACGCCGATGGCGAAGCTGCCGTAGCCCCAGCTTTCCAGGCGCAAGGACACCAGCGGCATGGTCAGGCCGAGGGCCAGGCCGATGCTGATGACCGACAGGCAGACAGCGAAATAGGCACCCCAACGCATTGTCGTTCTCCCGTTCCATCCGGAGCGCACTCCGGGCCAGAGGCCGAGCCCGGCGCGCAATGCAAAGCGGCCGGGCTCCCCAAGGGAAACCCGGCCGCGGGTATGGCTCTTTGTCAGAGCCGGCCCCGGCGAGGGGGCCGACCTTGTAAGCCTTTGACTCTGGACTTCGCCACGGAGGGCGCGAGCTAGAGCCAGGCAAAGCGTGATCGGATTCGGACGCGCAGTTTACTCCGGTAAATGAGCAGGCCGAATCCGATCACAACGCAGCATGGCCGACGCGCAGCCCCTCCGAACGTTATTACAGCTTGATCCAGGTAGCCTTCAGCTCGGTGTACTTGTCGAAGGCGTGCAGCGACTTGTCGCGGCCGTTGCCCGACTGCTTGAAGCCACCGAAGGGCGCGGTCATGTCGCCGCCGTCGTACTGGTTGATCCACACGCTGCCGGCGCGCAGGGCCCTGCCGATCAGGTGGGCCTTGGACAGGTTGCTGGTCCAGACCGCGGCGGCCAGGCCGTATGGGGTGTCGTTGGCGATGCGCACGGCTTCCTCGGCGTCCTCGAACTCGATCACCGACAGCACCGGCCCGAAGATTTCCTCGCGGGCGATGCGCATGGCGTTGGTCACGCCGTCGAAGATGGTCGGCTCGACGTAGGTACCGCCGGTCTCTTCCAGGGTGCGCTTGCCGCCGGCCACCAGCTTGGCGCCGTCGTCGTGGCCGGCCTGGATGTAGCTCAGCACGTTGTTCATCTGGGTGGTGTCGACCAGCGCGCCGACGTTGGTTTCCGGGTCCAGCGGGTTGCCCGGCTTCCAGGCCTTCAGCGCTTCGACCACCAGCGGCAGGAACTCGGCCTTGATGGATTTCTCCACCAGCAGGCGGGAACCGGCGGTGCACACTTCGCCCTGGTTGAAGGCGATGGCGCTGGCGGCGGATTCGGCGGCGGCCTTCAGGTCAGGCGCGTCGGCGAAGACGATGTTCGGGCTCTTGCCGCCGGCTTCCAGCCATACGCGCTTCATGTTCGACTCGCCGGCGTAGACCATCAGCTGCTTGGCGATCTTGGTCGAACCGGTGAACACCAGGGTGTCGACGTCCATGTGCAGGGCCAGGGCCTTGCCCACGGTGTGGCCGAAGCCCGGCAGGATGTTCAGCACGCCTTTCGGGATGCCGGCCTCGACGGCCAGCTGGGCGACGCGGATGGCGGTCAGCGGCGACTTCTCGGACGGCTTGAGGATCACCGAGTTGCCGGTGGCCAGGGCCGGGCCGAGCTTCCAGCAGGACATCAGCAGGGGGAAGTTCCACGGCACGATAGCGGCGACCACGCCCACGGCTTCGCGGGTGACCAGGCCCAGTTGATCATGCGGGGTGGCGGCGACTTCGTCGTAGACCTTGTCGATGGCTTCGGCATTCCAGCGGATGCTGTTGGCGGCGCTGGCGACGTCGATGTTCAGCGCGTCGCTGATCGGCTTGCCCATGTCCAGGGTTTCCAGCAGGGCCAGTTCTTCGGCGTGCTGCATCATCAGCTCGGCGAAGCGGATCATGACCTTCTTGCGCTTGGCCGGCGCCTGGCGCGACCACACGCCGGACTCGAAGGCGGCACGGGCAACCTGCACGGCGCGCTCGGCGTCGGCGGCGTCGCAGCTGGCGACCTTGGCCAGGAAGCGGCCATCCACCGGGCTGATGCAGTCGAAGGTGGCGCCGTCGGCGGCATCGACGTACTGGCCGTCGACGAAGGCGCGGCCTTCGATCTTCAGGTTCTGGGCGCGAGCTTCCCAGTCGGCGCGAGTGAGGGTACTCATGACAACTTGTCCTCTTATTGAATTACTTATCGAAGTCCCGGCGCCCCGGGGATGGGCGCGCTGTCAGAAATTCTGCAAGGCGGCGCGAGGGCCACGCTGTCCGCCACCCTAAACCGGGATGGGCGAATTTTCAATATTTTTGACACTTTGGCGCCAAAACGCCTTGTCACGTTCGTTTTATTAAACATAGACTCGATCGATTCCGCCTCCGTCCGGGCCCGCCCGCAGTGGCGGAGCACTCGTACAACCCACAATAAAACGAGAGTCAGCATGAACATCGAGCAGATCGTCGACTTCGCCCAGGCCGGCACCGCCGCCGAGCACTACCGCCCGGCGCCGGAGAAGGTCCTCAAGGGCGATCCCGAGCAAAGCGTGCGCAACCACTACGCCAGCCCCTGCGGCCAGTTCAACGTCGGCATCTGGGAAGGCGCGGTCGGCCACTGGACCATCAACTACACCGAGCACGAATACTGCGAGATCCTCCAGGGCGTGTCGGTGATCCGCGATGCCGACGGCGGCGCCAAGACCGTGCGCACCGGCGATCGCTTCGTCATCCCGGCCGGCTTCAAGGGCACCTGGGAGGTGCTGGAGCCTTGCCGCAAGGTCTATGTGATCTTCGAACAGAAGGCTTGATAGCTGTTTGACGAAAAAACGCCGCTTTCTCCAAAGCGGCGTTTTTGTTTTGTTGGAGGCTGCCCTGTCATTGCAGGGCGGATAACGCCAATGGCGTTGCACGGGCGTAGGAGCAACTGTCTGCGCCGACGCGTTTTTCGTAGGATGGGTTGAGCTTGCGAAACCCATGCGGTTGCGCTGATGGGTATCGCTCCGCTCAACGCCATCCTACGAAAAGCCACGCTCGCTCATGCGCTAGGAGCGGGCTTCGTCCGCGATGGGATTCGCCGGTGGCACGAACGGCCCCACCAGCCCCGCCGCGCAGACATGAAAAAACCCGCCAATTGGCGGGTTTCTTCGCAAGGGCCGGGATCAATTACTTGATCTTGGCTTCCTTGTAGATCACGTGCTTGCGAACGACCGGATCGAACTTCTTGATCTCGATCTTCTCAGGCTTGGTGCGCTTGTTCTTGTCGGTGGTGTAGAAGTGGCCGGTACCGGCGCTGGACACCAGACGGATCAGTTCACGCATGATTGCAGCTCCTTAGAATTTTTCGCCGCGGGCGCGCAGGTCGTTCAGGACGGCCTCGATGCCACGCTTGTCGATGATACGCATGCCCTTGGCGGAAACGCGCAGGCGTACGAAGCGCTTCTCGGACTCAACCCAGAAACGGTGGTGCTGCAGGTTCGGCAGGAAACGGCGGCGGGTTTTGTTGTGTGCGTGGGAAATGTTGTTCCCGGTAACCGGACCCTTACCGGTCACTTGGCAAACTCTCGACATGGCTCAGCCCTCTATAAACCACATGCCAAACCCGGCATGGGTTGGCTGCTTGAACTCGTTGATACTTGGTTTCCACCCGGGTCTTACCTGCCCGACCGCCACTCGATTCCGAGTCGACGGGGCAGGGCCCCAGAAAAGAGCGCAGCTTTATATCAGAAAGCCGCTTAGTGTCGCAAGGGAGCAAGCGGCTTATCCACATGCCGGCGCAGCGCGGCCGCGGCCCGGCGCCCTTGCCGTTCGTCGACTTTCACCGTTGTCGCCCGCCGCGGCTTGGTCTAGGGTAGCCGGTTCAAGGCCGACAACGGCCTTGCATGACTGCGCCCAGCCCACGGGACGGGCATTTTCCCACCATTTCCGGAGTCCGTCATGCGTCTGCTTCCACTCGCCCTGCTGCTGGCCCCCGCCCTGGCCGGCGCCAGCACCCTCAGTGTCTGCACCGAGGCCAGCCCCGACGGCTTCGACGTCGTGCAGTTCAATGCCCTGACCACCACCAACGCCTCGGCCGACGTGCTGATGAACCGCCTGGTGGAGTTCGATGCGGCGCAGGGCAAGGTGGTGCCGAGCCTGGCCGAGAGCTGGACGGTCTCCGCCGACGGCCTGACCTACGACTTCAAGCTGCGCAGCGGGGTGAAGTTCCACCACACCGACTACTTCAGCCCCAGCCGCGAACTGGGCGCCGACGACGTGCTGTTCAGCTTCCGGCGCATGCTCGACCCCGCCAACCCCTGGCACAAGGTGGCGCAGAGCGGCTTCCCCCACGCCCAGTCGCTGCAGCTGCCGGCCCTGATAAAAGCCGTGGAGAAGGTCGACGAGCACCAGGTGCGCTTCACCCTGAGTCACCCCGACGCCACCTTCCTACCCATGCTCAGCATGGGCTTCGCCTCCATCTATTCCGCCGAGTACGCCGACCAGCTGATGAAGGCCGGCACCCCGGAGAAGCTCAACGCCCAGCCCATCGGCAGCGGCCCCTTCGTCTTCAAGCGCTTCCAGAAGGACGCGCAGATCCGCTACACCGCCAACCCGGACTACTTCGCCGGCAAGCCGGCGGTGGACAACCTGCTGTTCGCCATCACCCCAGACGCCAACGTGCGCCTGCAGCGCCTCAAGCGCGGCGAATGCCAGATCGCCCTGTCGCCCAAGCCGCTGGACGTCGAGGCCGCGGCCAGGGACCCGGCCCTGCGCATCGAGCAGACGCCGGCGTTCATGACCGCCTTCGTCGCCCTGAACAGCCAGCACCCGCCGCTGGACAAGCCCGAGGTGCGCCAGGCGATCAACCTCGCCTTCGACCGCCAGACCTACCTGAAGTCGGTGTTCGAAGGCAGCGCCACTGCCGCCGAGGGTGTCTACCCGCCGAACACCTGGAGCTATGCCAAGGACATCCCCGGCTACCCCCACGACCCCGCCCAGGCCAAGGCACTGCTGGAAAAGGCCGGCCTGAAGGACGGCTTCAAGACCACCATCTGGACGCGCCCCAGCGGCAGCCTGCTCAACCCCAACCCGAGCCTGGGCGCACAGCTGCTGCAGGCCGACCTGGCCAAGGTCGGCATCCAGGCCGGGATCCGCGTGATCGAGTGGGGCGAGCTGATCCGCCGCGCCAAGGCCGGCGAGCACGACCTGCTGTTCATGGGCTGGGCCGGCGACAACGGCGACCCGGACAACTTCCTCACCCCGCAGTTTTCCTGCGCCAGCGTGAAGTCCGGGCTGAACTTCGCGCGCTTCTGCGACCCGAAGCTGGACGGCCTGATCAGCCGGGGCAAGGCGCTGAGCGAGCAGGACAAGCGCAGCGCGCTCTACCACGACGCCCAGCAGCTGATCCACGACCAGGCCCTGTGGCTGCCGCTGGCGCACCCCACGGCCTCGGTGCTGCTGCGCAAGGAGGTCAAGGGCTACGCCGTGAACCCGTTCGGCCGCCAGGATTTCTCCAAGGTCAGCCTCTGAGGCGCCGTTCAACGTGGGGCCGGCGCGATACCGGCCCCACGGCGAGCCTCACACCCAGCCCATCTCCGCCATCGACAGCGGCTCGCCGTCGCCGACGATGAAGTGGTCGAGCACGCGCACGTCCACCAACGCCAGGGCGTCCTTCAGGCGCTGCGTCAGCCGGCGGTCGGCCTGGCTCGGCTCGGTGATGCCCGAGGGATGGTTGTGGCTGAGGATCAGCGCCGCGGCGTTGTGCGCCAGGGCGCGCTTGACCACCTGGCGCGGGTAGACGCTGGCGCTGTCGATGGAGCCGTGGAACAGCACCTCGAAGGCCAGGACGCGGTGGCGGCCGTCGAGGAACAGGCAGGCGAACACCTCGTGGGCCTCGTGGCGCAGCCGCGCCTTGAGGAAATCGCGCACCGCCTGCGGGCTCTCCAGGGCGGAATCGCGGCGCAGCTGCTCGGCCAGGTGGCGGCGGGCCATCTCCAGCACCGCCTGCAGCTGGGCGTACTTGGCGCGGCCCAGGCCCAGGTGGCTGCTGAAACTGGCCTGGTCCGCCTCCAGCAGCGCGCGCAGGCTGCCGAACTCGTGGAGCAGGCGCCGCGCCAGCTCCACCGCGCTGCAGCCGACCACGCCGGTGCGCAGGAAGATGGCCAGCAGCTCGGCGTCGCTGAGGCTCGCCGCGCCGCGTTCGAGGAGTTTTTCCCGCGGGCGTTCTGCCGCGGGCCAGTGACGAATGCTCATGCAACCTCCCTGTCGAGCCGCCCGCTGTGCCGGGGCGGGCGCTGTGCTATCTTAGCCCGTCCCTTTCGCGCGACCGGAGGCCTGGGGAGGCGTCTCCGGCCCTGACGCGCGTCATCCAATTCCGAAGATAAGGCGGGCCTATGCAGCGGCTCTATCGAAAACGCATCGTCCTCGGCGTGGGCGGCGGTATTGCGGCCTACAAGAGCGCCGAACTGGTCCGCCGCCTGCGCGACCAGGGCGCGGAAGTCCGCGTGGTGATGACCCAGGGCGGCCGTGAGTTCATCACCCCGCTGACGCTCCAGGCGCTGTCCGGCCACCCGGTGCACCTGGACCTGCTCGACCCCGCCGCCGAAGCGGCCATGGGCCACATCGAGCTGGCCCGCTGGGCCGACCTGGTGCTGATCGCCCCGGCCACCGCCGACGTCATGGCGCGCCTGGCCCAGGGCGTGGCCAACGACCTGCTGACCACCCTGGTGCTGGCCACCGACGCCCAGGTCGCCCTGGCCCCGGCGATGAACCAGGCCATGTGGCGCGACCCGGCCACCCAGGCCAATGCCGAACTGCTGCGCGGCCGCGGTTTGCACTTCTTCGGCCCGGCCGCCGGCAGCCAGGCCTGCGGCGACGTCGGCCCCGGGCGCATGCTCGAGGCCGAGGAGCTGGCCCAGCGCGCCGCCGACTGCTTCCAGTTCCTCTCGCTGACCGGCCAGCACGTGCTGATCACCGCCGGCCCGACCCAGGAAAACATCGACCCGGTGCGCTACATCACCAACCACAGCTCCGGGAAGATGGGCTTCGCCCTGGCCGAGGCCGCCGCCGAAGCCGGCGCGCGGGTGACCCTGGTGACCGGCCCGGTGCACCTGCCGACGCCCGACCGGGTGAGCCGCGTCGACGTGGTCAGCGCCCGCGACATGCTCGCCGCCTGCGAAGCGGCGATGCCGGCCGACCTGCTGATCGCCGCCGCCGCGGTGGCCGACTACCGCCCCGAGCTGGTCGCCACGCAGAAACTGAAGAAGGACCCGACCACGGGCGACGGCCTGCTGCTGCAGCTGGTGCGCAACCCGGATATCCTCGCCACCCTCGCCCAGCGCGCCGACCGGCCGTTCAGCGTGGGCTTCGCCGCGGAGACCGAGAACCTGCTGGAGTACGCCTCGCGCAAGCTCAAGGACAAGAACCTCGACCTGATCGTGGCCAACGACGTGGCCAACCCCTCGATCGGTTTCAACAGCGAAGAGAACGCGATCACCGTGATCGACCGCGAATTGCACGAAACTGCCTTCGCCCAGACCAGCAAGGGCAAGATCGCCCGCCAGCTGATCGCCTTCATCGCCGACCGCCTGAAACGACACTGAGAACCCGATGCATTCCCTGCAAGCCAAGATCCTCGACCCGCGCCTGGGCGCCGAATTCCCCCTGCCGCAGTACGCCACCCCCGGTTCCGCCGGCCTGGACCTGCGCGCCATGCTCAAGCAGGACACCGTCCTCGAACCCGGCCAGACGCTGCTGATCCCCACCGGCCTGTCCATCTACATCGCCGACCCGGGCCTGGCCGCGCTGGTGCTGCCGCGCTCGGGCCTGGGCCACAAGCACGGCGTGGTGCTGGGCAACCTGGTCGGGCTGATCGACTCGGACTACCAGGGCGAGCTGATGGTCTCCTGCTGGAACCGCGGCAACACCCCCTTCACCATCGCCATCGGCGAGCGCATCGCCCAGCTGGTGCTGGTGCCGGTGGTGCAGGCGCATTTCGAGCTGGTCGACAGCTTCGACGAAAGCCAGCGTGGCGCCGGCGGTTTCGGGCACTCGGGCAGCCACTGACACAATCCTCCAGGACGATTCGCCGAGGAGATGTTGCATGAAACTTTTCCAACGCAGTGCCAAGGGAACGGCCGACCTGCCGGAAGTCGCCCCGCCGCCGAAGGCTTCGGCAGGCCCGGCGGCCCGGCCGGAACTCAAGTCGCTGCTGCCGGCCCTGGGCGTGGCGACCCTCGGCGTGGCCGCCGCCGGCGCCCTGCTGTGGCTGACGCTGTTCGGCAGCGCCGAGCAGATGCACCGCCAGCAGTTGGCCGGCGCCTGGGGCGAAAGCCAGTCCGGCGCCCTACGCCAGGCCCTGCTCCAGCTCGCCGCCGACACCCGTAGCGCCGCCGCCAACCCCGCGCTGCTGCCGGCGCTGGCCGACGCCAACAGCGCCCGCGCCCTGGAGGCCACCCTCGCCCACTGGCACCAGGACGGCCTGGTGGACGTCCACCTCAACGCCAGCGGCCAGGCCAGCCAGGACAACCAGCGTCCCGGCCCGCTGAACTACGCCGCCCTGGACATGCTGCGCCGCGCCGAGAGCGGGCAGAACGTCGCCCCCGAGGCCTACCGCGTCGGCCAGCGCTGGCTGCTCTACAGCGCCACCGCGCTGCGCGGCCCGGACAACGCCATCCAGGGCAGCCTGATGCTGGTCTTCGACCTGCAGCGCCTGCTCAAGGCCCTGCCGGATATGCCCGCCGACACCGGCCAGCTGCAGCTGGCCCAGCAGTTCGGCAGCTCGCCGGCGCAGGTCCTGCTGCAACGCGGCGAGGCCGGCAACGCCGCGCCGCTGAACCTGGCCAGCGGCAACCCGAACTGGAAACTCAGCTTCACCCCCGGCCCGGCCCTGACCGCCGCGCTGTATCCGCCGGCGCTGTTGGGCTGCGCCGCACTGCTGGCGCTGGCCGGCGCGCTGCTCGGCGTGTACCTCGCGCAGAGCGCCCTGCAACGGCGCCTGCGCCAGGACGCCCAGGCCATCGGTCAGTACTTGCAGGAACTCGGTGGCCAGCGCACTGCCAAAGCACCTGAAGTCGGCCTCGCCGCACTGCAACCGCTGGCCCAGGCGCTGGCGCGGCAGCCCAGGCGAAAGGCCGAGCCCCCGGCCCCCGCCAGCCCCGCACCGGCCCCCGAGCCCCGCCCGGTGGCGGCGAAGATCGACAAGCCGGCCAGCGCCGAGACGCAGCTGGTCGACCCACTGTTCCAGAACACCGACATTCTGGACATCGACATTCTTGATGAAGACCAGGACCTCCTGGGATTGGAGCAAACCCCCGCCATGAGCACGCCCAAAGCCCCGCAACTGCCCGCCAGCATCTTCCGCGCCTACGATATCCGCGGCGTGGTCGGCGACACCCTGACCGCCGAGACCGCCTACTGGGTGGGCCGCGCCATCGGTTCCGAGAGCCTGGCCCGCGGCGAGCCCTGCGTCAGCGTCGGCCGCGACGGCCGCCTGTCGGGCCCGGAGCTGGTCCAGCAACTGATCCAGGGCCTGCTCGACTGCGGCTGCCAGGTCACCGACATCGGCATGGTGCCGACCCCGGTGCTGTACTACGCGGCCAACGTCCTGGAAGGCAAGTCGGGCGTGATGCTCACCGGCAGCCACAACCCGCCGGACTACAACGGCTTCAAGATCGTCGTCGCCGGCGAGACCCTGGCCAACGAGCAGATTCAGGCCCTGCGCGAGCGCATCGAGAACAACGACCTCGCCAGCGGCGTGGGCAAGGTGCAGCAGGTGGACATCCTGCCGCGCTACTTCCAGCAGATCCGCGACGACATCGCCCTGGCCAAGCCGCTGAAAGTGGTGGTGGACTGCGGCAACGGCGTCGCCGGGGTGATCGCCCCGCAGCTGATCGAGGCCCTGGGCTGCACCGTCATCCCGCTGTACTGCGATGTCGACGGCACCTTCCCCAACCACCACCCGGACCCGGGCAAGCCGGAGAACCTCGAAGACCTGATCGCCAAGGTCAGGGAAACCGGCGCCGACCTCGGCCTGGCCTTCGACGGCGACGGCGACCGCGTGGGCGTGGTGACCAACGAAGGCACCATCATCTACCCCGACCGCCTGCTGATGCTGTTCGCCAAGGACGTGGTCTCGCGCAACCCGGGCGCCGACATCATCTTCGACGTCAAGTGCACCCGCCGCCTGATCTCCCTCATCAGCGGCTACGGCGGCCGCCCGGTGATGTGGAAGACCGGCCACTCGTTGATCAAGAAGAAGATGAAGGAGACCGGCGCGCTGCTGGCCGGCGAGATGAGCGGCCACATCTTCTTCAAGGAGCGCTGGTACGGCTTCGACGACGGCATCTACAGCGCCGCCCGCCTGCTGGAGATCATCAGCCTCGACAAACGCGACAGCGAGCATGTGTTCTCGGCCTTCCCGCTGGACGTCTCAACACCGGAAATCAACATCACCGTCACCGACGAGAGCAAGTTCGCCCTGATCGAAGCGCTGCAGCGCGACGGCCAGTGGGGCGAGGCCAACCTCACCACCCTCGACGGCGTGCGTGTCGATTATCCCAAGGGCTGGGGCCTGGTACGCGCCTCCAACACCACGCCGGTGCTGGTGCTGCGCTTCGAGGCGGATTCCGAAGCCGAACTGGAACGCATCAAGGACGTGTTCCGCAACCAGCTCAAGGCGGTCGACCCCGCCCTGACCATCCCCTTCTGACCTGACCATGCCGGAGCCCAGCACCATGTCCCAGAGCCGCGATGACGCAGCCCAGGTAGCCCGCGTCCTTGCCGAAGCGCTTCCCTACATCCGCCGTTTCGTCGGCAAGACGCTGGTCATCAAGTACGGCGGCAACGCCATGGAGACCGACGAGCTGAAGAACAGCTTCGCCCGCGACGTGGTGCTGATGAAGGCGGTCGGCATCAACCCGGTGGTGGTGCACGGCGGCGGCCCGCAGATCGGCGACCTGCTCAACCGCCTGTCCATCGAGAGCCACTTCATCGACGGCATGCGCGTCACCGACGCGCAGACCATGGACGTGGTGGAGATGGTCCTCGGCGGCCAGGTGAACAAGGACATCGTCAACCTGATCAACCGCCACGGCGGCAGCGCCATCGGCCTGACCGGCAAGGACGCCGAGCTGATCCGCGCGAAGAAGCTCACCGTCACCCGCCAGACGCCGGAGATGACCAAGCCGGAAATCATCGACATCGGCCACGTCGGCGAGGTCACCGGGGTCAACACCGAGCTGCTGAACATGCTGGTCAGGGGCGACTTCATCCCGGTGATCGCGCCCATCGGCGTGGGCGCCAACGGCGAGTCCTACAACATCAACGCCGACCTGGTGGCCGGCAAGGTGGCCGAGGCGCTGAAGGCCGAGAAGCTGATGCTACTGACCAACATCGCCGGCCTGATGGACAAGCAGGGCCAGGTGCTCACCGGCCTGACCACCGAGCAGGTCGACAGCCTGATCGCCGACGGCACCATCTACGGCGGCATGCTGCCGAAGATCCGCTGCGCCCTGGAAGCGGTGCAGGGCGGCGTGACCAGCGCGCACATCATCGATGGCCGCGTGCCCAACGCCGTGCTGCTGGAAATCTTCACCGACAGCGGTGTCGGCACCCTGATCAGCAACCGCAAGCCGCGCCACTGAGCACTACCCGCCACGGCACCCGCCGTGGCGGCTCCCCTCTTCCTTCCGGAGGCCGCAATGCCTTCAGTCTTCCCTGAACGCCACCAGTTCCGCTTCTTCCACAGCCTGCGCGTGCGCTGGTCGGAAGTCGACCCGCAGGGCATCGTCTTCAACGGCAACTACCTGACCTACGCGGACGTCGCCACCACCGAGTACTACCGCAACCTGGAGATCCGCTACCCGGCCGACCTGCTGCGCGGCGGCGGCGACCTGTTCGCGGTGAAGAGCAGCCTGGAGTACTTCGCTCCGGCGCGCTACGACGACTGGCTGGACATGGGCGTGCGCGTCGCGCGCCTGGGGCGCAGCAGCCTGACCTTCCAGGTGGCGATCTGGTGCGAGGGCCAGCCGCTGACCCTCGGCGAGCTGATCTACGCCTACGCCAACGACCAGCGACAGAGCCAGCCCCTGCCGGGCTGGCTGCGCGAGCGCATCGCGAAATTCGAGCACTTGCCCGTCGACTGACGGACTAGCGGGAGGCGCCGAGCAATTGCGCGAGGCGCGCGCGGTCCGCCTCGAAGGCAGCCTTGGCCTGGGCGCGCAGCTGCTGGTAGTGGGCGATGTCGCGCAGCAGGCGCTGCTCCTCGTCCTTCAGGTTGGCCAACTGCTCGACCAACTGCTGCGGCACCTGGCGCCCGGCGCGCTCGGCGTCGGCGGCCTGGGCCTGCAGGTTGCCCTGCTGCGTCTTCAGCGACTGCAGGTTGCCCCGCGCCACGCTGCTCAGGCCATCCAGCTCGGACAGCTTGCGCTCGCGGGCGCGGTCGACGTCCTCGACGCTGGTATACAGGCGCAGCAGCTGGGCATCGGAACTGGCCTGGGCGGCAGCGGCCTTGCGCTGCTGGATTTCCTCCGCGGTCGGCGCCGGCGGCACCACGCGGATCACCCGCCCCTGCTCGTTGAGCACCTCGTAGCCCTTGCCGATGTACTGCGACGGCACGCCCAGGCGGTCGATGACGGTCACACCCTTGTCGTTGACGTAGCGGTACATCTCGACGGCGCCGCCGGACGAGGGATTGCCGGCGGCATTCGCCGCCAGCGCCGGCCCGGCCAGCCCGAAGACCAGCAACCCCATCAATGCACCACGGCGTAAAGCACCCTGCTTGGCCATGCCGGACACCCTGTTCTGGTTAGATTCCGTACTGCGCGCGATAGGCCTCGACCGCCGGCAGGTGACGCTTGAGCTCGGCGTCGCCGGCCAGGTATTCGAGGACCTGCTCCAGGGACACGATGCTGACCACCGGCATGCCGAAGTCGCGCTCCACTTCCTGGATCGCCGACAGCTCGCCGCGGCCTCGCTCCTGGCGGTTCAGCGCGATCAGCGTGCCGGCGGCCCTGGCGCCCTGGGCCTCGATGATCTGCATGACCTCGCGGATCGCGGTGCCAGCGGTGATCACGTCGTCGACGATCAGCACCCGGCCGGCCAGCGGCGCGCCCACCAGGGTGCCGCCTTCGCCGTGGTCCTTGGCTTCCTTGCGGTTGAAGCACCAGGGCAGGTCGCGCCCGTGCTGCTCGGCCAGCGCCACCGCTGTAGCGGCCGCCAGCGGGATTCCTTTATAGGCCGGGCCGAACAGGACATCGAAATCGATGCCGCTGTCGACGACCGCGGCGGCGTAGAAGCGCCCCAGCTTGGCCAACGCCAGGCCACTGTTGAACAGGCCGGCATTGAAGAAATAAGGGCTGGTGCGCCCGGACTTGAGCGTGAATTCGCCGAAGCGCAGTACGCCGCGCTCGATGGCGAAACGGATGAAATCGCGTTGATATGCCTGCATGGGAATAGAACCGGCCGGTATGAATTTAGCTAAACCGTTTGAGCTCGGGTATCATACACACACGTGATTTTGGGGGCCATTTATGCGGATCATCAGTGTGAACGTGAATGGTATTCAGGCTGCAGCCGAGCGGGGATTGCTCAGCTGGTTGCAAGCCCAGAATGCCGACGTGATCTGCTTGCAGGATACCCGCGCCTCCGCTTTCGATCTGGACGACCCGTCCTACCAGCTGGACGGCTACTTCCTGTACGCCTGCGACGCCGAAGTGCCCAGCCAGGGTGGCGTCGCAATCTATAGTCGTCTGCAACCCAAGGCCGTCATAAGCGGGCTGGGTTTCGAGATGGCCGATCGTTACGGGCGCTACCTGCAAGCCGATTTCGATAAGGTGAGTATTGCCAGCATTCTTCTGCCGAGCGGGCAGGAGGGTGACGAGAACCTGAACCAGAAGTTCAAGTTCATGGAAGACTTCGCCGCCTACCTGAACAAGCAGCGCCGCAAGCGCCGCGAGTACATCTATTGTGGGTCGCTGTACCTGGCCCACAACAAGCTGGACGTGAAGAACTGGCGCGAATGCCAGCAGATGCCCGGCTTCCTCGCGCCCGAGCGCGGCTGGATGGACGAGGTGTTCGGCAACATGGGCTACGTCGATGCCCTGCGCGAGGTCAACCGCGAAGGCGACCAGTACAGCTGGTGGCCGGACAGCGAGCAGGCCGAGATGCTGAACCTGGGCTGGCGCTTCGACTACCAGATCCTCACCCCGGGTCTGCGCCGCTTCGTGCGCAGCGCCAAGCTGCCGCGGCAGCCGCGCTTCTCGCGCCACGCGCCGCTGATCATCGACTACGACTGGACGCTCAGTATTTGAGAGCTGGAAGCTAGAAGCCTGAAGCTGGAAGCAAAAGCCGCCACGCTTCCAGCTTCTAGCAGCTACTTCAACGGCCGCCAGGTGAACGGATAGCGGTAGTCGCGGCCCTCGTTGGCCTTGACCCCGGCGATCACGGTCAGCACCAGGGCGCCGGCGCAGACCAGCGCCAGCAGCAGGAAGCCGATCACCAGCAGGCAGAGGAAGAAGCTGACCAGCATCGCCAGGCTGACGGTGATCTGGAAGTTCAGCGCTTCCTTGCCCTGGCTGTCGACGAAGGGATCGGACTCGCGCTTGATCTGCCAGACGATCAGCGGCCCCAGCAGGTTGCCGAAGGGAAAGACCAGCCCGAGGAAGGCGGAGAAGTGGCAGAACATCGCCCACTGCCGGGCTTCCTGGCTCGGTCGCGCTTGCAGTTCGTCGTTCATCCCCGTCCCTCCCGCGTCAGTCGGCCAGCGCGGCGCGCTGCAGTTCGAAGATTTCCTGCATGCCCTGCTGCGCCAGTTCCAGCATGGCGTTCAGCTCGGCGGGCTTGAACGGCTCGCCCTCGGCAGTGCCCTGCACCTCGATGAAGCCGCCGGCGTCGGTCATCACCACGTTCAGGTCGGTCTCGGCGGCGGAATCCTCCAGGTAGTCCAGGTCGAGCACCGGCACGCCCTGGTAGATGCCCACGGAGACCGCAGCGACCATCTGCTTGAGCGGGTTGCCCTTGAGCGAACCGCGTTTCTTCAGCACCGCCAGGGCGTCGATCAGCGCCACGGTGGCGCCGGTGATGGACGCGGTGCGGGTGCCGCCGTCGGCCTGGATCACGTCGCAGTCGATGTACAGGGTGTTCTCGCCCAGCTTGGTCAGGTCCAGCGCGGCGCGCAGCGAACGGCCGATCAGGCGCTGGATCTCCAGAGTGCGGCCGCCCTGCTTGCCGCGGCTGGCCTCGCGGGCATTCCGCTCGCCGGTGGAGCGCGGCAGCATGCCGTACTCGGCGGTCAGCCAGCCCTGCCCCTGGCCCTTGAGGAAGCGCGGCACGCCGCTCTCGGCGCTCACGGTGCAGATCACCTTGGTGTCGCCGAACTCCACCAGAACCGAACCCTCGGCATGCTTGGTGTAGTGGCGGGTGATGCGGATCGGGCGCAACTGGTCGGCGGCGCGGCCACTGGGACGGTTCATCGAGACTTCCTATGCGAGATTGAATCGGATACTGGCCGCCATTATAGAGGCCCCGGCAGCCAGGCAACCACCGCCGGCGTGCGGCGGCCGGCCCCGCTGGGGTACAATTGCCGGTTCACGATGACATTTCATCGCTTTCAGTCGAATCACAGCGAGGTAGCCCCATGGTTCACAGCATGACCGCCTTCGCCCGCGTCGAACGGGCCGGGACCAATGGGACCCTGAGCTGGGAACTGCGCTCGGTGAACCACCGCTACCTGGAGCCGAACCTGCGCCTGCCGGAAACCTTCCGCGACCTCGAAGGCCCGGTGCGCGAGGCGCTGCGCCAGGGCCTGTCGCGCGGCAAGGTGGAATGCACCCTGCGCTTCAACGAGGACACCGCCGGCAAGCCGCTGCAGGTCGACCGCGAGCGCGCCGCGCAGCTGGTGGCCGCCGCCGAGGGCGTGGCCGCGCTGATCAAGCAGCCGGCGCCGATCGACCCGCTGGCCGTGCTGGCCTGGCCGGGCGTGCTGGTGGGCGATGCCGCCGACCCGCAGGCGCTCAACGCCGAGGCCATGACCGCCTTCAACCAGGCGCTGGACGAGCTCAAGGCCGGCCGCGCCCGCGAAGGCGCGGAACTGGCGCGGATCATCGACGAGCGCCTGGGCGCCATGCAGGAAGAAGTGGCCAACCTGCGCGAACTGGTGCCGCAGATGCTCGGCAACCAGCGGCAGAAGATCCTCGACCGCTTCGCCGAACTGAAGCTGGAAGCCGACCCGCAGCGCCTGGAGCAGGAAATGGTCCTGCTGGCGCAGAAGAGCGACGTCGCCGAGGAACTCGACCGCCTGAGCACCCACGTCGCCGAGGTGCGCCGCGTGCTCAAGGCCGGTGGCGCCGCCGGCCGCCGCCTGGATTTCCTCATGCAGGAACTCAACCGCGAGGCCAACACCCTCGGCTCCAAGGCCTTCGACCCGCGCTCGACCCAGGCCGCGGTGAACCTCAAGGTGCTCATCGAACAGATGCGCGAGCAGGTCCAGAATATCGAGTGAGCCGCGCGCTCGCTTTCCACCCATAGCCCCAGGATTCAGTCATGTCCGGCACCCTCTACATCGTTTCCGCGCCGTCCGGCGCCGGCAAGACCAGCCTGGTGAAGTCGCTGCTCGAGGCCATGCCCAGCGTGCGCGTCTCGGTCTCCCACACCACCCGCGGCATGCGCCCGGGCGAGGTGGACGGGGTGAACTACCACTTCGTCGGCCGCGACACCTTCACCGCCATGCTCGAACGCGACGAGTTCCTCGAGCACGCCGAAGTCTTCGGCAACCTCTACGGCACCTCGCAGCGCTGGGTGGAAAAGACCCTCGCCGAAGGCCTCGACCTGATCCTCGAGATCGACTGGCAGGGCGCCCAGCAGGTGCGCCGGCTGATGCCCCACGCGCAGTCGATCTTCATCCTGCCGCCGAGCCAGCACGCCCTGCGCCAGCGCCTGACCAACCGCGGCCAGGACAGCGACGAGGTGATCGAGCGGCGCATGCGCGAGGCGGTCAACGAAATGAGTCACTACGTCGAATACGATCATCTGGTGATCAACGACGATTTCGCCCATGCTCTGGAAGACCTCAAGTCGATCTTCCGTGCCCGCCAGCTGCGCCAGGACGCCCAGCAGAAGCGCCACGAGCGGTTGCTCGAGGAGTTGTTGCAGCCGTCGGCATAACAAACGGCCCTTCCATAAAGATTGGCGATTTTTTAGACTATTCAGTCCGCCCGGAAACCCGGGCTCCATTTTCCGCAACGAGGAACACCATGGCCCGCGTCACCGTCGAAGACTGCCTGGACAACGTCGATAACCGTTTCGAGCTGGTCATGCTCGCCACCAAGCGCGCGCGCCAGCTGGCCACCGGCGGCAAGGAGCCGAAGGTAGCCTGGGAAAACGACAAGCCCACCGTGGTCGCCCTGCGCGAGATCGCTTCCGGCCTGGTCGATGCTGAAGTCGTTCAGCAGGAGGACGTGGTTGAAGAAGAACCGCTGTTCGCCGCCTTCGAAGACGAGGCCAACAACGAGGCCCTGTAATTCTATGACCGGCCGACGACCACAGGCGCCGTCCACTCGGCAGGGGGTGATGCCTTGCCGAGCATAGACGCCTTCGCCGACCGGCTCTCGAGCTATCTCGGTCCGGACCAGGTCAACCTGGTCCGCCGTGCCTACTACTACGCCGAGCAGGCCCATGACGGGCAGCGCCGCCGCAGCGGCGAGGCCTACGTCACCCATCCGCTCGCCGTCGCCAACATCCTCGCCGACATGCACATGGACCATCAGAGCCTGATGGCGGCCATGCTGCACGACGTGATCGAGGACACCGGCATCGCCAAGGAAGCGCTCACCGCGCAGTTCGGCGAAACCGTCTCGGAACTGGTGGACGGGGTCAGCAAGCTGACCCAGATGAACTTCGAGTCCAAGGCCGAGGCCCAGGCCGAGAACTTCCAGAAGATGGCCATGGCCATGGCCCGCGACATCCGCGTGATCCTGGTCAAGCTGGCCGACCGCCTGCACAACATGCGCACCCTGGAAGTGCTGTCCGGCGAGAAGCGCCGGCGCATCGCCAAGGAAACCCTGGAAATCTACGCGCCCATCGCCAACCGCCTGGGCATGCACAGCATGCGCGTGGAATTCGAGGACCTGGGCTTCAAGGCCATGCACCCGATGCGCTCCGAGCGCATCCGCCAGGCGGTGAAGAAGGCCCGCGGCAACCGTCGCGAGATCGTCGGCAAGATCCAGGAATCGCTGGTCAACTGCCTCGCCCGCGAGGGCATGGAAGGCCAGGTCCTGGGCCGCGAGAAGCACCTGTTCAGCATCTACAAGAAGATGCGCGGCAAGCGCAAGGCGTTCAACGAGATCATGGACGTCTACGCCTTCCGCATCATCGTCGACAAGGTCGACACCTGCTACCGCGTGCTCGGCGCCGTGCACAACCTGTACAAACCGTTCCCCGGTCGCTTCAAGGACTACATCGCGATTCCCAAGGCCAACGGCTACCAGTCGCTGCACACCACGCTGTTCGGCATGCACGGCGTGCCCATCGAAATCCAGATCCGCACCCGCGAGATGGAAGAGATGGCCAACCACGGCATCGCCGCGCACTGGCTGTACAAGTCCAACGAGGACGAGGTGCAGAAAGGCACCCACGCCCGCGCCCGCCAGTGGGTCAAGGGCATCCTCGAACTGCAGCAGCGCGCCGGCAACTCGCTGGAATTCATCGAGAACGTGAAGATCGACCTGTTCCCGGACGAGGTCTACATCTTCACGCCCAAGGGCCGCATCATGGAGCTGCCCAAGGGCTCCACGGCGGTGGACTTCGCCTACGCGGTGCACACCGACGTGGGCAACAGCTGCATCGCCTGCCGCATCAACCGCCGCCTGGCGCCGCTGTCCGAACCGCTGCAGAGCGGCCAGACGGTGGAGATCGTCACCGCGCCGGGCACCCGGCCGAACCCGGCCTGGCTCAACTTCGTGGTCACCGGCAAGGCGCGCACGCACATCCGCCACGCGCTCAAGCAGCAGCGCCGCTCCGAGTCCATAAGCCTCGGCGAGCGCCTGCTGAACAAGACCCTCGCCGGCTTCGACAGCCACCTGGAGAAGATCCCCGCCGAACGCATCCAGGGCGTGCTCAACGAGTACCGCATGGAAGTCTTCGAGGACCTGCTCGAGGAAATCGGCCTGGGCAACCGCATGGCCTACGTGGTCGCCCGCCGCCTGCTCTCCAGCGAAGGCGACGCCGCCGCCACCAACGCCGAGGGGCCGCTGGCGATCCGCGGCACCGAGGGCCTGGTGCTGAGCTACGCCAAGTGCTGCACGCCGATCCCCGGCGACCCCATCGTCGGCCACCTGTCGGCCGGCAAGGGCATGGTGGTGCACCTGGAAAGCTGCAGGAACATCAGCGAAATCCGCAACAACCCGGAAAAATGCATCCAGCTCAGCTGGGCCAAGGATGTCACCGGCGAGTTCAACGTCGAGCTGCGCGTCGAGCTGGAACACCAGCGCGGCCTGATCGCCCTGCTGGCGACCAGCGTCAACGCCGCCGACGGCAACATCGAGAAGATCAGCATGGACGAGCGCGACGGTCGCGTCAGCGTGGTCCAATTGGTGGTCAGCGTGCACGACCGCGTGCACCTGGCCCGCGTCATCAAGAAGCTGCGCGCGCTCAAGGGGGTGGTCCGGATCACCCGCGTGCGCAGCTGATCCCACCCCTCGCAAGGAGTCGACATGACCAAGACCGTTATCCACACCGACAAGGCCCCCGCGGCCATCGGCACCTACTCCCAGGCGATCAAGGCCGGCAACACCGTCTACGTCTCCGGGCAGATCCCGCTGAACCCGCAGACCATGGAACTGGTCGAGGGCTTCGAGGAGCAGGTCGTCCAGGTGTTCGAGAACCTCAAGGCGGTGATCGAGGCTTCCGGCGGCTACCTGCACGACGTGGCCAAGCTGAACATCTTCCTCACCGACCTGTCGCACTTCGCCAAGGTCAACGAGATCATGGGCCGCTACTTCACCCAGCCCTACCCGGCGCGCGCCGCCATCGGCGTGGCCGCCCTGCCCAAGGGCGCCCAGGTCGAGATGGACGCCATCGTCGTCCTGGAGTAAGCCTCCACTCCCGAACGGGGCCCTCGCGGCCCCGTTCGTTTTTCCCCGTTCGTCCGCAAGGAGCACCCGCATGCGTCGCGCCCTCGTCCTGAGCGCCCTGCTTGGCCTGCTGACCGGCTGTGCCGGCACCCCCGATCCGTCCGGCACCTGGATCAACCAGGCCGCCATCGACGCCGCCAGCAAGAGCGGCAAGCTGCGCGAGGCGCTGCTGGCCTACGGGCCCAACCTGGAATGGCGGCTCGACACCAAGCGCCAGCAGGCGACCTACAGCAACGGTTTCGAACAGGGCGAAGGCCAGCTGAGCCAGGACCCGGCGGACAAGAAGCACTGGCAGGTGGCCTTCTACGGCAGCAAGCAGGAAGAGCTGGCGGTGGACGGCAAGCAACTGCTGCAGGTGGGCAGCGAGAACTGGCCGGAGCAGCGCTTCGCCCGTCCCGAACAGCAGGGCCCGGCGCCCATCGGCGCCAGCTTCCAGCGCGCCCTGTACGGCAGTTTCCTCAAGGGCACCTGGGTGATCCAGGAAGGCCCGGGCCAGGGCAGCAAGGTGACCTTCCAGGCCGACGGCCGCGTGGAGGGCATGCCCAGCGCCGACCGCTACGCCCTGTGCCTGGCCGGCGACTGCGCGGCCATGAGCGGCGACAGCGACAGCATCTGGCTGCAACAGGGCCGCCAGGGCCGCGAATACCTGTTCCAGCGCGAGGACGACAAGCTGGAACTCTTCGAAGCGGTGAACCGCGCCCAGGCCGACGAGATGCCCGAATACGCCCCGGGCAAGCGCGTCTGGCTGCTGGAACGCGACTGAGCCGCCGGCGCCTCGGGAAAAAACCGCTGACCAGAGTTCTTTGCTGCCGGGCGGCCATCCGGCAGCAAACGCCATAAGGTCATAGGGGCATTCTGACGCGCAGTGCCTCCCTGCAAATACAGCTTCCCGCAAGACAGTACGCGCAAAAATCATCGCCCTCTCCTACTGCCCTTTCAGCTTTCGCTATCTCTCCGCCCTTTCCATCTCCCGGCAACATGTCCTCCCGATTTTTTCACGCGCGGCACAGCCAACAATTCCGCTTCCGGCTGTCCGGACCGATGTCAGGAGTCATTACCAGATGACGGAAGAGTGGGCAGGGCATCACTGCGAAGTGTGTTACAAGCGGTACCTCAAAGATCGCCAGGACGCCGAATACCGAAGGCAGTACGCGCGGGAAATCGCGGACGCGGAAAACAAAGCCCGAGCGATCGAGATATCCAATCGAGCGCACCAAGAGGCGGCTTTCCGCCGATACGAAGAGAGCCAGCGCCGAAACAACCTGTCTCCAGCGAACCGTCAGGGTTACATATTCGCCAAATCCTGCAGACTGCCCGACGGCATAACCAACTATCTCGATCCCCAGGGGTTCGTACCCACCGACATGCTGAAGGAGTACGGAGCCTGGGCCGTCCTCGGAACGGCTGCCCCCCTTGCGGCAGGCGGTACCTCCCTCAACCTGATCGGTGGTTCTGTCTCAGCCAAAACACTTGCGACTCGCCTGGGCGGCCAGCTATCACTCGGAACCATTACCGGCGCGGCCATGGGAACGACTGTCGGCACCCTCCTAATGCTTTTGCCGAACAGAACATCGCAGGACAGTGCGTTCTATACCGACGAACAGTTCGCTACGCTGACCGTGGCCAACACACGTGTGCGGCTGAACATTAAGCGCTTACAGGATGGCACTATTGATGCCTACGGTTTCTACACCGGCACCAATCCCAGTTGGCAAAATGTCAGGGTAATCAAGGCGACACCTCGCGCAAGCCAGTTCGTCGCCGACCTTGGTCAAGGCGTCGAGCTGATCTGGACACCTACCGTCGACCCAAGCACCGTACTGGGCATTCCAGCTCTCGAAGGAGCACCGACACTTCCTATCTTATGGGTCTATCCCCCCAGCGAGGCGGTCAAGCAGATCCTGGTCAACCCGGTATATCCGCCGGATTATCAGGACGCCATCATCTGGTTTCCGGCCGATACCGGTCTTCAGCCGATCTACATCTCGCTGAGTGTTGCGGGTGATCACCACTATCATCCCGCCCCTAAAACACTCTCTGCGTTTCCTGATGCCTTACCGGTCAAGGCGAAGAATACCGTCCAAGGCGGCCATGCTCGGCGTAAGCGATGGAAAGACAGCAAAGGCCGAATCTATGAGTGGGACGCTCGCCATGGCACCGTTGAACTCTATGACAGGCAGGGCAGGCATCTGGGAGAGTTTGACCCGGAAACCGGCAAACGGACCAAACCACCACAGGCCAACAGAAACACGCCGAAGTAGCGCAAGGAGGACACTGTGTATCTGCACATCACGGGTTTCTTACCAGACGATAGCGAAGATGATTCGTTGAAGTTCGAACTGGACATCGCCCCAGGGTTGGAGCATTCGGTCATCCGAACCCTGGGGTATGAAAACATCGAGGCCATGGCATGTGGCGAGTGGTTGCTGACAAAAGAGCAGGTCCAGCAAATAGCGACGCTACTGAACCGACCATTGCCACGCGACCTCGACATTTTCATTGGCGTAGTCGCTTGACTCGCAATCCGAGCAAAGACAAGCACTCACTCGAATCAGCTCTCACTACGCCAGCAACCGGTTGGCGTCCACCTCAGTCCTCGCGCCCGGCGAGGATGGCGGCGTAGCCCTCGCGGTAGCTGGGGTAGCGCGGCACCCAGCCCAGCGCCCTGGCGCGGGCGTTGCTGCAGCGCTTGCTGCCGGTGCGGCGCACGCTCTGCTCGTCCGCCCAGTGGCTGACGCCCATGAGCTCGCGCAGGTAGCCCACCACCTCGGCCAGCGGCGCCGGCGCGTCGTCCACGCCGATATAGCAGTCTTCCAGCGGCTTGCCCTCGGCATCGGCACGCAGCAGGCAGGCCAGCAACCCGGCGGCGTCCTCGGCGTGGATGCGGTTGGCGTACAGCGGCGGCTCGACGGCCACCCGGTAGCCTTCGCGCACCTGCTTGAGCAGCCACTCGCGGCCGGGGCCGTAGATGCCGGTCAAGCGCACCACGGTAGCGGGGATGCCACTGTCCAGCGCCACGCGCTCGGCGTCGAGCATGATCCGTCCGGAATACTGCCGGGCCTCGGCGGGCGAGTTCTCGTCGATCCACTCGCCGTCCGCCTGGGCGTAGACGCCACTGCTGGAGACGAACAGCACACGCTTGGGCCGCTGCCCGCGCTGCTGCAGCCAGCCTAGGCAGTGGCGCAGGCCCTCGACGTAGGCGGCGCGGTAGCCGGCCTCGTCGTGCTGGGTCGCGGCGGCGGCGTAAACCACATAGTCCAGTTCGCCTTCGGGCCAGGCCGGCGGGCACTCGGCGCAGCCCAGGTCGCCGGCCACCGGCAGGATGCCCGCGGGCAGTGCGGCGGCATCGCGGCGCAGCCCGTACACGCGCCAACCCTCGGCGGCCAACTGGCGGCCGAGGCGGCTGCCGACGTCGCCGCAACCGGCGATCAGAACATTCGCAGGCATCTTCGCCTCCTAAAGACAGGGCCCCGGAGTTTAGCGCGGTTGGTTCGCAACCGCGCAGCCGCTATGCTTGGCCCAACTCAACGGATTAGTCGCCATGACCCTCACCGAACTGCGCTACATCGTCACGCTCGCCCAGGAGCAGCATTTCGGCCGCGCCGCCGAGCGCTGCCACGTCAGCCAGCCGACCCTGTCGGTCGGCGTGAAGAAGCTGGAGGACGAGCTCGGCGTGCTGATCTTCGAGCGCAGCAAGAGCGCGGTGCGCCTGACCCCGGTGGGCGAAGGCATCGTGGCCCAGGCGCAGAAGGTGCTGGAGCAGGCCCAGGGCATCCGCGAGCTGGCCCAGGCCGGCAAGAACCAGTTGACCTCGCCGCTGAAGGTCGGCGCCATCTACACCATCGGCCCCTACCTGTTCCCGCACCTGATCCCGCAGCTGCACCGGGTGGCGCCGCAGATGCCGCTGTACATCGAAGAGAACTTCACCCACATCCTGCGCGACAAGCTGCGCACCGGCGAGCTGGACGCGATCATCATCGCCCTGCCGTTCCAGGAGGCCGACGTCCTCACCCTGCCGCTGTTCGACGAGCCCTTCTACGTGCTGATGCCGGCCGACCACCCCTGGACCGCCCGGCAGACCATCGACGCCGAGATGCTCAACGACAAGAGCCTGCTGCTGCTCGGCGAGGGCCACTGCTTCCGCGACCAGGTGCTGGAAGCCTGCCCGACCACCCGCAGGGGCGAGGAAAACCGCCACACCACCGTGGAATCCAGTTCGCTGGAGACCATCCGCCACATGGTCGCCTCCGGCCTGGGCGTATCGGTGCTGCCGTTCTCGGCGGTGGACAGCCACCACTACGCCCCCGGGGTGATCGAGATCCGCCCGTTCACCCCGCCGGCGCCGCTGCGCACCGTGGCCATCGCCTGGCGCGCCAGCTTCCCGCGGCCGCGCGCCATCGAGGTGCTGGCCGATTCCATCCGCCTGTGCTCGGTGGCCCGGCCGACCGCCAAGGGCGACGCCCAACCGGCATGACCGAGCTGGCCAACGTCCCGGTCACGACGCTCAAGGGCGTCGGCGCCGCGCTGGAGGAAAAGCTGGCGCGGGTGGGCCTGGAGAACCTCCAGGACATCCTCTTCCACCTGCCGCTGCGCTACCAGGACCGCACCCGCGTCACCCCCATAGGCGCGCTGCGCCCGGGCCAGGACGCGGTGGTCGAGGGCGTGGTGTCCGGCGCCGACGTGGTCATGGGCAAGCGCCGCAGCCTGCTGGTGCGCCTGCAGGACGGCAGCGGCACCCTGAGCCTGCGCTTCTACCACTTCAGCCAGGCGCAGAAGGAAGGCCTCAAGCGCGGCACCCACCTGCGCTGCTACGGCGAGGCCCGCCCCGGCGCCTCGGGCCTGGAAATCTACCACCCCGAGTACCGCGCGCTGAACGACGCCGCGCCGGCCCCGGTGGAGCAGACCCTCACGCCCATCTACCCGACCACCGAAGGCCTCACCCAGCAGCGCCTGCGCACCCTCAGCCAGCAGGCCCTGGCGCGCCTGGGGCCGAACAGCCTGCCCGACTGGCTGCCCGAGGAGCTGGCCCGCGACTACCGCCTGGCGCCGCTCGACGAAGCCATCCGCTACCTGCACCGGCCACCGCCGGACGCCAACCTCGAAGAGCTCGCCGAGGGCCGCCACTGGGCCCAGCACCGCCTGGCCTTCGAGGAACTGCTGACGCACCAGCTGTCGCTGCAGCGCCTGCGCGAGAGCCTGCGCGCCCAGCACGCGCCCGAATTGCCGCCGGCGAAGAAACTGCCGCAGCGCTTCCTGAAGAACCTCGGCTTCGCTCCCACCGGCGCGCAGCAGCGCGTGGGCGCGGAGATCGCCTACGACCTGGCGCAGCCCGAACCCATGCTGCGCCTGGTGCAGGGCGACGTCGGCGCCGGCAAGACGGTGGTCGCTGCCCTGGCCGCGTTGCAGGCCCTGGAGGCCGGCTACCAGGTGGCGCTGATGGCGCCCACGGAAATCCTCGCCGAGCAGCACTACCTCAACTTCAGCAAGTGGATGCAGCCGCTGGGCATCGAGGTCGCCTGGCTGGCCGGCAAGCTCAAGGGCAAGGCGCGCGCCGCCGCGCTGGAGCAGATCGCCGCCGGCGTGCCCATGGTGGTCGGCACCCACGCGCTGTTCCAGGACGAGGTGAAGTTCAAGCGCCTGGCCCTGGCGATCATCGACGAACAGCACCGCTTCGGCGTGCAGCAGCGCCTGGCCCTGCGCCAGAAGGGCGTCGACGGCCGGCTCTGCCCGCACCAGCTGATCATGACCGCCACGCCCATCCCGCGGACCCTGGCGATGAGCGCCTACGCCGACCTGGACACCTCGATCCTCGACGAGCTGCCGCCCGGGCGCACCCCGGTGAACACCGTGCTGGTCGCCGACAGCCGGCGCATCGAGGTGATCGAGCGCGTCCGCGCCGCCTGCCGCGAAGGCCGCCAGGCCTACTGGGTGTGCACGCTGATCGAAGAATCCGAGGAACTCACCTGCCAGGCCGCCGAGACCACCTACGAGGAACTCGCCTCAGCCCTGGGCGAGCTGCGCGTGGGCCTGATCCACGGGCGCATGAAGCCGGCGGAGAAGGCCACGGTGATGGAGGCCTTCAAGGAGGGCCTGCTGCAGCTGCTGGTGGCGACCACCGTGATCGAGGTCGGCGTGGACGTGCCCAACGCCAGCCTGATGATCATGGAGAACCCCGAGCGCCTCGGCCTGGCCCAGCTGCACCAGCTGCGCGGGCGCGTCGGCCGCGGCAGCGCGGCGAGCCACTGCGTGCTGCTCTACCACCCGCCGCTGTCGCAGATCGGCCGCGAGCGCCTGGCGATCATGCGCGAGACCTGCGACGGCTTCGTCATCGCCGAGCGCGACCTGGAGCTGCGCGGCCCCGGCGAGATGCTCGGGACGCGGCAGACCGGTCTGCTACAGTTCAAGGTCGCGGACCTGATGCGCGACGCCGACCTGCTGCCGGCGGTGCGCGACGCCGCCCAGGCCCTGCTGGCGCGCTGGCCGCAGCACGTCGGCCCGCTGCTGGAGCGTTGGCTCCGACATGGCCAGCAATACGGTCAAGTGTGACCTGCTTCAATTTCACCGGTCGGATGACTGGCCAGTCACGAATAGCCGCTGGGTATACTCCCGGCTGCAGTTGCTAACCGGATCACAAAGCCCATGAGCGAAGCCGCACTCGCCGAAGCCCTCCCCGCCCCATCGGTCATTCTCCAGCTGCTCGACCGCCTCGGCGTGCCCTGCCGCGAACTGCCCGACGACGACCAGCTGCCCAGCGCCCGCCGCGTGCAGGCGAGCCTGCTGGAAGACTCGGTGGGCACCCTGCTGGTGCTCTTCCCGCAGAACCAGCTGCTGGACCTCAACCGCCTGACCGAGCTGACCGGGCGCAAGCTGCTGGCGATCAAGCCGGAGCGCCTGGAGCGCATGCTCGGCAAGCACCAGCTCAGCCGCCTGCCGGCGCTGCCGCCGCTGACCAGCTCGCCCTGCCTGTACGACGAGCGCCTGCTGCAGGAGCCGCAGCTGCTGATCGAATCCGGCAACCCCGGCACCCTGCTGGAGATCGCTACCGGCGATTTCCGCCAGGTGCTGGAGAAGGCCAGCGCCGCGCGCTTCGGCGTGCCCCTGGAGCAGATCCGGCCCAACCTCGACCGCCCCAACGACGATCGCGCCGAGATCACCCAGGCGGTGCAGGCCTTCACCGCGCGGCGCATCCAGCAGCGCCTGGAAGAGACCATCGAGATCCCGCCGCTGCCCAAGACCGCGCAGAAGATCATCAAGCTGCGGGTGGACCCCAACGCCACCGTGGACGACATCACCGGCGTGGTCGAGACCGACCCGGCGCTGGCCGCCCAGGTGGTCAGTTGGGCCGCCTCGCCCTACTACGCCGCGCCCGGCAAGATCCGCTCGGTGGAAGACGCCATCGTCCGCGTGCTGGGCTTCGACCTGGTGATCAACCTGGCCCTCGGCCTGGCCCTGGGCAAGACCCTGAGCCTGCCCAAGGACCAGCCGCAGCACGCCACGCCCTACTGGCAGCAGGCGATCTACACCGCCGCGGTGATCGAGGGCCTGACCCGCGCAGTGCCCCGCGCCGAGCGCCCGGAAGCCGGCCTGACCTACCTCGGCGGGCTGCTGCACAGCATCGGCTACCTGGTCCTGGCGCACATCTTCCCGCCGCACTTCTCGCTGATCTGCCGCCACCTGGAGGTCAACCCGCACGTGCCGCACAACCTCGTCGAGCAGCACCTGCTGGGCATCACCCGCGAGCAGATCGGCGCCTGGCTGATGCGCGCCTGGGACATGCCCGAGGAGATCTACACCGCGCTGCGCTTCCAGCACGACCCGGACTACGCCGGCCCCAACGCCGCCTACGCCAACCTGGTGTGCCTGGCCACCCGCCTGCTGCGCCAGAACGGCATCGGCAGCGGCCCGCAACAGGGCGTGCCGCAAGCCCTGCTCGACCGCCTGGACATCCCCCGGGAAAGGGCCGAGGACGCGGTGCGCAAGGTGCTGGACGCGGAGGCCGTGCTGCGCGAGCTGGCCTCGCAGATGAACAGCCCGCACTGATCTGGCTGCGGACAGACCTGTAGAAGCGCGCCCTCCGGCAAACACAAGACCCGTAGGATGGCGTTGAGCGAAGCGATACCCATCGCCACGACCGCATGGGTTTCGCCAAGGCTCAACCCATCCTACGAAAAGCGCCTTGGCGCAGCCGGCAAGACAGGGAATGCCGCGGGTGGCGCAGCGTAGGAGCGGATCTCATCCGCGATCCGCGCCGATATGTCCGGCTATCGCGGACAAGGTCCGCTCCTACAAGGAGAATGCCATGCATCCCAGCGAACTGTAGGAGCGGGCCCTGCCCGCGATTTCGCGCGCAGGGCGCGCTCCTACATGGGGACGGTGTGGGTGGCGCAGCGTAGGAGCGGATCTCATCCGCGAATCGCGCAGATATGTCCGTCCGGCTATCGCGGACAAGGTCCGCTCCTACATGAGGAATGCCGTGCCTCGCGGGACAAGGGCAGCCTCAGGCCGCTTCCTTCTCCACCGCCTTGGCCGCGGCCTTCTTCTTCGGCTTGAGGTACTTCACCAGGCCCTGGAACCAGATCACCAGCGCCGGGTTGCCCTGGATCTGGATGTCCTTGCTCTGGATGCCCTGCATGAAGGCCAGTTGCGGGTTCTTCGAGGTGAGGGTGGCGAAGCCGTAGGCGCTGTCGCGGAAGCCGATGGCGAAGGCCGGCTGCGGGTGCACGCCGCGGCGGGCGCTGACGCGTTGGTCGCGGACGATGTAGTGGCGGGCGACCTTGCCGTCCAGGCTGTGCAGCTGGAACACCAGGTCCTTGCCTTCGAGCTGCTGGCGGAAGGCCGGGTTGTCGCGCGAGGACTTGGCCATCATACGGCCGAGGAACCACAACAGAAAACGGAATTTCATGCACAGACCTCGGCGTTCGAGACAAATGACTGCGCATTGTAGCGATTAGCCGAAAGGACTACATCCGTACTTTCGAAGGGAAATGTAACTGCGGGAGTAGCCCGGAGCCGCTCTGGCTCCGGGGCTGGGAACAGCCTTAGTTGACGGCGTCCTTCAGGGCCTTGCCCGGCTTGAAGGCAACGGTGTTGCTGGCCTTGATCTTCACCGGCTGGCCGGTCTGCGGGTTCTTGCCGGTGCGGGCGCCACGGTGGCGCTGGATGAAGGTGCCGAAACCAACGAGGGTGACGCTGTCTTTGCGGTTCAGCGCGCCGGTGATCTCATCCAGCAGCGCGTTCAGCACCTTGTTGGCTTGTTCTTTGGTGAGGTCGGCCTTCTCGGCGATCGCGGCGGCGAGTTCTGGTTTACGCATAGATGCCTCTTTGACGGTTTGTTGTTTTTGTGTCCGTGCTGTCTTCCCAACAGCGCCTAAGGCACCGCGGCCCAGGCCCTACAGGCTCTAGGCTGCGGCAGACGGGGGGAGGATGGCACGCCGCAGGCTGGTACGCCAGTATCGTCTGACAATTTGCGGATACATTCCCACGACAGAAGCGCCATAACCGAGGACTTTCAAGCCAGAAGTGCCGGCAACTCCTTGTTCAGCGAGAGTTTTTCGCTGACCGCCGCGCCGGTCAGGGCGTATCCGAGCAAGCGACCGGCGGTATCCCGGCACAGCACCTTGAGGTCCGCGCCAGAGCCTTCCACGAGCCATTGGCCATCGCTGCCGCGGGGCGGCGGCGAGACCACCAGCGGGCACACCGGGGTCTTCACGGTGACCGGCATGGGGCCGTAGGACACCGCTGTCGGCTTGCCCGCCAGGGTCTGGGCCAGGGCGCGGGCGCAGCTCATCAGCGGCATCACGTACAGCAGGTTGAGGCCGTCGACCTCGGCGCAGTCGCCCAGGGCGTAGATGTTGGCGTGGGAGGTGCGCAGCTCGCGGTTCACCACCACGCCGCGGTTGACCTCCAGGCCCGACTCGGCGGCCAGGTCGATGCGCGGGCGCAGGCCGACGGCCGAGACCACCAGGTCGCAGGGGATCACCTGGCCATCCGACAGGTGCGCCTCCAGGCTCTCACCGGCGCGCTCCAGGCGGTTGAGCACCGGACCCAGGTGGAAGCGCACGCCCAGGCCTTCCAGGCCGGCCTGCACGGCCGCCGCGGCGGCGGGGTGCAGTAGGCCGGGCATGACCTGCTCGCAGGGGGCGACCACGTCGACCTGGTAGCCGCCGGCGGACAGGTCGTTGGCGAACTCGCAGCCGATCAGGCCGGCGCCCAGCAGCAGCACGCGGCGCTTGCCGGCGGCCGCGGCGCGGAAGCGCGCGTAGTCCTCCAGGTCGTTGATCGGGAAGATGGCGTCCAGGGCATCGCCCTGCACCGGCACGCGGATCGTCTCGGCGCCCCAGGCCAGCACCAGGTCGCGGTACTCGACCTGTTCCTCGCCGATCCAGATGCGCTTGTGCCCCGGGTCGATGCCGGTGACGCGGGTGTGGGTGAGGATGCGCGCCTTCAGTTGCTCGGCCATGGCGCCCGGCTCGGCCATGGCCAGGCCGTCGGCGTCCTTGTCCTTGGAGAAGCCGGTGGAGAGCATCGGCTTGGAGTAGGAGCGGCCGTCGTCGGCGGTGATCAGCAGCAGCGGGGTCTGCGCATCCAGCTTGCGCCATTCGCGCGCCAGGTTGTAGCCGGCCAGGCCGGTGCCGATGATCACCAGCGGTGCGTTCTCGCTCATTGGATTCTCCACATCGAACGGGACCGAGCGGCTTGGCCGGCTCGGTGGAATTCAGGGTTTCGCGGGGCCTGTCAGGCGATCTCGATCATCTCGAAGTCGATCTTGCCCACGCCGCAGTCGGGGCAGACCCAGTCGGCGGGAATGTCTTCCCAGCGGGTACCGGGGGCGATGCCCTCCTCGGGCAGGCCGAGGGCCTCGTCGTAGATGAAGCCACAGACCACGCATTGCCATTTGCGCATCGTCGAACCTCCTGCGGGTTGCCAGGGCAACCTAGCGCACTTTTCCGCCCCCCGCCAAGGGCAGGGTTGCCGGCGCCCGGCGGCAGCCCGGCCAAGCGCGCGAAGCGCTCAAGCACGGGGCCGGACACGAAAACGGCGGCCACTGGCCGCCGCTCGCAGGGATGCCGGGACGGCTCAGCCGATCTCGATCATCTCGAAGTCCAGCTTGCCGACGCCGCAGTCCGGGCACAGCCAGTCCTCGGGCACGTCTTCCCAGCGGGTACCCGCTGCGATGCCTTCTTCCGGCCAGCCTTGGGATTCGTCATAGATGAGTCCGCAGACTACGCATTGCCACTTTTTCATTGTCTACCCCTCGGGCGGGTTACCACGGTTGCGGCCGCACGCTAACGCAATTCCCGGCGTGCGCCAAGACGCCATCGGGCGGTTGGGCGGGCGTTGGGGGCCAACCAAAGATGGGTGGTGCGTGGGTGGGGGTTGGCTTGCTCGCGAACGGTGTTCTGCCGGCTGGGATCGGTGCGCGTCCTGAAGAGCCCCTCTCCCCAGCCCTCTCCCTGAAGGGAGAGGGGGCTAGCCCGTGCCGAGAGAAGGAATGGTTTCAGCCGGAAACTGCAGAGCTGCCGGCTGACTCTGAAATATCCGAGCACGCCGAACGGTCCCCTCTCCCTTCAGGGAGAGGGTTAGGGAGAGGGAGCGGAGTCACAGCAGGACACCGAAGCCTCAGGTGAGCACCGTTCGCGAGCAAGCTCGCTCCTACAGGGGCAGCCTCAGTGCTACGCCTTGTACCGCAAGCGCCAGGCATGCAGCAGCGGCTCGGTATAGCCACTGGGCTGCTCGCGGCCCTTGAAGACCAGGTCGCTGGCCGCCTGGAAGGCCGCCGAACCCTGGTAGTCCGCAGCCATCGGGCAGTAGGCCGGATCACCTGCGTTCTGCTGGTCGACCACCTTGGCCATGCGCTCCAGGGTCTCGCGCACCTGGGCCTCGCCGACCACGCCGTGGTGCAGCCAGTTGGCGATGTGCTGGCTGGAGATGCGCAGCGTTGCGCGGTCTT
>Ga0180223_1000126_pt1 | contig 147532 bp, 134 predicted proteins | sample eDN5th30CKraftOP_FD_151337 | JGI IMG/M metagenome (GOLD analysis project Ga0180223, IMG submission 151337) | Enriched Organic Plus compost microbial communities from Emeryville, California, USA - eDNA 5th pass 30_C Kraft OP (version 2) (version 2) ...
GCCAGATCGGCCAGTGGATCGCGCAGGTCGTCGAGGGCCTGCGCACCAATGGCGAACAGGGCGACGGTCAGGCCGAGGCCCATGTCCGCGACAAGGTCAAGGCGCTGACCGCCGCATTCCCGATCTACTGAAAGACAGCGACATCATGAGCGAACCCAATGATCTGATGGGCCGGGTGAAGACCGAGGTCTCCGGCATGGCCAAGGAAGGCCTCGCCCACCCCTCCACCAAGCCGGTGCTGACCGGCGCGGCGATCGGCGCGGTCGCGGGACTCGTGCTGCCGGTCGTGACCCTTCCCCTCGGCCTCGTCGCGGGCGCGGGCATCGCGCTCTGGTCCCGCGTGAAGCGATAAGATGCGCTGCCCCTACTGCGGACACGAGGACAGCCAGGTCAAGGACAGCCGCCCGACCGAGGATGCCGGCGCCATCCGCCGCCGCCGCCAGTGCGAGGGCTGCGGCGCGCGCTTCACGACGTTCGAGCGCATCCAGCTGCGCGAGGTCACGGTGGTGAAGTCGGACGGCTCCGCCCAGATCTTCGACCGCGACAAGCTCGCCCGCTCCATCGAGATCGCCTGCCGCAAGCGCGCCATCGAGCCGGTGCGGATCGAGCGGCTGATCTCCGGCATCCAGCGGCAGATCGAGACGAGCGGCGAGGGCGAGGTGCGCTCAGCGCGCATCGGCGAGCTGGTAATGGAGGGCCTCAAGGGGCTGGACAGCGTGGCCTATATCCGCTTCGCCAGCGTCTACAAGGAGTTCAGCGAGGCGCGGGACTTCGAGGCCTTCGCCGGCGCGATCCGCGAGGTGGGTGGGGAATGAGGGGCGATTGGCTCCTATATAACCCCGTTCGTCCTGAGTAGCCGCTGAGCGAAGTCGAAGCGGCGTATCGAAGGATCCAGCCTTGAGTTTCCATGCCTACATCCTGAAATGCGCGGACGGCAGATATTATGTCGGCCACACCGACGATCTCGAACTGCGGATCGCGCGGCACAATGAAGGCGCCGTGCCCGGCTATACGGCAACGCGTCGGCCGGTGAGCCTGCTGTGGTCGCAGGATTTCGGGAGTCGCGATGAGGCGCTGAGCGCAGAATTGCAGATCAAGGGCTGGTCGCGTCGAAAAAAGGAAGCGCTGATCGCGGGGGACTTCGAAGCGCTGCGGTCGCTGGCGCGAAAATCCTTCGATACGCCGCTTCGACAGGCTCAGCGGCTACTCAGGACGAACGGAGGAGATGATGTAGAGAAGGAAGGCTTGGTCAGCACCCAAGCCGAGCCTCCCCCCGCCCCGCCCCCCGTCATCGTCCTCGTCCGCCCCCAGCTCGGCGAGAATATCGGCAAGGCCGCTCGCGCCATGCTCAATTTCGGCCTCACCGAACTGCGGCTGGTCGCGCCGCGCGACGGGTGGCCCAATCCGGATGCCGGCCCCTCGGCCGCCGGCGCGGACATCGTGCTGGCGGGGGCGGCGGTGTTCGACACGCTGGCCGAGGCGGTCGCCGATTGCGCGCATGTCTATGCCACCACCGTGCGCAAGCGCGGCGTCACCAAGCCCGTGGTCGGGCCGGACGAGGCGGGGCGGCTGATCCATGCGGCGAGCGGGCGCAGCGCCATCGTGTTCGGCCCCGAGCGCTCGGGGCTGGAGACGGACGAGGTGGCGCTGGCCCGCGCGATCCTGACCGTGCCGATCAATCCCGATTTCGCCTCGCTCAACCTGGCGCAGGCGGTGATCCTGTGCGCCTATGAATGGTCGAAACAGGCCGCACTGGCCCAGCCCACCCTCACCGATCAGCTCCCGCCCGCCCCGCAGGAGGAGCTGGACGGCATGATCGCGCAGCTCGAGGGCATGCTGGACGAAGCCGGCTATTTCTTCCCGCCCAGCCGCGTGCCGGCAACGAAGCGGACGCTGCGCACCCTCCTCACCAAGCCGGGCTGGAACCATCTGGAAGTGCGCACCCTGCGCGGCGTGCTCTCGTCGCTGGCCAATCCGCGAGCGCGGTGAGGGACGCGGTTTCAGACATTCCCCTATTACCGTTCGTGTTGAGTAGGGACTGAGCAGCGCCGCAAGGCGCGTAGCGAAGACCCGTATCGAAACAGGCGCAGGGAGGGGCAGCCCTTCGATACGCCGCTTTGACTTCGCTCAGCGCCACTCAGGGCGAACGGAGTCAAGGGGCCAATGTGCCCTCATCCTTCGCCAGCCGATCGAACGCCACCAGCCGCGTCAGCAGCGCCTCCATCCGGTCGAGCGGCACCATGTTCGGGCCGTCGGACGGGGCATTGTCCGGGTCCTCGTGCGTCTCGATGAACAGGCCCGCGCAGCCCACGGCGATGGCGGCGCGGGCGAGCGGGGCGACGAATTCGCGCTGGCCGCCGGAGGTGAGGCCCTGCCCGCCGGGGAGCTGCACGGAATGGGTGGCGTCGAAGATCACCGGATAGCCGGCCTGCGCCATGATCGGCAGCGCGCGCATGTCCGAGACCAGCATGTTGTAGCCGAAGGAGGCGCCGCGCTCGCACAGCAGGATATTCTCGTTGCCGGTGGAAGCGATCTTGGCGGCGACATTGGCCATGTCCCACGGCGCCAGGAACTGGCCCTTCTTGACGTTGACCGCGCGGCCGGTGGCGCCGGCGGCGAGCAGCAGGTCGGTCTGGCGGCAGAGGAAGGCGGGGATCTGGAGGATGTCGCAGACCTCCGCCGCCATGGCGCAATGGGCCGGCTCGTGCACGTCCGTCAGCACCGGGCAGCCGAACTCCGCGCGGATGTGGCCGAGCATCTCCAGCCCCTTCTCCATGCCGATGCCGCGCTTGCCGGAGAGCGAGGTGCGGTTCGCCTTGTCGTAGCTCGCCTTGAACACGAAGGGGATGGCGAGGCGATCGCACAGCGTGGCCAGCGTGCCCGCGATCATCCGCGCATGATCCAGCGTCTCCAGCTGGCAAGGCCCCGCGATCAGCCCGAATGGCAGATGATTGCCGAAGGGGGCCGCGCCAATATTCACGGTCCTGGCCATGGTCGAACGTCTCCATTTTTCCGGCGCATGATTGGAACTCTTCGTCTAAAGACCGGCGTGAGACCGAAAGCAAGCGGGGCTTTCGGCCGCATGTCCCGTCCGGATCATCGCATTTGGCAGGAACCCGGTCTGCGCCCGTGCCTTTGACTCGCACATCGACATCGGAAGCAGCATGAACGCAGGTCGCACGCACATCATCGCCAGCCAGAGGGAACATCATTGGGACGCCTGCCGGGCGCTGCTGATGCTGCTCGGCATCCCCTATCATGTCGCCATGTCCTACCGCGCGAATTCCGTGTGGATCGTCAATTCTGGCGAGGGCGCTCTGCCCTTCACCTGGCTGGCGGACTTCATCCACCTGTTCCGCATGGACGCCTTCTTCGTCATCGCCGGCTATTTCGCGGCGCTGCTGCTGGCGCGGCGCGAACCGGGCACATGGTTCTCCGGACGGCTGACGCGGCTGGCCATTCCCTTCGTCGCCGCGCTGCTGACGCTCAACCCGCTGCTCAACCTGTTCTGCGAGCTGTCCAACTTCTCATGGACGCCGGCGATCGCCTCCTGGCAGCACAACAGCGCCGTCTCGGGCGGCTATTGGGTACGGCACCTGTGGTTCATCATCGTGCTGCTCTATTGTTCCGGCGTCGCGGCGCTTGTTGCCCATGTCTCACCCCGCATCCGCCTGGGCACCGTGCCCGCGCGGCTGGACCGGCGCATGGCCGGCGCGCTGCCGCTGACCATCCTCGCCGCCGCCATCGCCATCGGCCTGTGGGAAGCGGTGGCGGTGGAGCTGTTCTGGATGGGCGGCCTCGCCACCAATCTGTGGCAGCAGATCCTGCGCCTGGACGAGCTTATCATGTATGCGCCCTTCTTCGCGGCGGGCTTCGTCATCGCGCGCGCGCCGACGCTCAAGACAGCGCTCTACCGACCCTCGACGGGCGTCGCGCTGATCGGCGCGGCGGCACTTCTGGCGCACTATACCGTCGGCCCGCAGCTTCACCCCGCCGGCGGGCGCTTCGTCGATGCGGTCGCGGCGGTGGCGATCACGCAGATGCTGGTCGCCGCCATGAAGCATCTGGCCGACCGGCCGCATCCGGCGATCCAGGAGTTCGTGCGCGCGTCCTTCGTCATCTATCTGTTTCACTTGCCGGTCGTCGCCGCGCTGGTGGTGGCGGGCCAGGGCATCGCCATGCCGCTGGTGCTGAAGGTGCCGCTGATCATGGCGCTGACGCTGGTGCTCTCCTACGCCGCCTGGCTGGTGGTGGTGCGCTTCCCGACACTGCGGCTGCTCTTCGACGGCATCCGCCCGTCCGCTGCCCCCACGCACGGCCCGGCCGCGACCACCCGCCGCGCCACCGCGCGCGGGTGACGCCTGCCGGGGCGCCCGCGTGGCGCCCCGCCTTGACTTTCCCGCCATCCCTCGCCATAGGCGCGCCTTCGCGATTGGCCCCGCACTCCGGTGAAGCGGCGGCCCTGCCTCCGAGATATGAGCGTCAGGCGAGCAACCGGATCCGACGCCGCGGCCTTCCAGGCCCGGCAGACGTTGTTAGCGATTGAAGGAACAGTCACATGACGAAGCGCACCAGCGCCAAGTACAAGCTCGACCGCCGCATGGGCGAGAATATCTGGGGCCGCCCCAAGAGCCCGGTCAACAAGCGCGAATATGGCCCCGGCCAGCACGGCCAGCGCCGCAAGGGCAAGATGTCCGACTTCGGCATCCAGCTGCGCGCCAAGCAGAAGCTCAAGGGCTATTATGGCGACGTGACCGAGAAGCAGTTCAAGAAGAACTATATCGAGGCCAGCCGCATGAAGGGCGACACCGGCCAGAACCTGATCGGCCTGCTCGAGCGCCGCCTGGACGCGGTCGTCTACCGCGCCAAGTTTGCGCCGACCATCTTCTCGGCCCGCCAGCTCGTCAGCCACGGCCACATCTATGTGAACGGCGTGAAGTGCAACATCGCGTCGCGTCTGGTGAAGCCGGGCGACGAGGTCACGCTGGGCAAGAAGGCGCAGGAGATGGCGCTGGTGATGGAGGCGCAGAGCCTCGCCGAGCGCGACATCCCCGACTATCTCGCCCCGGACGGCGCCGCGAAGATCACCTACACCCGCGTGCCGACGCTGGACGAGGTGCCCTATCCGGTGAAGATGGAGCCGAACCTGGTCGTCGAGTTCTACTCGCGCTGATCCCCCGGCTCCGGCCGAGAGAGAATTTCACGAAAGGGCGGTCCGGCGACGGGCCGCCCTTTCCTCATTCTGCCATGGGCGGGCTCATGCGCGAGCCGGCCTCAGACCAGATTCGCGCCATACAGCTTGAGCAGTTCGCCCCAGGCGCGCTCGGCGGCGGGTTCGTCATAGACCTGGCTGCCCGGCACGCACCAGCCATGGTCGGCGGGATAGACCTCCACCGTGGCGGTGCGGTGCGCGTCGGCGAAGGCCTGTTTCAGCACATCCTTGTCGGCCGGGGCGCGCGCGTCGTCGTTGCGGGCGACGGCGGCGAGGAAGGCGGCCCGCGTCTTCGGGATGAGCAGGTGGGGGCTGCCCGGCTGATCGGTCACCAGCCCGCCGCCATGGAAGCTGCCGACCGCGCCGATCCGCTCCGGCACGGCCGCCGCCGTGCGGAAGGAGAGCGGGCCGCCCATGCAATAGCCCTGCACGCCTGCCTTCTTCGCCTTGTCCGTCTGCGGCTGCGCATCGAGGAGGGCGAGATAGGCGACCGCGTCCTTGTCGACGCCCTCGTCGGTCATCGCCGCGCGATAGCCGAACAGGCGCTGGCGCTCCTCCGGGTTCGAGAAGTCGAAGGCACCGTCGACCACCGGCGCCCGCCGGCTGCGGTAGAAGGGATTGGGCACCAGCACCACATAGCCCTGCGCCGCCAGCCGCCGCGCCATGGCGCGCATCACCGGCCGCAGCCCCATGATGTCCGGCCAGAGGAGCACGGCGGGCCACTGCCCCCGCTCGCCCGGCAGGAACAACGCCGCATCGGCCTCGCCGTCCGGCGTGGTGACGGTGACGTCCCGCTCGATCACGCCCGCCTCCCCGCCGGACGCGCAGGCGCCCGTCGCCGCCAGCCCCGCCACGGCGACGCCGCTCGCCACGAAGCCCCGTCGCGTCAGGCTCCAGTCCTCGACAAGGCCCTGGTGGATGTCATTGTCGCACATGGCTCGCTCTCCTCCGGTCGCATCATCCGCACCAGTTGGCGCTTGTCCCGCCCAGCATATCGCTGCAACAGAGACTTCTGCAATCTCGGATGAAGGAGAAACCGGTGTCGTCGAGACTTTCCCTGCTGGTCCTACCCTCGCTGCTCGTCGCGGGCATGGCGGTTGCCGCCGCCGATCAGGCCGAGATCGCCACGCAAGCACCTCCCATCGCCCTGCCCGCGCCGGTGCGGGCGCCGGCCATCTCGGTGAACACGCTCAAGACGGTGACCCGCACGCTCTCCTCCGATGCCTATGAAGGCCGCGCGCCGACCACGGCGGGAGAAGAGAAGACCGTCGCCTATCTGATCGACCAGATGCGCCGTGCCGGCCTCAAGCCCGGCAATGAGGGCAGCTGGACGCAGGACGTGCCGATGGTGGAGATCACCGCCGCGCCGGACATGGCGCTCAGCATCGAGGGCGGCGCCAGGCCGCTGCGCTTCGCCTACAAGACGGACATGATCGCCTCCACCTACCGGGTGGTGCCGCAGGTGAACATCGCGGACAGCGAGATGGTGTTCGTCGGCTATGGCATCAATGCGCCTGAAAAGGGCTGGAACGACTATGCAGGCGTCGACGTGCGCGGCAAGACGGTCGTCATCCTCATCAACGATCCCGATTATGAGATGGAGGGGCTGGACGGCCCGTTCGGCGGCCGCGCCATGACCTATTATGGCCGCTGGACCTACAAGTTCGAGGAAGCCGCCCGGCAAGGCGCGGCGGCCGCGATCATCGTCCACGATACCTTCCCGGCCGCCTATCCCTGGGGCGTGGTCGTCTCCTCCTGGACCGGGGCGCAGCTGGAGCTGGACCAGCCGGACAATCATATGGACCAGTCCGAGGCGATCGGCTGGATGACGCTCGACGCCGCCAAGGCGACCTTCAACGCGGCCGGCAAGGATTTCGCCGCGCTCGCCGATGCCGCCAAGCGGCCGGGCTTCCGCGCCGTGCCGCTCGGCCTCAAGGCCAGCCTCTCCTTCACCAACACCGTCCGTCGCCAGGCCTCGCGCAACGTGATCGGCATCCTGCCCGGCAAGACGCGGCCGGACGAATATGCGCTCTACTCCGCACATTGGGACCATCTCGGCCACTGCGAGCCGATCGACGGGGACGATATCTGCAACGGCGCGCTGGACAATGCGAGCGGCACCGCCGGCCTCATCGCCCTCGCCCAGGCGCAGGTGCGCGCCGGGCCGGCGGACCGCAGCATGATCTTCCTCGCCGTCACCGCCGAGGAGAGCGGCCTGCTCGGATCGCGCTACTATGCCGAGAATCCCGTCTATCCGCTCGCCCGCACGGCCGGCGGGGTGAACATGGACGGGCTCAACATCTTCGGCCCCACGCGCGACGTCGTCATCGTGGGCGGCGGCAAGTCGGAGCTGGAGGCCTTTCTGGTGCGTGCCGTGCACGACCAGGGCCGCACGATCGTGCCGGAAGCGACGCCCGAGAAGGGCAGCTTCTATCGCTCGGACCATTTCAGCTTCGCCAAGCTCGGCGTGCCCATGGTCTATGCGGACAGCGGCGAGGATCTGGTGAATGGCGGAGTCGCGGCCGGACGCGCCATCGCCGAGGACTTCACCACCCATCGCTACCACAAGCCGCAGGACGAATATGATCCGAATTGGAACTGGGCCGGCGCGGTGCAGGATCTCCAGCTCTATTACCGGATCGGCCGCGAGCTGGCGATGAGCGACCTGTGGCCCAACTGGTATCCGGACGCGGAATTCCGCGCTATTCGCGACCGGAGTCGCGCGCAGGACTGAGCGGCGGCCCCGGACGATGCTGCGCGGCGAGCCGGTGCAGCAAAAGCCGGGATGAAATGTGCGGCAGGCGCGGCGAAATGCTGCAACGCAAAATTGTTGCTTGACCCTGCGGTGCGACCGTAGGAAACGGGCGATTGCTAGGGTGGCCAAAAAGAGGGGATAATATGGCGCGCCGTATTCAGGACATCGCTGCCTATGGCGAGGCGGACATTCTGGACGCCCAGACCAGCGGCCGCGCCGTCATCCGGCATGAAGCCGCAGCGCTCAACCTGCTCGCCGAAACGCTCGACGCCAATTTCGACCGCGCCGTGGAGGAGATCCTCCGTACGGATGGCCGCATGATCGTGTCGGGCGTCGGCAAGTCCGGCCATGTCGGGCGCAAGATCGCGGCGACCTTCGCGGCGACGGGCACGACCGCCTTCTTCCTCCATGCCGGCGAAGCGGGCCATGGCGACCTCGGCATGGTGACCGCGGGCGACGTGCTGCTGGTGCTCTCCAACAGCGGCAACTCGCGCGAACTGGGTCCGCTCCTGGCACATGCGCGCCGGCTCGGCGTGCCGACGATCGCGATCGTCTCCAACCTGCGCTCGCCGCTGGCCAAGGCGGCTAATATCGTGCTGGCCCTGCCCGAGGCGGCCGAGGCCTGTCCCGCGCGCATCGCGCCCACCACCTCGACCACGATGATGCTGGCGCTGGGCGACGCGCTCGCCGTCACCATCATGCGCCGGCGCGGGCTGACCCGCACCGACCTGGCGCTGTGGCATCCGGGCGGCACGATCGGCTCGCGCCTCGCGCCGGTCGAGGAGGTGATCGACTGCGACGATCCCCTGCCGCTGGTGCGCGCCGACGCGCCCATGCGGGACGTGGTGCTGGAGATGACCTCGGCCGGCAAGGGCGTGACCGGCGTGGTCGACGAACAGGGCGGGCTGATCGGCATCGTCACGGACGGCGACGTGCGCCGCGCCTTCGACCAGGTGCTGATGGCGCGCGCCCGCGACATCATGACACCCGATCCGATCACCGCGCCGCGCGGCACGCCGGTGGAGGATGTGCTGGCCGTCATGAACGAGGCGAAGATCACGGTGGTGTTCGTCACCGAGCCGGGCAATCCGCGCCGCCCGATCGGCATCGCGCACATCCACGACCTGGTTCTCTAGAGCATCGCGCGGATAAAGTGGGGACCGGTTTTCCGCGTCAAGCGATGCGACAACAAAGACAAAGAGCGCAGACGCCGCCATGAGTGCCGCGGCCGGCACGCGCTGCGCCCTCGTCATCCCGGCGCGCTACCAGTCCAGCCGCTTCCCCGGCAAGCCGCTGACGCCGATCGCGGGACCGGGCGGCGTGCGCCGGCCGCTGATCGAATGGACCTGGCGCGCGGCGGCCGAAGCGGCGGATGGCGACCCGCTGTTCGTCGCGACGGACGACGAGCGGATCGCACAGGCGGTGCGGGCCTTCGGCGGTTCTGTGCTGATGACCGATCCGGCCTGCCGCAACGGCACGGAGCGCGTCGCCGCCTGCCTCGATCAGCTCGACGGCACCGACATCCTCGTCAATGTGCAGGGCGACGCGCTGCTGACCCCGCCCGCCTTCATCGCCGCCCTGCGCGACCATATGCGCGATCATCCGGACACGCCGGTCGCCACGGCCGCCATCCGCGCCTCGCACGAGACCTACCGCCATCTGGCGCAGGATGCGGCGGAAGGGCGGGTCGGCGGCACCACGGCGGTGCTGGATGCCGCCGGCCGCGCGCTCTATTTCTCCAAGCATATCCTGCCCTATCGGCCCGCCGGCCGCCTGCCCGACGCGGACATGCCGGTGCTGCTGCATCTCGGCCTCTACGCCTATCGCCGCGCGGCGCTCGCCGACTATGTCCGCACCGGCGTCACCATGCTGGAGACGGTCGAGGGGCTGGAGCAGCTCCGCTTCCTCGTCGGCGGCACGCCGGTGCGCGTGCTGACCTTCGAGGAGACCGGCTATCCGATCGTGGAGGTGAACAATCCGAGCGACACCGCCATCGTCGAGGAGATTATCGGCCGGCGCGGGCGGGCTTAGAGTTTTATCCGCATGAGATAGAATCGGTGTTCCTGCGAAAGCAGGAGCACTGGTCCCTTTGGCAAGGAACCATTTTTCCGCATCAGGCCCGTGGCCACAAAAAAAACCTGAAAGCACGGCAGCGCGTGATATGGATCACGCTGCCTGCTCGGGAAATTCCTGTTTATGGGTCCGTGATCCCGACTCCGTCCTGTTCATGGAACCAACGCATGCGCCCGCGACGGCAGGCGCACCATGATAGCGAGCGCATTATGACGGCAGGCGCCCTATTCTATTTCATCGAAACCGGCTCTAGGGGGCTTGGTCATGGACGCGGGCACGACAAGGCAGGGGCAACCGCGCGGGCGAGCGCCCGTGCGCGCTGCCGGCCGGGCCGCCCTGTCGTTCGCGCTCGCCGCATCGCTCAGCGCCTGCGCGCTCAGCCGGCACATCGTCTATGCTCCGCTCGACCGCCCCGTCGCGATCCGGGCAGAACCGGCGGGCCAGCCGCAACCGGTCAGCGTCACCACCAGCGACGGGCTGACGCTCGGCGGCTATTACTGGCCCGGGCGGCCCAACGATCCCGATATCGCGGTCTATTTCCATGGCCGCCATTGGAACGCGGAGAAGAGCGCCAACAGCGCCCGCTATCTGGCGGCGGGCGGCCATGCCGTGCTGGTCGCTTCCTATCGCGGCTTCGGCGGCAATCCCGGCTCGCCCACGCAGAAGGGGCTGCTGCGCGATGCCAGTGCCTTCATCGCCAAGGCGCGCGACCTGCGTGGACCGCATGCACGCATCTGGCTGGTCGGCCATTCGATCGGCGGCGCCGTGGCGCTCCATGCCGCGGCGCAGGAGCCGGGCATCAGCGGCGTGATCGCGCTCAGCAGCTTCGTGCGGATCGCCGAAGCGGCGCCGCGCATCGCGCGCGGCCTCATTCCCGACCGATGGGACAATCGCGCGGCGCTGGCCGCGCTCCATATCCCCGTCCTGTTCGTGCAGGGCGCGCTCGACCGCTATCTGCCGGCGGGCAGCGCCGAGACGCTGCTGGCGGAATATGCCGGCCCGGCGGCGCTGATCGTGGGCGAGCACAGCCGGCACAATCCCGACATGGCGCAGATCGGCCCCTGGCTGATACGCGCCATGGCGGCCATGACCGCCGGATCGGTCGATACGCTCCCGCCGCTCCCGCCCGGCTGGATCGAGACGGCGCGCAAGCCATGAGCAGCATCGCGAGCGCCCTGTTCGAGCTGCCGCCCTTCCCGCAGGCCCGCCCGCACCCGGTGGTCCGCGCGGCGCCCGGCGCGACCGCCGGCGGCAGCGCGCAAGCATTCATCGCGGCATGGCGCACGCATGGTTATGCGCCGGGCTTCTGGCGCGCGCCGGACGACGCCCCGCCGCACGACGCCGCGACGGCGCGGCTGCTCGGCGATCTGGCGACGCCGGGCGACGCCGCACGGGAAGCGGCCCTGCACGCCGAGGTCGAGCGCCTGCTGCTGCGCGACCACAGCTATCATGATCCCTTCACCGGCGAGCCGACGACACCCGCCGCGCTGATCGGCACGCTGGCGGGCTGGCAGGCGCTGGTCGCCGCCAACCGGCCGATCGCGGCCGCCTTCGGCTTCGCGCACTGGAAGCGCGATACGGTGGACCCGCTGCTCTGGGGCGGCCGCCCCGTGCCGTTCCGGCCGGCGCGCATCGCGGAGCTGGAGCGCCTGCCCGCCGACGCGCTGGTCGCCGTGTGGAAAGGACGCGTGCCCGCCACGTTCCTCGATCGGCTGGAGCATGGCCCCTGGCGCGTGCTGGAGGTGGAGGACGGGTTCATCCGCTCTGTCGGCCTCGGCGCGGATTGCGTGCCGCCGCTCTCCATCGTCGCCGACGATCTCGGCATCCATTATGATTGCCGCCGAGCCAGCCGGCTGGAACAGATGCTGGCGCAAGGCCATTTCCCGCCGGAGGAGCTGGACCGGGCGCGGCGCCTGCGCGACCGGCTGGTGCGCGAGGGCATCAGCAAATATGGCGTGGGCGCCGGCACCGCCCTGCCCCGCCCCGGCGGCGAGGGGCAGCGCCATATATTGGTGGTCGGCCAGGTGGAGGACGACCGCTCGGTGCGCTTCGGCAGCCCCGAGGTGCGCTCCAACCTCGAGCTGCTGCGGCGGGTGCGCGCGATGGCGCCGGACGCCTTCCTCGTCTACCGACCCCACCCCGATGTCGAGGCCGGTCACCGGCGCGGCGCGATCCCCCGCGAAACCGCGCTCGACCTTGCCGATCAGGTCGATTCCGCCAGCCCGATCAGCGCTCTGATCGGCATGGTGGACGAGGTGCATGTCATCAGCTCGCTCGCGGGCTTCGAAGCGCTGCTGCAAGGCAAGCCGGTGACGGCGCACGGCATGCCCTTCTTCGCCGGCTGGGGCCTGACGCGCGATCTCGTCGCGGTTCCGGCACGGCGCGGCGCGAAGCGCACCGTCGAGCAACTGGTTGCCGCCACCCTCCTGCAATATCCGCGTTATCTTGATCCGGTGACCAATCTGCCCTGCACTGCGGAAATTCTGGTCCGACAAATAGTGTCTGGCGCCCGGCGTCAGAATGCGGCACTAGTGTGGTTACGCCGACTGCAAGGAAAGCTGGCTGAACTTGTTAAGTATTTCACGGGTGCGCGATGAAATTTGACCCGATCGCGTATCGGAACTTTCTGTTCCTGCAGGGACCGCCCGGCCCCTTTTTCTGGCAGCTTGGGGAGCGGCTCCGCGCGCTGGGCTGCAATATCCACCGCATCAACCTCAATCTGGGCGACCGGGCCGACTGGCCGGGGGAAAGCATCGACTATCGCGGATCGCGCCGCAAATGGACGCTGTTCATCGACCGCTTCCTCAGCGAGCATGCGATCACCGATCTGGTGCTGTTCGGCGATTGCCGCCCGCTGCACCTCGCCGCCCACCGCATGGCGCAACTGCGCAAGATCGAGGTCCATGTCTTCGAGGAAGGCTATATCCGCCCCGACTGGCTCACGCTGGAGCCGAGCGGCGTGAACGGCTATTCCTCGCTGCCGCGCGACCCGCAATGGTATTTGCGCGAAGCCGCGCGCCTGCCAGCCATGCCCAAGCGGCCAGGCATCACGGCGAGCTTCAGGCGCCGCGCCCGCGACGCCTTCCATTATTATGGCAAGGTGCTGCTGGGCGCGCCGCTCTACCCCTTCTACCGCTCGCACCGGCAGGCCTCGATCCTGCGCGAGGGGGTGGGCTGGACCCGCAAATATCTGCTGCGCAAGGTGACGGCGCGCCGATGCGAGGAGGCGCTGGGAGCGCTGGCCGGCCGGCCCTTCTTCCTGTTCCCCATGCAGCTCTCGAACGACTTCCAGATTCGCGAGCATTCGCCGTTCCAGAGCATGGCCGAGGCGGTGGACTATGTGCTCTACAGCTTCTCGCGCCGCGCACCGGCGGACACATTGCTCGTCACCAAGGAGCATCCGCTCGACGCCAGCTTCATCAGCTGGCGTCGTTTCGTGCAGCGGCGCGCGCAGAGCCTGGGCATTGCCGACCGGGTGATCCACATCGCCGGCGGCGACCTGGACGAGCTGGCCACCAGCTGCCGCGGCCTCGTCACCGTCAACAGCACCTCGGCCACCATCTCGCTGGGCGGCGGTGTGCCGACCATGGCGCTGGGTAAGGCGATCTACAACATGCCCGGCATCACCCATCAGGGCCGGCTCGATGATTTCTGGATGCGCCCGCAGGCGCCCGATCGTGGCGTCTATGATGCGTTCTGCCGCGTGCTCTACGATCGCTGCCTGATCTATGGCGGCCTCGCCAGCGAGTCCGCCACCGGCACGCTCGTCGATTCGGCTGTGGAGCGGCTGATGGGGGATACGGCCAGTCACTGGCGCTCGGCGCCGGTCCCGCCTATTGCGGCATTTGCGCAAGCCAGCGATCGACAAGGCTGAAATGCGCGTCCCAGCTCGGCGGTGTCCAGCCTTCCAGCCGCGCGATCTGGGCGGCGCGTGAGGGGCTGTCCGGCTCCGCATAATCGAGAATCCGGTCCCGCCAGCCAAGCCCGTCGAGCGGCGAGAGATAGTCGGGAATGTCCCCCGCCAGCTCCCGGAACACGCCCAGGTCGCTGGCGATGACCGGCGTGCCGCAGGCCAGCGCCTCGACCAGCGGCAGGCCGTAACCCTCGACGAAGGATGGGAAGAGCAGCGCCCGGGCACCGCGCATATAGGCCGCCAGTTCTACGTCCGAGCAGCGCGGCAGCTCGACCACATGCCCCTGGATCGCCGCGCATCGCTCGATCATGTCGATGGCCTGCTCGCACTCCCAGCCGCGCTGCCCGATGATGACGAGCTGCGGGCAGAGCGGCCCCAGCGAGCGCGCCATCTCCGCCCAGAGATTGAGCAGCAGCAGATGGTTCTTGCGGCCCTCGATCGTGCCGACAGTGACGAAATAGGGCGTGGCCATGCGCGGCATGGCGGCATCCTGCCCGGCCGGCGTGATGCCGAGCGGCGCCACCAGCGACGGCGGCACGACGCTGTCACGGTGCGCGTTCGCGAAGCGCGCCAGCTCGGCGAGCGTCTCCTGGCTGTTTCCGATGACACCCTGCCCCAGCGACAACAGCGCCTGCATGCGTTCCAGATGCTTGCTGGGCTCTCCTGGGCGGCAATATTCCGGATGCGTGAGCGGAATGAGGTCGTGGAGGAAATAGACGGGCCGCACGCCCGTCCGCCGGATCCATGCGGCATGGCCGGGCTTGTCGAGTCCGGTATGGCCGACATTGAGATAGACGCTGCCGGCCAGCGGTACGTCGCGGCGCGTCATCAGGCCCCGCGCGGCCAGTTGCACCAGCTGGCGGCGCAAATCCCCGGGCGGCTCGAGCAGCAGATCGAACAGGCGCTGCGACAGTGCCCCCGGCAGCACGCGTGCGAATCCCCGCCGCTGCACCACGGCGCGCGCCCGCGCCCGGAAATGGGCGACATAGGCGAGGCAGGTCCGGTCGATCCCGGTTGGCAGGCGCCGGTCCCATGCGCGCCACAGGAGCCGGCTTATGTCGAGGAGAACCGGGCCGTCGTCAGAAGTTCGTGGCATTCTGGACCGCGACGATCGGGTAGACGACCTGGGAGATCGCCCGCAGGAACTTCTGGAAGTCCGCCAGCGGCGCGTTGGTCACGTAGATCACGTCCTTGTCGCGAATGGGGAAGGACTGCGCGGCGAACAGCGTCATCGGGTCTTTCATGTCGACGCGATAGATGACCGGCACCTTGCCCTCGGCGGTCGTCGCCACGGCTGGCTGGCCATCGCGCGCGAACAGCGCGGCATCCTCGAAGCGGAAGATGAACACGCCGCGCGCATTGGCCTGCTGGTCCTGCAACCCGCCCATGCGCCCCAGCGCCTGCGAGAGCGCCAGGCCCGTACGCTCGAACGGTACTTCCTCGTTCTTCCCCGCCGCGCCCAGCACCGTGAAGCTGTAAGGCTGGAAAAGCGCCGTCACGATGTCGTCGGCGGCCAACCGGATATTCTCGCGTGGATCGCTCACGACATCGGACAGCGCCATCGCCGTCACCGTGGAGCCTCGTGTCACCTGGATCGTCGTCTTGCCGACCGGTTGCCGTGTGCCGCCGGCGCTGGCCAGCGCATCCAGCAGACGCTCGCCCTTGGGCGTAAGCGGCATGCGCACGCTCGTCGCGACTTCGCCGACCACCGTGACGTTCGCCGTGGCATTGTGCAGGATGCGCACCATCACCTGGGGATCATGGGCCTTGCCGGCCAGTCGCCCCTGGATATCGCGCGCAATGGCCTCGGGCGTGCGGCCGGCGGCCTGCACGGTGCCCGCGAAGGGCATGCTGATGGTGCCGTCCTGATTGACCAGCTGCTCGGGCAGTCCGGCGGACTGCACCTGCGCCGGATCGTTGCCGATGCCCAGCGCGCTCGATGCGCCGAAGAGCACGGCCGGCGGCGCTTCCCAGACCTGGAGGGCGAGCATGTCGCCCCGTCCCACAACGCTGCCATAGGGCACCGCATCCCCCAGGCGCGCGGCGAAGGACTGCGGCGTCTCCGCAGCCTTGATACGCGCCGCGACCGTGGCCGTCACATCGACGATCTGCACCGGCGGAACGGACGGATCGGCCTGCTCATGCGCGAGCGCATTGATCGTGCTGGACTTGGGGCCGGCAGCGGGCAGGGCCGCACAGGCCCCAAGCTGGACGGCGATCCCGGCGAGCACGGCCGACATGGCGATACGACGGACCGGCTTGGCCCTCGCAAATGATGTGGATTGTGTCATTCGGAATGCCCGAGGAACTTTCTTTTCAGTCATCGAACCGCCCGCGACCATCGCCTGATCGACGACCGCGACGCGGCACGGACAGCGGATGCCCTGCGTCTATCCTCACGGCGAGCGCCTGTCACCCGGCAAATCTCGGCGACGCCGCTCGGCCCGCCCCGTTCACGGCCGGCCGGCGCGACGGGGATCGAACATCTGCCTCCCCAGCAAGCGGAGCACAAGCGGCTCCCGCCAGCGGAAGCGCAGCAGGAAGCGCAGGATTTGTCCGGCGGCCGCGCGGCTTTCAGTCGTGCCGGCCGTCAGGAGAACGTGCCGCAGATCGCACAGTTCGCGCGAGCCGATGGAGGCCAGATCGAGCGTGCGAAACAGGGCGAGGAAGGCGGGCATGCCCAGTTCGGCCGGCATGTTGAACAGGCCGTGGAAGCCGAATGCCCCGGCCGCGGCGCCGGAGCGCTCATATGAGAAGCGCGCGGCCAGCTCGGTCGGGGCGAAACGTAGCCCGAAAGTCCCCTCCAGCAAGTCCCGGTTGCGATGGCAGATGTTGATGTCCTCGGGATGCTCGGGCACGAAGCGGGGATCGAGGCAGGCCTCCAGCAGACGCCGCGACCGAAGCGAAAAACCGCCATTACCCACGGCACGCGGCGGCGCGAATTGCGGCCAGGGCGCGCCGATATAATCATGGTCGAGGAAGCGATCCGTCCAGTTGGCCGGCCGCACCGGATAGCCGTCCCATTGCACGATCATGACGAACGCCGTGTGCACATGGGGCAAGAGCGCGCGCTGCAACACCAGCGAATAGCTCTCGCGCGATTGCAGGTCGGGGACCGTCACCAGGCGCATGCCCTGTTGCGCATCCACCTGGCCGGGCTGGTCAGTCACGAAGAGAGTGTCGCCGAAGGTTGCGCAGGTCCGCGCCCTTTCCATGGCCGCCAGCGTCGGCGGGACGAGCCGCCCCGTCACCGCGCACAGGGTCACGTCGCGCAGGGCAAGGGCCGGACCGGCGCCGGTCATGCGCCGGCTTGCAACGGCCCACCCGGCAGGTCGATCGCCTCCAGCCGCTGGACCATCAGCGCACCGATGCTGCGCGCGGACAGGGCCTCGCGCACATGCGCCTGACCGCGCTGCGCCACCGCACGCGCCATGTCCCGATCATCGAACAGCGCCCGCATGTGGCGGGCGGCATGGGCCACGTCCGGCTCGGCCCAGACCTGTCCTTCGCCGAACACATATTGGCCCGGTTCCACCGGCACCAGCTTATAGTCCACCAGCAGACTGTTGTCCGGCAGGGTGAAGTCCATGTTGCCGGAATAGCCCGTCACGACGACAGGCTTGCCGAGCGCCATCGCCTCCGCCGGCCCGCGCCCGAACCCCTCGGAGCGGTGCAGCGACAGGAAGGAGTCGCAGCACGCCATCAGGGCCAGCGACTCCGCGCGGCTCATCGCCTCGTTGATGACGACGATCCGGCCATCCCCGGCGATGTCCTCCAGCATGGCGCGCCAGCGCGGATCGCTCTCGGTGGCGTGCATCACCTTGACTACGAGACCGGCCTTCTCCGTGCCCTGCGGGAAGGCCGCCTTGAAGGCGCGCACGGCGGCGATCGGGTTTTTTCTGTCGATATAGGAGAGGAAATCGAAGGCGTAGATGAAGAGATAATGATCGTCCGGCAGCCCGAAATGGGCGCGGCCGAGCGGCGCGAACGGGGGCAGTTCCACGCATTGCGGCATCAGCGTCACCGGGCGATCCGTGACGCTGGCCAGGGCCTGCTGCACGAAGCGAGACGGCGCCCAGATCTCGTCCAGAAGATCGATAGCCGGCACCCAGCCGTCCGGAAATATCTCCAGCTCCCAGGCCCAGAAGCCGATATTGTAGCGCTGCTGGAAGAAGCCATGGCCGAAATGGCAATAGGCGTTGAGCATCTGGTCCGCATTGATGTGGAACAGATTGACCGAGAAGCGGTTGCTCTCGGCCAGGGCGACGCGCTCGGACGCCACTTGCTGCCGGTCCCGCGCGCCGTTGCGGTAATCGACGAAGGCGAACGGGCACGGCGTCGTCTCGAACGCGCGCGCCGTCATCCGCATATGCTCGCCCAGGCTGAGCAGTCCATTGGCATAGCCGATGAGATTGACGCCCGGTTGCGGCAACTCCGGCGCGGCGTTCCTGTTCTGCCCGGCGCCCCGGGCGGAAAGAAGGATGGCGGTCCACGTCCACCCGCGCAGAAGCCTGCGCCGCGCGGACAGAGGGAGCCACTGGCCGAATCGAGACGCGCGCTCCGCCAGCGCCTTCATATCGTAGAGCAGGCTGGACGGTGCGGCGGGCACCCGGCCATCCACCGGGATCAGGGCGGGCATGCGGAACTCCCGCAGCGCAGCGACGCGATACCAGCGGATAAATGCCTCCCGGCCCTTCTCATCGCCCAGATCGAAGACCTCCTGCAGATCCGGACGCGAACGCCAGATCAGATGCATGAGATTGCTGATCGCTTCTCCCTTGACGGTCGCGGGCAGGCCGGCCGGCGCATGAAGTTGGTCTATCGGCATATCAGCCCGTGTATCCAAAACCCTGTCATCCTGCAGAAGCGCGCGCCGGGAGCCCGAGACTATCTGACCCCCAGACCCAGCATGCGCTTACGGGCTTTTCGCCAAAGGCGATAGGGCAGACTGCGCCCCTCGTTCGGCGCCGGATCGCGCGCGGCATCGGCAAGGGGCGCCACGCGGGACTGGCCGATCAGCGCTTGGCGGGTGAAGCGGGGGTCCAGGCCATATTCGCGGCAGGGCGTGGCTTCGAACCAACGGGCGAATGCCATGACGCCGTCCCGCGTCTCCAGGCTGAACGCGGCCCGCAGATCGGCGCGGCTTTCATGCACATGCTTCATCAGTTCCGTCACGATGACCCGCCCCCGGGCGGCCGGCAGGTCGACGCGCTGATTGCACATGCGGAAGATGAAGTCGCCGTCCAGCCGGTTCTCCGCCGGGACATGACGCGGATAGCGCTTGCGATACAGTCCGCGGATCGGCCCGGACAGCCGGATGCCCTCCACCGCGTCATAGGCATAGGGCCGGCTCCGGGTGTCGGCCCAGCCATTGTCCAGCAGAGCCTGGCGATAGGCCGAGAACAGCGCCTGCGCATCGCCCAGATCGGCCCATTTGAGGCGCTGCTGATGCTTCGAGACGAGCCGGGGCTCCTCGTGGCGCAGGCCGCTGAAATGGAAGAAGACGAGCGGCTCGCCATTCGACGTCGCCGTGCCGTCGGTGCCGATCCCGATCCGGCGATGCGCCAGATTCCAATAGGCGACATTGTAGCCCGGATGACGGAGGATCGCGAGCTTCTCCATGAAGCTCGGCGCGAAATCGCACCAGCGCTGATCCGTGAACAGATTGCTCGCCACATCCGAATAGCATTGGAACTGCAGGCGTCGTCCCCACCAGGCCAGGAAGTCCAGTGCCTCCGGCGCGCGCGTCATCGCGGCGAAGCCCAGATTATAAACGCCGGACTGGAGGATGTCATGGTCGTCGGGCTTGCCGCCATCCTCCAGCGGCCGCATGATATGCGGCGTCAGCACCGCGGAAGCGCCGCCATCGAGCAGCGCCTCCACTTCCGCCAGCGGCCGATACACGAAGATATCGGGATCGAGATAGATCGCCCGGTCGAAGCCCTGCTGTTCGAGCAGCCAGCGGAACATGAACGGCTTGATGGCCGTGTTGAACTCCATCACGTCGTAGCGGAAGGCCATGTCGGAGAAATGCGGCACCCCGATGGCCGAGGCCTCGACGATCCGCACGCCGTCCTCTGCGGCAAGGCCATCCTCCGCAACGTCGACGAGACAGATGAATCGCTCGAACGAAGGGTTTCTCTTCCCCAGGGACTCGGTCAGCGTGCGGGCATAGGCCAGGTAGTTATTCGAGACGATCGTGAAAACGGCTGTTCTTGGCATGGGGTTCCCATTGAAAAATCCGGCTCCGGCCTCTTGCGCTTCCCATCACATGCAAGCGCGAAAGTCGTCATCCAAGTGACCGCATTCAGGTCCGTCGCCTCATCATCCCCAAAGCAGCGCGCGCCTCCCTGCCTCCCCGGCATCCGCCGGTCCGCGCCGCAGGTTCGGCCTGGCTCCAGGCCGTCATTGGCCCTGCGGTCACCTGCGTCATAAAAGCGTCATACTGGATTGCGGCTGAAATCCATATCTTATATCCGATAGCGACGCGCTAGACGGATACCCCATGGAGACATCGTGCCCTTGGCCCGGAAATTGAATCATCTGAAAGTTGCTTATAAGTATAGAAAACTTCGGCCATATATAGATTCAGCATTCTACAACGCAACCTATCCCGATGTCGCGGATCAGCATATCGACCCGCTCGTTCATTATGTGCTCGATGGCTGGCGGGAAGGGCGGGACCCGTCTCCCTGGTTCTCCACCACCTCCTATCTGACCCTGCATCGCGATGTCGCCGCGGCGGGCACGAACCCCCTGCTCCATTATATCCAGCATGGCCGCGAGGAAGGGCGTGCCCTGACGCCCGACAGCCTGTCGAGACCGTTCAGGCCCGCGAAGGATGTGGACCATGCCGCCGCCATGCGGCGCTACATCGCCCTGCGTCACGGCACTGAGGCCAGGCCGGAAATGCCCGATCTCGATCGGCGCGCGCAGGACATCATAGCCGGGACAATAGCCACCGCGGATCCCGAGCCGATCCTCCCCACCGACGGCAGCGCATTGGCGCTGCACATGGCCGCCGTCCACGGCTTGTTCGACCGGGACTATTATCTGGATAACAACGCGGACCTCTATCAATCCGGCATCGACCCCCTGGAGCATTATTGCACGGAGGGATGGAAGAACCTGCTGAAGCCCAATCCGGACTTCGATCCATGGTGGTATTGGCGCGAATATCTGGACCCCAGGCACGAAACGATCGACCCGCTTCTTCATTATGCGCTGGTCGGGCGGGACCTCGGGCTCCCGACGAAATCGAGCGGCCCCAAAATCCGCGATGACAGCGGGGCGCAATATGGGGAAAGCCAGCCGATCAAGAGGATATGCCTCTTCGCGGGCTATGACCCGCATGGCGTGATCGATGAATATGTCATTGAATATTTGAAGGAACTTTCAAAGTTCTCGGACATATTCTATCTCGCCGATTGCGCGATGCAGCCCGGAGAAATCGCCAGGCTGGACGGCATCGTCAAACAGGCATGGCATTGTCGTCATGGCGAATATGATTTCGGCTCCTATGTCCGCCTCGCCCGCGACCTCGTCGGGTGGGACAGGATCGCACAATATGACGAGCTCATTTTCGCCAATGACAGCTGCTATCTCGTCAAGCCGCTAGGCCCGGTTTTCCGGAAAATGGACGCCCTCGCCACGGATTGGTGGGGCCTGCAGGCGACCAAAGGGCTGCTCGACACGCGCGTGGAAGAGCGCCGACGCTACCCGTCCGCCATTCCCATGGAGATCGTGAAGCGCGACTATCTGGATATATTCGAGAAAGATTATAATTATAACTTCTTCATCGGTTCCTATTTCACCGTCTACCGGAAGAATATCCTCACCGATGAAGGTTTCCAAAACTATATCAACAGCATATCTGCGCAGGACAGTAAGCTACAGATCATTCGAAAATATGAGATCGGCCTGTTCCGCTTTCTCCATGACAATGGTTATCTCTTCGATACCTTTCTGGATGATCTTCATCCTATTCACCCGATTTATTCCGAGTCGATTTTCGACCTGATCGCGGCCGGCTTCCCGCTGTTCAAGCGACTGACGGTCTCGGAGAATAATTATTCCATCGAAAATCTCGGCGACTGGAAGGACCGGCTGGCCCGCGCCGCGCCCGGCGCCGATGTGGATTCGATCGAGAGGAACATCCTGCGCGTCTCCGACAACGAGCGGCTTTATCAGAATTTCCGTGTGCGAAGGGACGCCGCCTTCAATCCCGTCTATCCGCCATTGCTGAGCGATGCGGAGATTGCCGCGCTGGACCTGTCGACGCCCAAGCATGACAATTGGTGGGCCTTCCCGGTCTGCGCCTACGACCACAGCTTCGCCAGCAACGAGCGCGCCGTTTTCGAGGCGGTGCGGCACGATCCCGCGATCAGGAAGATCATCTTGACCCGCAGCCGGCATATCGCCCTGGAGGGCGAGAATGTGGACATATATCCGCTGAAAAGCCCGGAGGGGCAGCAAGCCCTGCTTCGATCGAAGCTGATCTTCATCAAGCACACGCCCACGAACAATGCCCTGTATCCCCTGTCCGGAGAGCATCATCATTTCATCGGACTATGGCATGGTATCCCGCTCAAGCGGATCGGATATGCCTCGCTGGATGCCCCGGAAGACAAGGACATCCTGATCCGCGAGCATGGGAAATTCACCGCCGCGATCAGCTCCTCGAAAGTCGACACCATGGCCATGGCCGCGGGCTTTTATCCGCTGAGCTATAACGACATCTGGATGACCGGGCTGCCTCGCAACGATTTCATTACATGCTCGTTCGATCGCCTGCCGGCCGACCTTAAGGCGGAAGAGCGCCATCTTCGGAATGCATTGGGCAATCGGCGCCTGATCCTGTTCTGTCCGACCTTCCGCAATGGCCAGAACGGCACCGGCTACCTCTTCACGGAAGAGGAGAAGCAAAGACTGCACAGCTGGCTGGCGGGAAACAACGCCGCACTCGGCATCCGTGAGCATATGGCGGATCGGCACCAGCTCTACTCCGCTCAATTGCAGGGCGAAAACATCCTCGATCTTTCGTCGGGCATGTATCCGAATATTGAGATATTATATCGCGCCTCGTCTTGCCTGATAACGGACTATTCGAGCTGCTTCGTCGACTATATGCTGACCGGTCAACATGAAATCAGCTTTGCCTACGACCTCGAAAGCTATGAGGGCAACGAGCGCGGCACCTTCTATGATCTTGACTTCTGCTTTCCGGGGGATATTTGTCAGAGGTTTGACGATGTTATCGACGCATTGGAACGAGCAGCCACGCGAAACTTCCGGAACGGCGACCCCGCGCACGCATGGAAGAAGCGGCTCTTCTTTGAATTCACGGACGATCGGAACGCCGATCGCGTGGTCAGAAAGGTCCGAAACCTGCTCGGATGGGGAGTGAAAAATGACTAAGATCATTACATATGGCACATTCGATGTGCTGCATCGAGGTCATATCAATTTGCTGAAACGGGCAAAAGCCTTGGGCGACGAGCTCTACGTCGGCCTGTCCAGCGACGAGTTCAACATCGGCAAGAACAAAAAATCGGTCCTTCCATATGAGGATCGGGAATGCGTCTTGGAATCTCTCCATTTCGTGGATGTTGTTTTCAAGGAAGACAGCTGGGACCAAAAAGTCCCTGACGTCATCAAATATGGCATCGATATTTTTGTGATGGGCGACGATTGGGAGGGACATTTCGATTTTTTGAAGCCCCACTGCAAAGTGATTTATCTCCCCAGAACGCCGGGTGTTTCCACGACCTTGCTCAAGGAAAAGGTCGTGGCCATGGGCGCAAGAACATAAGGCCTACCGGCTGCAATATGCAGGCCCGGCTCGCTTCTCGGCAACCGGTCTATGACAACATCCAGCGTCCGCGATCGGGTCCTCGCGGAGAGAAGCTCCGATAGTGGATCGGGCGATCAGTTCATGAAGAGTGAATGATAACCGGCTTGGCTTAACCGAGCAGCGAACCTCTGATCCTTTTTAGAGAGCCGATAGCCTGACCCGCGCTCTCGTCAGCGAAATCTCGGCCGCCTTCAAAGAGAGGCGGAAACGATCTGCGCAAGCCTGCTCTCATCCACCGGGAGTATGAAATTGTCGCTGCGCCCGGGGGTGACCATCTGCGGGATCAGCGCCATGATGGCTCCCGCATCCCCTATGGACTTTCGGGCCACCTCCCGAACCGAAAGGGTCTCGAGCACCGCCTCCAACGCGTTCAGAAGGTCGATACCGGCCGCGAAGCCGGCCAATGGCGCGATAGCCTCGAAAACCTCCGGTTTCTTTTCAAAGACTTCACGCGCCACGGCGCCCATCGTCACCGCGCAGGCCCAGCCGTGCGCCAGCCCGAAATGCGCCGTCAGCGGATAAGACATGGCATGGCAAATCGCCGTGCGCGTGTGGCTGATGGACAAACCGGCAAACAGGCTGGCCTGAGCCAGCATTTCGCGCGCCTCCTGGTCCTCGAGGGACTTGTGAAGACGCGGCAACCCTTCCAGCGCCAGGCCGATGGCATGACCTGCAAAGCCTCGCGTCATCGGCGATGAGTTGCGGTTCCAGACAGATTCGAACGCCTGGTTCAGCGCATCGAGCCCCGTCGAGAATGTCGACTCTCCTGGCAGGTCGAACGTCAAGGCGGGATCGACAATCGCCATTTCCGGAAACAGATGAGCACTGGCGAGCGAGAGCTTCTTCCTTGCCTGATGGTTCCAGATGGTGGCGAAGGGCGTCACTTCAGAGCCGGTCCCGGCGGTTGTCGGCAAGGCTATGATCGGCACCGCGCTCGTCAGATACCGCGCAGGATCGGCAATCAACGATTCCAGATCCCGCTCCGTTCGGGGGCGGGCCAGCGCCGCGGCAAGCGCCTTGGCGGCGTCCATCGCCGAGCCGCCGCCAAACGCCAGGACGGCATCGATATCCATGTCCGACAGCGCGTCGATCGCCTTTTGGGTTTCCAGCAGCCCCGGATTCTGGGTGATGTCGTCAACCCATGAGACGGCGGCGGCGGACGCAAGCGCCGGGGACAGCAGCGCGTCCGCCTCGAACTGCCGGCGACCCCGGCCCGTGGAGACGATCAGGACGCGCTGGCCCGTGAGGCGCGGCTGGAGTGCCTCGCGACTTCCCGTCCCGAACCGGATCCGCACCGGATTATGGAAGCTCCAGCCGTTCATTCCCTCACGCTTTCAAACGATTCATGAACAATGCCTTGTTTTCGGCCGGCGTGCTCTTGGGACGCCCCAGATCCGGGCGCGATCCGGGCTGGACCCGAACCTCCAGAAAGTGCCGCCCCGGCCGCTGCGTCATCGCCTGCACGGCCTGACGAATGTCGGCATCCGTTTCCAGCGGACCCTCGACCAGGTCATAGCCGCACGCCTTGGCGATCCCGGTCAGGGAAATCTGGAAAGCCACGGTCGGCTGCCCCCCGACGCTGTCATGCGCCCCGTTATTCAGAACGACGTGCAGGATATTGCCGCGATCCGATGCGCCGATCGAGGCTAGCCCGCCCATATGCATCAGAACCGCGCCGTCACCGTCGAGGCAGACCACCTGCAAATCCGGGCGGGAGGACGCGATGCCCAGCGCGATCTGGGAGGCATGCCCCATCGAGCCGACTGTCAGGAAATCGCCTGAGCGATCCTGCCCCAGGCCGATGCGTTGCTCGTAAAGCTCGCGCGAAATCATCCCTGTCGTGGCGACGATGATGGCCGATTGCGGGAGCGCGCCCGCAATGAGCGCAATGGCCGCTTCACGCGTCAACCAAGAGGCAGGCACCTCCCGCGCAGGCCGCTTCGCCTCGGCCTTCCCGAAGGCGCCTTTTTGCACCAGCAACACAACCGGGGCGCTCGTTTCACGCGCCGTCTGCACGGCCCAGCGCGCGGCTTCGATCGCCTCGCCTTCATCGCCCTCCAGAACCCGGACCGGATACTCCATGGCGCTCAACAGGGCCGGCGTGACACGGCCCTGCTTCACATGCTGGGGCTCGTCCTTGACGCCGGGCGCCCCGCGCCAGCCGATCATGATGACGGCCGGCACGCCATAAACCTCCCGATCCGCAAGGGACAGGAGCGGATTGACGGCGTTGCCGACGCCCGAATTCTGCATATACACCAGAGGCACATGGCCCGTGGCCAGATAGTGCCCGGCCGCCAAGCCGACCGCGGAGCCTTCGTTCGCGGAAATGATATGCTGCTCCGGCGGCAGAGCGGCATCTACATATGCGCAGAACTCCTTCAGCAACGAGTCTGGCACGCCGGCCAGGAACTCCACACCCTCGGCGGCCAGCGCCTCGTAAAATGCCTTTGGCGAAATCGTCATTTGGTCCCCGGGATCAGTTCGAGAATGTCCTTGATCGGCATCATGCGGGCATCGCATTCTGCGGAACGCCCATGCTCCAGGATCGACAGCGCCGTTTCCGCCATCGCGGGATAGGCGGAGCGCAGCAACTGGTTCGCATAGATCACGACATTGACGCCGTGCGCGGCCAGCTCGTCCTCCGTCACGCTATTGTAGCTGGAAGGGACGGCGACCAGAGGCTTGCGATTGGGCAGTTCATTGTAACGCGCGCAGAATGCGTAGACCTCGTCGGGCGTCTTGTCGCGCGAATGGATCATGATGCCATCGGCGCCCGCCGCCAGGAATGCCTGCGCACGTTCCATGGCATGGTCCACGCCCAGCCCCAGGATCAGGCTTTCGAGGCGGGCGATGATCATGAAATCATCCGTCTGCTGGGCCGCCTTGCCCATCTGGATCTTGGTCGAAAACGCCTCGATGCTGTCGAGCGTCTGCTCGACATCCGTGCCGAAAAGCGAATTCTTCTTCAGGCCGGTCTTGTCCTCGATGATGACGGCCGAGACGCCGAGACGCTCCAATGTGCGCACGGTGAACTGGAAATGCTCCGGCTTCCCGCCTGTATCGCCGTCATAGATCATCGGCTTCGTCGTGACCTCGAGCACTTCATTGAGCGTGGTCATGCGCGCCGACGTGTCGACAGCTTCGATATCGGGTTTCCCCTTCGCGGTCGAATCGGTGAGCGAGGAGGCCCACATGCCGTCGAATTCTTTCCGCCCCGTCGGCGTGGGAATGCCCGTCTTTTCGATGATCAGGCCGCTCAACGCATTGTGCAGGTCGAGAAAGCGGACGATCGGCCGGGCGCTCAACAGCCGACGCAAGCTTGCGCGCCGGATATCCGGGGTGGTTCCGATGTCCCGCATGGCATTGTGCAGCTGTGTCGAGGAAATGCCGGGCGTATAGGGCACCTCGACCAGCTCCCCGCCCCACTCGGCCAGCACGTCGATCACCGCCTGACGCGTCCCCGCCTGCACGCCCTCCCGCCAGTCATCGCCGTGCACGACGATATCAGGCCGGTATTTCCGGAGGTTGGGGACATAATCAAGCGTCGCCTGCGGCACGACGCGGCTCACCCCCTTGATCTCGCCGACCACGTCGGCACGCTGCTGCCAGTTCATGAACGGTATGCGCTTGTAGCTGGCGATGGCTTCGTCCGTCAGAAGGCCCACGGTAAGCTCCCCAAGCCCGGAGGCTTGCCGGATCACATTCATATGCCCCGGATGCACCAGATCCGCGCTCATGCCGATATAAACTGATTTCACTCTGTCATTCCTCACATCTGGCTTGCAAGCTATTGCCGTTTGCCTTGGGACGGGCTTAATCCGCTCCATGTTGCTCTTCCACCGATAAGCGATGCAAACAAGAGCCTTATAAGCCGCTTGAACCCCGTATGAGATATGTCCCGCTTACCAGGAGCCTTCTCAGAACGGTTCATCCTGCTAAAATGAGATAAAGATTCAAATTTGCCCAAGCTATCTGGAGCTTGACATGCCAAATGTTTTGTCTACCAAATTTAGGTTGATTGATAAAATACAAAAACGGGCGAATAAGTTCATGAAAGAAAAAAAAGCAGCCAAGACAGTTTTATACACCAGCTTTATTCCAGGAAAAGAAAATGCCATATCGGCATCGCTAGGCAGAAAAGAGCTTCGGTTCATTCACATCGATCACTCTTCTACTGGAAATCTTGAAAAAAATTTTATTGAACTTTCCCGAAAAGATTCTCAGGCCAATGATATTATTGTCGATTTGGCCAATAAGGGTTTTATGGCCTACGCACTACGCGAAGGAACCACATCGTTCGTACATTACGAGCGGGTGCCTACATTGTGGAAGAAGGTCACGGAAGGCGAATTCAGCGCAGATGAAAATGGATTAATCTACAAGATTGAGCAACCGCTTTCTGGTCATGCGGTGAAGAATTTACTAGTCATTTTTTCATCTATGGCTGGTAAGATTTACACTCCTAGCCTGATGCGACACTTCGAGCAAAATTTCGCATCCGTTCAAAAATATGTCCCCGCCGGTACGGCAGTGCTGCGAATTGCAGATCTTGGTGGCGTAGTTGGTGCATACTATATGAACACCCACGCCCTACCAAATAACGAAGATCACGTTCAGAGCTTAGTCTGCAGGACTATGGCAATGCTATCAATCCAGAAAAAGGATGTGGTTCTGTATGGCGTCTCAAAGGGAGGCACCGCCGCACTTCTGCATGGAATAAGGGGCGGATTCAAAGTCGTTTCGGTAGACCCTATATTAGCGGATGAGCATTATATTTTAGAGTGGCAAGATTCGCATTTCACAACAGGAGTTTTCCCGGAAGACAAGAAAGATCGATTTTCCAGAATATTTTCAAACCTTCCAAAAGGAAACGTACCGCCAATTTCCATTATCACTTCAGAACGATCTCCCCAGTATAACTACATAATGAACGCGATATCAGGAGATATATCCGAGAATATTTCTCTATTCAACTCAATGAATCCCGATATTTCCAAGCATCCAGACGTCGGCCCAAAAACACTTAACCTTGCTGTCATGCTGATGAATTCGATGATATATGGCATGCCTCCTTGTGCTGGCAGATATCAGGTAGATGATTTGAAGGCACAGCCAGCCCATATGGACATGGGAATACCTGGCCAAGATGCGGTGGAGGCTGGCGCCATTGCTTCTATCGGCGCATTGGCTCCCATTGCCAAGAGATCCGGTGATGATCAGGAAGCCGGCTATTTCGCGGAAACGTTGTTTGCGAATGCTTCTGCTGTATTGCGCTCAAAGCCGCCGGTTAGCGAAGCTGGAAAGGTCGAATATCGCGGAGATTTGACGAAGATTGAGAATCGGCTCAAGGAATTTCTTCGGGTAAATCCTGGAAATGCCTCCGCACAACTGCATCTATCCCGCGTGCTCGACAAGTTGGGCCATCGCCAAGATGCGGTTTCCAGTTGGAAGGCGTTGCACAAGCAGGCTGTCGCAGCATCCGATCTTGCCAGCTTCGGACTAGGTTCCGCATACGCAAAGGCAGGTGAGTTTGCGAAAGCAAGCGAGCTTCTTTCTTCGATTAGCAGTCAATTCAAAGATGCTGAAAAAGTCTCAAAAATACAGGACAGCATTGAAAATGACCTGTCCATTGAAAGCGCCATGAATGAAGCGGAAGCGGCGCTGGATTCGGTAGCGCCTGATGCCGATCGAGACGAGGGACATAGGCTTCTTACCTCAGCGCTGGGGAAGTCGCAGTTGAACTATTGCAAGGACGATCGTGTCGTCAGGATGCTGACGGATGCCTATGATGCTGCCTGTACCTTTGCCGGAGGCAGGGTGGAAGCAGCGCCAGCAGATAATCTCACGCAATATAGGGCCTTGCAGGGCGAGCGACGAAATGGTGCAAGAGTCATCTGCACAGCGGGCTTTTCATGGTCAGGGTCCGGCGCGGTCACAGATATGCTGAGCGGATATGAAGATGTGGGCGTAGGCTTGAGCGGTCGCGAGCTCAATATATTCAGGTTCTATACGGATATTCTCGGCATCTTTGACCGCGGCGGGTTCAGTGGAAGGGAACTTCTTTATCTGCTGGTTGGTCCGGTACTTGGTGTTGTGGTGGACAAGCGGCAGTTGACGTTGAGGCGTGGCCGCAGCTTGTTCAAAGCCCACGCAGATGCTGGCGGTGACATCTCTGGCCTGATCCGTGCCTGCGAGGATTTAACCCGCGAAATTGCGGGCATGGCCGGGATCATCAATGAAGCCGAACGTGCTGCAAGAGCACTCGCGGCGCTTAGAAGATTTTGTAACGCAGCACTTGATAGCGTCAGAGTCAATTCAACGAAATTCACACTTTTAAACAACATCATTCTTGGAGTGCATATCAGGCAATTCGCGCTATTTGACGATGTAATCGCCATAGCGGTCAAACGCGATCCACGGGATCAGTACGTATCTCAAGTTTATGACAAGCCGAGATTCGCGATGGCGTCCGTCGATGAATTTATTAAAGGGGTTCGTGCGGGAAGAAAGCAGTTCGAGAAGGCAATGGCCGGATTGAATCTGCAGGATCGTGTGATCGAAATTAATTTCGAGGATTTCGTTCTGGATGCATCCGTTCGGGAGAAAATCCTTATCGATCTTCATATCGACCCAATGAATCGGTCAGGTGCATTGGCGTTCGACGCTTCGGCTTCCGCTAAGAACGTGGGCATTTACAAAGATTTTCCGGATCAGGCCGCAATTCAGAAAATTGAAAACGCGCTTCCAGAATATTTGTACCGAAATTCCTGAGAAACATATTCGCCTGGTTTTTTTGCCGATCAACAATTGAGCCACATTATTGTACCGCAGACTTGTTCCAGCGTGGCGTCAAGGCGATAAAGCTCCAGCCTCTGGTAACGAACCTTCCGGAGATCAAATCTAATCCTGGCGGCTTTGCCAAGGCCGCATCACACAGCTGAATAGACATTCAGGCCGATATGATACTCCGGAAATTTCTCACGGCATTCTTTTGATATTCGGCCGCGTTGAAGGTGTAGCGCCTGAGGCGTCCTTCCAGAAAGGCGCGCATGCCCAGTCGCAAACCTTCCGCGCTATTCTCGACAAGCTCACCATAGTCCTCGCCGAGCAGGCCACGATTGCCGTCAATATCGGTGGCGATAATCGGCTTGGCCAGGACCATGGCCTCCAACAGAACCATGGGCTGACCTTCATGGTTCGACGACAAGACGAAGCAATCGCCGGCCTTCAGCGCAGGGAACGGGTTCATGCGCAAGCCCGCAAATTTCACGCTCTTGCCGATACCCAGTTCGCTCACGAGCCGGTTCAGATCCTGCCACAGCGGGCCGTCGCCCAGAATGACCAACTTTGCATCCGGATACTGCCGCAAGACACCGGAAAATGCCTGAATCAATTTGGCGTGATCCTTCTCGGGCGACATCCTGCCCAGGCACACAAATGTCCTGCCTCCGCCAAACCAGGGGCGGAGATCCTCGTCCAGCGACTCCTGTGCCATTGAAACGATATTATCGATATCCACCGTGTTGTCACAGCTGGCGAATTTCTCTCGATCCAGATGGAATTCATACCCGACTTTTTCCGAATTCACCTTATTCATGGTCTTGGATACTGAAATCAGGTGATCGTAGCAGCTGTATGTTACAAAAACCCTATCCAGATAGGGCAATCTCACATCTCTTTCGCCAATCATATCGTTATGCAGATATATGGTCTTGCGGACATTTTTGGGAGCCGCCGCACCAACGGCAGCGATGACGGCATTATAGCCTTCGAAATTCACAAAGGCGTCATGCTTCATGTCACCAAACATGCGCCGATATTCACGTCGATATGCTCGCCAAAGAATATCCCACATCTCCTCGCTATCCAGGGCGTTTCGCGCATTATATCGACTGACTATCCAGCTTTCCTCCGGAGTCATCACCGCACCGCCGACCATAGCGAGGCATTTGACATAATCTGGTATCGCCTCGAATTTCCGCACACGCACTGGATCAATCTTGATCTTGGCCGGATCAACCAGGATCGAAATCTGAATATCTTCCTTCTCCAGGCTGCTCAGCAGATTGAGACATGATGCAGTAATGCCATTGGCGGGAAACATGCCATTATACATGATGATCGACTGGCGCGGATCGTCATAGCGATGGACCACCGACTCTTCGGAGTCGTGGAACAGGAACGCCACGGCGCGCCGGGTGGCGTGGCCGTCCTCGAACGGACAGAAGCGCGCCAGCGCCTGCTGGTAAACGGGATCGTCCCGGGTGGACGTGCCCAGACTCCCGGCAATGGCCGCGAGAACCTCTTCCATCTCCCGGCACAGCCGGCCGGGCAGTTCGGCCATGTCGAAATAGAAGCCGCGCCCTTCGGCATAGTCCTCCAGATCATAGGCATAATAGATGATCGGCCGGCCGCTGGGGATGAAATCGAACAGGATGCTGGAATAGTCCGTGACCAGCACATCGACGATCGACAGCAAATCGCATGTATCCATGCGCTGCGGCGCCAGGCGGACGGGAATATCCAGACCGGCCAGGGCCGATTCCATGAAATGATGGCCGCGGAACACCAACTGGTAACCCTCGCCCACCATCGCGGACACATCCGCGACGACCCTCTCCCGATCGACCTCCGGCTTGCCCTGCGCGCCGCGCCATGTCGGCGCATAGAGGACGACCGGCTTACCGGGCTCCAGGCCCAGCTCGTTCAAAAGCTGCGCTTTGCGTCCGGCATCCGCGTTGACCAGATGATCGATGCGCGGATAGCCCGTCTCCGCGAATTTCCCCGCATATATGCCCGCAACGTCATTCCCCTTCATCATGACATCGCTGGTATGTGCATTGGGGCTTAGCAGATGCGTGGCATGCAGGAAGTTTCTCGTCACATTGCCATGCGCCATGAACTCGGCCTTCATGTCCTTGCCAAGTCCCTTGAGCGGCGTGCCGTGCCAGGTATTCAGATATTTCTGGGCATCCCGGCGCGAAAACCAGTATGGAAATGAGACATTGTTGATAAGATATTCGGACGTTGCCAGATATCGGCGGTATGCATCACAATTTCTCGGGATGAATATTACATTATCCCTATGAAGGTGCTCCTCTGGTATTTCCTTATTATCATTCACTACCCATATATGTCTCCATCCTGAAAAATCGGGGTGGTCAACAATATAGCGGAAAATTGCATAAGGATTGCATCCCATGGAAGCACCAAGGAAGCTTTCATAGAAAATCGTCCTTTCCGCGATTGGCATCGTTTCGGAATATTCTCGATATTCCATCAGCGACCTGTTTTTCTTGTCAGCTTCATATTTGGCAATATCGACGCCAAAAGGACGCTTCAAAATTCGCGAACTTCGGAATGCCTCGCAGGCTTCGTCATATTGCCCCAGTTGCGTGAGGACTCTGCCCAAATCCCCATGCCAGACGGGCACATGGTTCGGACTGACATCGAGCGCCCATCGATAAGCCTGCGCTGCGGAAGCCAGTTGCCCGTGTCCCTCCATCATCCGCGCCAGCATATGCGCATGGCCGGCCTGCCGATGAACGAGCGCCCGATCGCGCACATTGGAGATCGCCTCCAGATGTTCGTCAGCCAAATTCACAAGTTCGCCCGTGAGAGCAGATCCTACGCTGGCCGGGGCGGTCGTTTGATCGCCCATGCCAGTAGCATCGCGCGGGAACCACTCCGAATAGACCGCCGAGCCTTTCGCCTTGAAGGCGCTCCAGCACGTCTTGTCGGTCAGCAGATAGGCCGCGCACGCCTCGGTATAGGCCCCCGCTTTCTCAAGGACATAGCCACAGCGATAATACCAATAGGCGCGATGTTCCGCTTCCATATCCGCAGCCGTGCGATATGCGCCAGCAGCCTCCCGCCATTTCCCTTGCCGCTCCAGCACGAGGCCCAGCCGGTAATGCCAGTAGGGCCGCGCCAACTCCAGGGACAGGGCAACCAGATAGGCATGCTGCGCCTGATCCCATTCATAGCAGCGATCATGCGCGAACCCGAGCTTGTACCATAGTTCGGCATCGCCGGGCTGCAGCGCAGCCGTGGCAGCATAGGCGGACGCAGCCTCTTTCCACAGACCGCGGCTCTGATGCAGAATTCCGACACCGAAACGAGCGGAATTGTGCTTATTGTCCGCTTGCCTTGCGGCATCATAAGCGCGCCTGGCGGGTAATTCCTCGCCCGCCTTTTCCAGAGCGTAGCCGTGACGATAGTGCCAGTAGGCAGCATCGCCTTCGAGCGCCAGGGCCTGCCCAAATGCCGACGCAGCTTCCCGATAGCGTTTCCGCCTTTCCTGCATCTCCCCCAAACGGAACAGGAGGTCGGCGCTGGCCACGCCTTGCGCGGCCGCCTCCTCCAGCACGTCGATCACCTGCCAGATGCGCCCCTGCCGCTCCAGAATATCGGCAAGTGACCGCCTATGATCGAGATTGTCGGGCCTTTTCAGGATCAGGACGTGGAGCACCTCTTCCGCCGTCGTCCACAAGCCATGTCGTGCGGCATAGTCGGCAAGGAGGCATAATGCGCCTTCGGGAATATCCTGCTCCGACAGCACTGAGCGGCAAGTGTCGCCGAACAATATCTTCTCATCAGCCGACAAAGGCCCGACCGCCCGGACGATGACCTCATCTGGAGCAATCGCATATTGCGCACAATGGCGCGCCATGGGATTTCCGGCGCCGAAATTGCCTTTGTTATCAATGATCCAGTGCCAGAGAAGATCGTAATGGCGAGATGGCGCCCTTAATTCTTTCCAGCCATGTTGCGCAAAATGCAGAAGCGGATTCAAACCGGCATCTTTGACATCGGGATTATTGGTCAGGTAAAAGCCCGTGTCGAACCATGGATTCGGCGCAAGTCCATCTTTGGACCCGATATCAATATAGTGCTCCAGAGCGGATAGGCCGGATGAAATGCCATCCTTATATTTTTCCAGATAGAATTGCGCATCAAACAACCCAGATTCCTGGATTATGAGTCGAATCTTAGAATAAGATCGACTTGTTCTTGATTTTAAAGAACTCAAATTGATGAATCCATTAATCAAGGACTTTGATCCGCTTCTCATGTCACCCCGAGGATAATTGTAATAGAATATGCAATAAATTCTCTCTCAATGAGAACTTAATTTCATTGTATTATCATAATATTTGTAAGCTTTATCGATGTCGTCAAAATGGTGCAGGACGCCATGATCGAGAACCGCAGCCCTGTCGCAATGCTTCCGCACATAGTTCGCGTTATGGGACACGATGATCATTGCCCGGTCACCGCGCTTCCCGAACAACTCCTGTTCGCACTTGGCCCGGAAGCGGATATCGCCCACCGCCACGACCTCATCGATCAGAAAACAGTCGAACTCGATGACCATCGAGATCGCGAAGGCAAGGCGGGCTCGCATGCCTGACGAGTAGGTCCGGACCGGTTCCCGCAGATAGCGGCCCAGTTCCGCGAACTCCTCGACAGGAGCGATCTTGTCTTCCGTCGACACGCCATAGATGCGGCAGATGAAACGCAGATTGTCCAGCCCGGTCAGGGCACCATGGAAGCCGCCAGAAAAGGCCAGCGGCCAGGATGTCGTCATCCTGCGCGCAATGCGCCCGCTGGTCGGGCTCTCCGCCCCCGAGATCAGCCTGATGAGCGTCGATTTCCCGGCGCCGTTTCCGCCCAGGATACCGATCTTCTCGCCGGGTGCGATCGTGAGGTTAACGTCGGACAGGATGCGAATCCGACCCTGCCGGGTCTCATAATCCTTGGTGACATTCTCGAGACGGATCATTCCTGCTTCAAGTCCCGGGAGGCCTGGCGAACCAATATGAGCGCAAGGAGCGCCATGACCAAAGTGACGCCCGCCAAATAAGAAAGATCATAATGGGCGCGATATTGCGATCCGAAATAGCCCTCGCGGACCATTTCCACGGCATTCACCATGGGAATCCACAGGACGACCTTCTGGGCGCTCGCCGGGAGTGCATCCACGGAAAAGGCGGCACCTGAAAGCGGGAAGAAGATATAGGACATGGGATGCCAGAACTTGTCGACAAGTTCGCTACGCTCGTTGAGCGACCCCAGGATGATCGCAAGGGACGCGCCGAACAGGGCCAGAAGGAACCAGGCCACCACGATCGTGAGGACGTCCTCCGGAACGTTGATCCAGCCGATCCCGATGAAAAAGATCGACAGGGTCACGAATGAGAGCGTCGCCCCTATGCCTTCCACCAATATTCTCGACAGGAAAATGTCGACGACCTTGACATAGCGATGGTGCAACAGACTGAAATTGGGCCGAACGGCGCCAATACATCGCCCAGGCATGTTGCGCCACAACAGCACGGTGGAATAGCCCGTCAGCGCGAAGGCCACGATGGGAAGCGACGAGCCGTGATAGCGTTCAAGCGCCGTCCACAAGGCTGTCACGCCGAGCGTGAACATCATCGGCTCCACGAAGAGCCAGAGGAAGCCGATATTGTGCCGGCCATAGCGCGTGATGACTTCGCGCAGGCAGAGCGCGCCGATGACGCGGCCCTGAATCCGCAAGCTGGTCGCCAGCGGAAACTCTCCCGTCGCCGCGTGCTTCTCAGTCACGATGTTCCCGCACGCCCGCGATCAACATGGAAATAACGCCCCATATGACCATCCCCACCACGAACGCCGTCAAAATGCCCCGCAGCCGGCGCGGCTCCAGCGCCTCGTCAGGCATGCTCGGTTCGACGATCCGCTCGACATAGGCCTGCTTGCGCTGAGCCTCGGAACGCGCCTCCTCGAAGGCCGCCATGGCCGCCGCCAGCTGCTTCTCGGCAAACTGGTTGTCGAGCAGCACGCGCTGATATTGCACGGACGAACCGGCCAGGGACTCGCGCCCGCCGACGATCTTGGCCGTCTCCTCCTCGATCTCGTGCTGCAGGCTGTTGATCCCGGCCTCCATCACCGGGATCTGCGGATTATCCGCGGCCAGTCGCCTCAACTGCACCAGACGCATCCGCGTCGCGATCAACTCGTCCTGCAGCTTGGAAATCATCTGAAGCTGCACCGACGCCTGCTGGCCGGGGTCCACCACGCCGCTCCGGTCGCGAAATTGCGCCAGCGCCAGTGCAGTATCGGTCACCTTCTTCTGCGCCTTGTCCACTTCGGACTGGGCCAGGCGCATCAGGTCCCCCTGGGCGCGCACATTCAGGCCGTTGACGAGATGTTCCGCGCGCGACAGCAGGATCGTATTGAAGCGGTGCGCGGCCTGCGGCGTATAGGCGCGCACCTGCAGGGTCACGATGGACGATGTCGTATCGTGACCGACCGAGACCTTGCGCAGATAATATTGATACAGGCTCTCCTTCGAGCCGTTCATGCCCAGCGGATCGAACCGATCGAAAATCGAGACCGTCGGGCTGCCATATTCGTTCGCGACGGCATTGCCCTGGTTGAGCTGGTTCAGCGCGTCCCGGGACAGGATGTAATCGCGCGCGGCATAAACCTCCGACCCGGCGCTGCCCCAGCCCGCCGAACGGAGCAGGACGCCCAGATTGCCGGCGCTGCTCGCCCGCTCCGGCGCGCGCACCACGAAGCGCGATTCGGACACATAGACGTCCGACGCGAACAACCCGTAATAGACCATCGCCAGCAGCGTAGGCAGCCCGACCACGCCGAAAAACAGCGGACCGAGCTTGCGCACCCGCTTTGCTATCCGGGCGAAAAGGGAAGCATGGCCGGCAGCGGGCAGGTCCCCCTCCGCCGCCTCAGTTTCGGAAAGACTCGAGGTGCGGTTCAGCATCTTATGGGCGAATTCTGTCTCGTTGCGACGATCACGCTCGCTGCATTACGATGGAATGGCAGTTTTGCAATGCAAAAGCAGCCCGGACCGTCAACCGCTCGCCTCAACGCCGCCCAGGCACCGCTGACCGCCAGGGGCGGTTGCATGAGCGGACTGCATAGAAGGATCGAGACAGGGACGGAATTTGGCAATAAGACGCACGTCTCCCCACTGACTTCGGCGACGCCGCTTCTCCGCCCCGCGGAACGGCCCGCCGCTCCATTCGCTGGAGTTCCGATGCCTCACATCATGCCCCCCGAATGGGCGCCGCAATCCCATCTCTGGATCGGCTTCCCCGGCGACCCCGCCGAATGGCCCACCGCGCGTCCCGATGCCCAGCGCCAGGCCGCCGCCTTCGCCGGTGCCGTCGCCGAGCGCGGACAGCCCGTCACGCTCCTCGCCCGCACCGTCGCGGATGCCGCCACCGCCCGCACCCTCGCCGCCTCCGCTGTCGAGGTGCGCCACGAGTCCTTCGGCGATATCTGGCTGCGCGACACCGGCCCGCTCGGCGTGGTCGGCGCGGACGGCACGCGCGCGCTGGCGGATTTCGATTTCAACGGCTGGGGCGGCAAGTTCGAGATGCCGGGCGATACGGATATCGGCGCCCGCCTCGCCGCCACGACCGGCCTCCCCTGCCGCCATGTGCCGATGATCTTCGAGGGCGGCGCGATCGACACGGACGGCACCGGCCTCTTCGCCACCACCGCGCAATGCCTGCTCAATCCCAATCGCAATCCGTCGCTGGACCGGCGGCAGATCGAGACCATCCTCGCCGGCGCGCTCGGCCTCTCGGCCATGCTGTGGCTGGGCGACGGGCTGCTCCACGATCATACCGACGGCCATATCGACAATCTCGCCCGCTTCGTCGCGCCGGGCATCCTCGCCGTGCCGCAGGCCAGCACGGATGACGACCCCAATGCCGCCATCTATGCCGACGCCGCCGACCGCGCCCGCGCCTTCGGGCTGGAGGTGGCGCCGATGCCCTCGGTGGGGCGCTACCTGATCGACGGCGCCATCCTGCCCGCCAGCTACATGAACTTCTGCGTCACCAACCGCGCCGTCATCGTGCCGCACTATGGCGCGCCCAATGACGCCGCAGCGCTGGCCGCGCTCGCACCCTTCTTTCCGGGCCGCGACCTTGTCGGCCTGCCCAGCGATGCCATATTGCGCGGCGGAGGCAGCTTCCACTGCATGAGCCAGCATCTGCCCGCCGCCGCCTGATCCGCTTCGCAGGACGATCGCACGCCCATGACCAAACTCACCGTCGCCGCGCTCCAGCTCGCCTTCTCGGATGATGAGACGGACAATATCGCGCTGGTCGAGGACCATGTCGCCAAGGCCGCGGCGCGCGGCGCCCGGATCATCCTGCCGCCCGAGCTGTTCGAAGGCCCTTATTTCTGCACGGTCGAGGACGAGGCGCTGTTCGCCCGCGCCCGGCCGGTGGACGAGCATCCCGCCGTGCGCACCATGCAGCGCGTGGCGAAGGCGCAGGGCGTCTACATCCCCGCCAGCTTCTTCGAGCGCGACGGGCAGCATCATTACAATTCGCTCGCCATGATCGACGACGAGGGCGAGATCATGGGCGTCTACCGCAAGAGCCACATCCCGGACGGGCCGGGCTATGAGGAGAAATATTATTTCCGCCCCGGCAACAGCGGCTTCAAGGTGTGGAAGACGCGCCACGCCACCATCGGCGTCGGCATCTGCTGGGACCAATGGTATCCCGAATGCGCGCGCGCCATGGCGCTGATGGGCGCCGAGCTGCTCTTCTATCCCACCGCCATCGGCTCCGAGCCTTATGACACGAGCCTCGACACCAGCCGCATGTGGCGCCGCGCCATGCAGGGCCATGCCGTCTCCAACTGCATGCCGGTGATCGCCGCCAACCGCATCGGCGAGGAGGCCATGCCCGGCAGCACCGGCCCGCAACGCTTCTACGGGCACAGCTTCATCACCGACGAATGGGGCGATCTCGTCGCCGAGGCGGAGGACTGGCAGAGCGGCGCGCTGGTCGCCACGCTGGACCTGGAGGCGGCGCGCACCCACCGCGCCGGCATGGGCTTCTTCCGGGACCGGCGGCCCGAGCTTTACGGCCGGCTGGCGGAGGACATCTGATCGCGGCTGCGAGTATCGGCCGCCCCCCCGATTTCCCGCCCGGCAGATGTTCCATCCGCCTCGAAATCGCTCTAGGACAAGCGCCACGCAGGACAGACTCGCCATTCGCCGGCCACCATCCCCCTTCGGCCGGTTCTCAGCAAGGAGAGCAGACCATGACCGTTGCACGCCTCTACATCATACCCGCCGCGGACGGCAAAAGCGCCGAGATGGAGGAAGCCCTTGTCGAGCTTTCCGCGATCGTCTCCCGGGCCGAAGGCAGCGAAGGCGTCGAGCTCCTGCGCGATCTCGGCAATGAGCATCGCTTCATCTTCATCGAGAAGTGGGTGAGCGAGGAGCATCACGCCAAGGGTTTCGCGAGCCTGCCCGAAGGCGCCCTCGACGGCGTCCAGGCCGCGGCCGGCGGCCCGCCGGACGGCGCCTATTATGATTATCTGGTCCGGTAAGATGGATAGCGCGTCGTCCCTGAAATTTCAGGGACGATGCCTTCGCCTCCCCGTCACTCCGCGAGGGCAGCCTCAGCAAAAACCATCCGTTCGATTCTCCCTCTCCGCCTGACCGTCATCCCCCACCGAACGGATGCCCCTCACGTCTCGCTGATGATCGGATGCACCCGCCCGGCCAGCGCATAGCGGCCGGCGACCGTCAACTGCGCCAGCGCGCCCGGTTCGCTGCGCATCTGGCCGGGCGTGTAGCCGGTGAACTGCTTGATCTCCCGGTTCATGTGCGACTGGTCGTAGAAGCCCATGTCCGTCGCCTCGGCCAGGCTCGCCCCTTCGGCCACCAACGCGACGGCGGCGCGCAACGCGCGATATTTGCGGGAGAGGAGCTTGGGCGGCGCGCCGTAGAGCGCGCGGCACCGCCGCTCGACCTGCCGGCGCGAGAGGCCGGTCGCCGCCACGAGCGCATCCACCTGCGGCGAGGGGCCGGAGGTCAGCCAGGCATCCACGCGGCAGACGAAATCGAGCATGCGCGGCCGCTCCGCCCGCAGCAGCCGCGCCAATATGGCCTCGCAGGCGGCGGCCTTGGCGACGAGGTCGGGCGCGGCCCGCAGCGTGGCGATCTCGTCCGTCACGGCGGGACCGAACAGCTCGGCCAGGTCGATGGCGCGGTTCATCATCGCCGAGGCGTCGCTGCCCATCAGCGCGGCCCAGCCCGCCGGTGTCAGGCCCGCGCCGAAGACATGCACCGGCCCCTTCGCCTCCACATGGAAAGCGCCGGTCGTCGGGCCGAGCACATGCGCGTCGGAGACCTGCTGCGCGAAGCCGTCCGCGAAGCGGTAGGTGCCGCCGCCCGGCGTCAGGCGGAAGCGGATCTGGGCATGGTCCGCCCGCTCGACATCCGCGATGGCCGGCACATCGGCGCGGAACCAGTAGAACACCGTGACATAATCCGCGAAGGCCGGGCTCGGCACGGCATAATCAAGTTGCAGCGTCATCGTCCCCCCAAAGCCTCCTCCCCCACGTCACCGCCTCTGGTTCCTTCCGGCCATTCCTAGCCGCAATAAACCGGCGGGAGAAGCGCCGGCCCGTCCCCACATCAACAGGGAGACCCTGCCATTGTCCCATCGCTATTTCGTCCTGACCGGCGGCCCCGGCGCCGGCAAGAGCAGCCTGATCGCGGCGCTGGCGCGATCAGGCCATCATCATATGCCGGAGGCCGGCCGCGCCATCATCCGGGCGCAGCAGGCCATCGGCGGCGACGCGCTGCCCTGGCGCGACCGCGCCGCTTTCGCCGAGCTGATGCTGAGCTGGGACATGCGCTCGCACGCCGAGGCCATGTCGCGCCCCGGTCCGGTCCTGTTCGATCGCGGCATTCCCGATGTGGTCGGCTATCTGCGCCTGTGCGGCCTGCCTGCGCCCGCCCATGTGCTGTGCGCGGCGATGCGCTGCCGCTATCATCGCCGCGTCTTCCTCGCCCCGTACTGGCCGAAGATCTTCACGCAGGATGCCGAGCGCCGGCAGGACCCGGCCGAGGCCGAAGCGACCTGCCAGATGATGGCGCGCACCTATGCAGCGCTCGGCTATGAGATCGTGCCCCTGCCGCGCGCCAGCATCGCCGAGCGCACGGCCTTCGTGGCGCATCACATCGCGGCGGCGATGCGGGAGGACTGACGATGCGGAAGCGAACTGAGACCTCGTCATGCTGAACTTGTTTCAGCATGACGACGGTCCGCAAACCCGGCTACGGAACGACGATCCGGCCTAGCCAGCATCGCCTGTTCGCGATAGGCGCGAGGCCATGACCAGCGCACACGGCGCACGCGGCGCCCTCCCGGAAGACGGCCCGATCCATCGCTACGCCGTGGCGCTCGGCTCGAACCGGCCGCTCTCGCGCGGCCTTCCCCCGCCTGCGATCCTGGAATCCGCCTTTACCGCGCTGGACGAAGCGCCGCTGCGCCTGCTCGCCCGTTCGCGCATCATCGTCACGCCGCCGCTCGGCCCCTCGCGCCGCCGCTATGCCAATGCCGCCGCGCTGGTCGAAACGGCCCTCCCGCCGCACGCCATGCTGGACCGTCTCCAGGCGATCGAGCATCGCTTCGGCCGCCGCCGCTTCCGCCGCTGGGGCGCGCGCACGCTGGACCTCGACCTGCTGCTCTGGTCCGGCGGGGGCGTCCGCACGCCCCGCCTGACCATCCCCCATCCCGCCATGCAGGACCGCGATTTCATGCTGGCCCCGCTGCGCGAGATCGCCCCCGACTGGCGCGATTCCCGCAGCGGCCGCACCGTCCGCCAGCTCGCCGCCCGCCTCGCCCGCGCACAACCCGCCCGTTGACCGCACGGCCCCCGCGCACTAGGTGAGCGCGCAGCCCAGTTCGGGCGGGCCCTTAGCTCAGTCGGTAGAGCAACTGACTTTTAATCAGTAGGTCGCTGGTTCGAACCCAGCAGGGCTCACCATTCACGCCGCCAGCGCCACCCCTTCCAGCCGCAGCAGATAATGCTTGGCCTCCAGCCCGCCGGCAAAGCCGGTGAGCGCGCCGTTGGCGCCGATCACCCGATGGCAGGGCGCGACGATCGAAAGGGGATTGCGGCCATTGGCGGCGCCCACCGCGCGCACGGCGGCCGGCCGGCCGATCGCGCGCGCGATCTGCGCATAGCTGCGCGTCTCGCCGAACGGGATGGCGAGCAGCGCCTGCCACACCTGCTTCTGGAAATCCGTGCCGCGAAAGTCGAGCGGAAGGTCGAAGCTGCGGCGTTCTCCGGCGAAATAGCCCGCAAGCTGCCGTTCCGCCTCGGCCAGCACCGGATACCCCGCATCCGCCGCCAGCGGCCCCAGCCGCACCCGCGCGGGGTCGTCATCCTCCCACAATATGGCCACCATCGCCGCCTCGCCCGCCACCAGCGTGAGCGTGCCGACGGGCGAGGCCATGGTCCGATATGTCAAACGCATCTCATAATCTCCCTGGGGGACGACAGGCCACCGATATGGCACCGCGACGGCGGCGACGCTTCCCGCAGCTTGCGCTCAAAAGAAGAAAACGCGCAGTCGCTTGACGCGGCGCGATTCGTTTCCTAAACGTTCCCTGTCCGTTCCACTCCGGGGAGCCGCCATGCTGACCGTCAAGCAACAGCAACTGCTCAGCTACATCAAGCAGCATCTCGATCAGGGAGGCGTTTCGCCGAGCTTCGAGGAAATGAAGGAAGCGCTGGACCTCAAGTCCAAGTCCGGCATCCATCGCCTCATCAGCGCGCTGGAGGAGCGCGGCTTCATCCGCCGGCTGCCCAACCGGGCGCGTGCGCTGGAGATCGTGAAGCTGCCCGAGGGCATGGCGGATGCGGCGCGCCCGTCCGCGCGCGAGACTGTGGTCTCGCTGCCCAGGGCTGCCTCTGCGTCCCTGCCCTCACGCGCCACGCCGATCGCCGCCAATGATGTGGTGGAGATCCCGCTGCACGGCCGCATCGCCGCCGGCCTGCCGGTCGAGGCGCTGGAGAGCGACCGGATGCTGCCGGTGCCCGCCGCGCTGCTCGGCGCGGGCGATCATTATGCACTGGAGGTCTCCGGCGATTCCATGATCGAGGCCGGCATCTTCGATGGCGACTATGCGCTCATCCAGCGCACCGATACGGCCCGCGAAGGCCAGATCGTGGTCGCGCTGATCGACGAGAATGAAGCGACGCTCAAATATTTCCACCAGGAAGGCCGCCGCGTCCGGCTCGAGCCCGCCAATATCGACCACCGCGCGCAGGTCTATGAGTCGGACCAGGTGCGCATCCAGGGCCGGCTGGCGGGGCTGCTGCGTCGATATAACTGAGCGGAGCCGCTTGTTCGAAAGGGCTGCCGGCGCCTTTGCTCAAGAGCAAGAGAGTCTCCGTATTCCTGCGAAGGCAGGAGGCGCATGGGCGGTTCGCTACCGCCCTGGGCGCCTGCTTTCGCGGGAGCACTGATGCCATCTGGCGCACCGACCTATGGCGCACTGACCTATATCGCCAACGGCGTCGCACATGCACAACCCCGTCATGCTGAACTTGTTTGTGCTCCGCACGCCTTCGGCTCCAGCGTCTTTGAGGCCTGAGCTTGAACGTAGGATGGATGCTGAAGCAAGTTCAGCATGACGACGTGAGTGAAGGGCAGGAAAGGCCGTCATTCGGGAAGCCTTCGATACATTCCGATCTCCCGCCCGCTTCACGATCCCGGCCGCCGCCTCTTCCCCGGCCCCGCCGGCGCTGCCACCCATGGATGCCGGTCCGCCGGATCGCGGCCGCCGGTGATGCGTCGCCGGGCAAGGTCGATGCGCGCGCCGCCGATCGTCGCCAGCACCGGCCGGTCGAGCCGCGCCCAGCGCGGCGTGCAGCCATCCGGCAGCCGGCGGTCGGCGATCACCAGATCGGCCCGCGCGCACGCCTCCACCATCTCGCGCCAGGGGACGAGCAGGCTGGAGCGCGTCACCAGCAGCCGCATCGGCGCACCGCCGGCCACCGGCAGTTCGGCCATGCACAGGTCCGGCGAGCAGCGCGCGCCCTCCAGCGCCGCCAGGCCGGTGAAATCCCCTTCATAGCCGGCGGTCTCGGCCAGCATGGTGCGCACATAATCGCCGGCCCGCTCGCGCAGCAGCGCCATGCCGCTCTCCGTGCGGATGGCGACATGACGTCCGTCCGCCGTCACCAGCAGGTCGGGCGGCGGTGCGGAGAGGCTCATCAGCAGGCCGCCGAGCGCCACCGGCGCACCGAGCCAGCGCACCCGCCCGCGCCACAGCATCATCCACAGAATCGCCACCATGGTGAGCGCGAAGACCGCGTCGTCGCTCGCCGGCAGACCCATGGTCGAATAGGGCTGGCTCGCGACGGCATGCGCCACCGCCAGCAGCAGGCGCAGCGCCATGCCTGTCACTGCCCAGGCCGGCGCGCCCAGCCCGACGAGATCGAGCAGCAGCCCCGCCGCCTCGGCCGGCATGATGACGAAGCTGGTCAGCGGGATCGCGACCATGTTGGCGAGCGAGCCGAGCAGGCCGGCGCGGTGGAAATGCGCCAGCGCGATCGGCGCCAGCACGGCCTCCACCAGCAGCCCGGTCACGAACAGCGCCAGCAGCGCGCGCGCGAGGCGCCGCGCCCGCCCCTCCTCGCGCCGCTCGAACAGCGCGCGCGCGCGTGGATGCTCGTATAGCGCGACGATCGCCGCCACCGCCGCGAAGCTCATCTGGAAGCTCGGCCCCACCACCGATTCGGGCCAGAAGAGCATCACGAACAGCGCGCCACTGGCGATGAGCCGCAGGCTGATCGCCTCCCGCCCCAGCGCGAGTCCTCCGATCACCAGCAGCGCCGCCACGCAGGAGCGGATGGTCGGCACCTCCGCGCCGGTGAGCAGTGTGTAGAAAATGCCCGCGCCCGCCCCGCAGCAGGCCGCGATGAGGATCAGCGGCCAGCGCAGCGCCAGGGCAGGCGAAAGCGCCAGCAGCCGATAGACGATCAGGATCACGCCGCCGATCAGCGCCGTCACATGGATGCCGCTGATCGAGAGCAGATGCGCGAGGCCGCTGCGCCGCATCGCCTCGGCATCCGCATCGCTAATGCCCGATCGTTGCCCGGTCGCCAGCGTGACGGCGATGGCGCCCTCCGGCCCCGGCAGCCGCGCCGCCACATGCGCCGCGATCCGGTCCCGCAGGCCCGGTCCACCGCCGCCGCTGTGCACGAGTCGCACCGCCCCCAGCGCCCGCCCGCTGGCGCCGATCCCCTGGAAATAGGCGCGCTGCGCGAAATCATAGGCGCCCGGCAGCGCGGCCGGCGCGGGCGGCATGAGGCGGGCGCGGAGCGCGATCCGGTCGCCGGGCGCGAGACTGCCGGGCAGTGTCCCGGGCAGCGCATTCACCCGCACCCGCGCCGGCAGGTCCGCCCGGTCGACCGGCGCCAGATCAAGCCGCACCAGCCCGCGCGAGACCAGCGTGTCGAAGCCCTGCACCTGCGCCTCCATCTCCACCATGGCGGGTCGGGCAAGCGGCGGCGCGCCGACCAGCAGCGCCTTGGCCCAGGGCAGCAGGCAGCCCGCCGCCAGCAGCAGCGCGCCGATGGCGAGGCTCTGCATGAGCCGCCCGCCCCGCGCCAGCGCGCCCAGGCCCAGCGCCGCGCCCAGCCATGCCACGCTCCAGCCGATCCATTGCGCCGGCGCAGGCAGCGCGAACCAGGCGCAGATGCCCGCGCCCAGCGCCACCGGCGCCCAGAGCGGCAGCTGCGCGCGCTCGCTTTCCAGCCAGGTCTCGATCCGGCGGGACAGCGCATGGAGCAAACCGGCCGCGCCGCCTGCGCGCGCCATTTGTCCCGTCCAAAAAGCCATGCTAGAGGCGTCGCCGCCCACCTGCCCCACCCTCCCATTCCGTCAGAAAAGAGGCATAGCGTGTCATCAGCGAGCGGACAAAGCCCCATGGTCGTGACGCGCTTCGCGCCGTCGCCCACCGGCTATCTGCACATTGGCGGCGCGCGCACGGCGCTGTTCAACTATCTGTTCGCGCGCCATCATGGCGGCAAGTTCCTGCTGCGCATCGAGGATACGGACCGCGCCCGCTCCACCGAGTCGGCGATCGAGGCAATCTTCGACGGCCTCAATTGGCTGGGCCTTGCCGGCGACGAGGAGCCCGTTTTCCAGTTCGCCCGCGCCGCGCGCCATGCGGAGGTTGCGCAGGCGATGCTCGCCGCCGGCCATGCCTATAAATGCTTCGCCACGCCTGAGGAGCTGGCGCAGCTGCGCGAGGCGCAGCGCGCCGCGAAGCAGCCGATGCGCTATGACGGCCGCTGGCGCGACCGCGATCCCGCCGAGGGCGGCGACAAGCCCTTCGTGATTCGCCTGAAAGCCCCGCGCGAGGGCGAGACGGCAATCGAGGACGCGGTGCAGGGCCGCGTGGTGGTGCAGAACAGCGAGCTGGACGACATGATCCTGCTCCGCTCGGACGGCACGCCCACTTATATGCTGGCCGTGGTGGTGGACGATCACGACATGGGCGTGACGCATGTCATCCGCGGCGACGATCATCTCAACAACGCCTTCCGCCAGCTCGGCATCATCAAGGCGATGGAGTGGCCCGAACCGACCTACGCCCATATTCCGCTCATCCACGGGTCGGACGGCGCCAAGCTCTCCAAACGGCACGGCGCCATGGGCGTGGACGCCTATCGCGACCAGCTCGGCATGCTGAGCGAGGCGGTGAACAATTATCTGCTGCGCCTGGGCTGGGGCCATGGCGACGAGGAGATCGTCGACCGCGCCCGCGCCGTCGAACTGTTCGACCTGCCCGGCGTCGGCCGCTCGCCCTCCCGCTTCGACCTCAAGAAGCTGGAGAATCTCAACGGCCACTATATCCGCGAGGCCGATGACGGCCGGCTGGCGCTGCTCGTCGCCGAGCGCATGGCGCCGCTGGCGGACGATGAAGCCGCGCAAGCCCGGCTGCGCCGCCTCGCCGCGATCATGCCCGCGCTCAAGCCCCGCGCCAAGACGCTGCTGGAGCTGACCGAGGGCGCCGCCTTCCTCTTCGCCGTGCGGCCGATTCCTGTCGACGGGGACGCCTCGAAATTGCTAGACGCGCCAGCGCGGGCCTTGCTTGCAACCGTGGCCGATCGGCTCGATGCGCTGCCGGACTGGACGCTCGAGGCGATCGAGACCGTGGTGAGGACCGTGGCAGAGGAGGCCGGGCTAGGTCTGGGCAAGGTGGCTCAGCCGCTGCGCGCCGCTTTGACCGGACGAACCACCTCGCCCGGCATATTCGACGTGCTTTTCCACCTTGGCCGGGACGAAACGATCGGACGCCTGCGCGATCAGGCGGCGGTCTGAACGGGACGCCAACAAGAGGATAGAGGTGAAACCATGACCGACAGCAAAGCTACCCTTGGCCTCGACGGCAAAGACATCGACTACGCCATCATCGAGGGAACCGTCGGCCCCCGGGTCATCGACATCCGCAAGCTCTATGGCCAGACGGGCCTGTTCACCTACGATCCCGGCTTCACCTCCACCGCGAGCTGCGACTCGGCCCTCACCTATATCGATGGCGACAAGGGCGTCCTGCTCCATCGCGGCTATCCGATCGACCAGCTCGCCGAGCAGTCGAGCTTCATGGAAGTCGCCTATCTGCTGCTGCGCGGCGACCTGCCCAGCAAGGCGGAGTTCGAGGAGTTCGAGGCCACCATCACGCGCCACACCATGGTGCATGAGCAGCTCACCACCTTCTTCCGCGGCTTCCGGCGCGATGCTCACCCCATGGCCATCATGTGCGGCGTGGTGGGCGCGCTCTCGGCCTTCTACCACGACTCGACGGACATCACCGATCCGCAGCAGCGCATGATCGCCAGCCACCGGCTGATCGCCAAGATGCCGACGCTGGCGGCGATGGCTTACAAATATTCGCTCGGCCAGCCCTTCGTCTATCCGCGCAACGACCTCAGCTACACCGCCAATTTCCTGCGCATGAGCTTCTCCGTGCCGGCCGAGGAATATGAGGTCGATCCGCTCATCGAGCAGGCGATGGACAAGATCTTCATCCTCCATGCCGATCATGAGCAGAATGCGTCGACCTCGACCGTGCGGCTCGCCGGGTCCTCGGGCGCCAATCCCTTCGCCTGCATCGCGGCGGGCATCGCCTGCCTCTGGGGTCCGGCGCATGGCGGGGCCAACGAAGCGGCGCTCAACATGCTGCGCGAAATCGGCACGCCGGATCGCATCCCGGCCTATATCGCCCGCGCCAAGAACAAGGACGATCCGTTCCGCCTGATGGGCTTCGGCCACCGGGTCTACAAGAATTACGATCCACGCGCCAAGGTGATGCAGCAGACCGCCAAGGAGGTGCTGGACAAGCTCGGCGTTTCCGATCCGATCTTCGACGTCGCCCGCGAGCTGGAGCAGATCGCGCTGCACGACGAGTATTTCGTCGAGAAGAAGCTCTATCCGAATGTGGACTTCTATTCGGGCATCATCCTCTCGGCGATGGGCTTCCCGACCGATATGTTCACCGTGCTCTTCGCGCTGGCCCGCACCGTCGGCTGGGTCGCGCAGTGGAACGAGATGATCTCGGACCCCGAGCAGAAGATCGGCCGCCCCCGCCAGCTCTACACCGGCGAGCCGCAGCGCGACTATGTGCCGATGAGCAAGCGCTGAGCGTAGATCATTGCTTTCGGGCGAGTTGATCCTCTTTGGGACACTCGCCCGAGCACTCGGCCTCAATCATTTCATTGCTATCATTGGTCCATTGCGCATAAATGTCGTTGGATCGACCTGTGAATGAATCATCATCGCGCGACGATCACAGCAGGCATGCGGAACAGCGCAAAAGCGCCGAACTGCGCGAACAATAGTTTTCCGGCCTGAGGAGACGGTCAGTATGACCGTTGCGCACCCGCTTTGACATTTGTCGAAGCGAGGATTCTTATGCCTAAACTATCCAAAATTCGTCTTATCTGCATGCAAAAGCAGGCCGGTCGCTGCTACTATTGCAATCAGCCCACCTGGCAAAGCAACGACGCCGATTTCGCTAAACAACATCGCCTTTCACCAAAGCAGGCGCATCGCCATAAAGCGACAGCTGAACATCTGCTCGCCCGAAGCGATGGCGGCCAGGACTCATTGGACAACATCGTCATGGCCTGCCGCTACTGCAACGGCCATCGACACGTCTCGCCCCGGCCAAAGGCGCCTGGCGAATATCGGGTGCATGTCCAGCGACGTCTTGTGAAGGGGCGATGGCACGGATTCATGCCGGTCTCACGCAGCTGAAAGCGGGCGGCGTGAGCGGCCGCTCGCCGCTCACGCCGCCTTGCGGCTCTTCGCCAGCTTCTTGAGCAGCATGTCGCGCTTGAGGCGCGAGAGATGGTCGATGAAGAGGATGCCTTCCAGATGGTCCATCTCATGCTGGAGGCAGGTGGCGAGCAGCCCTTCCAGCTCCTCCTCATGGATGCGGCCCTGCCGGTCCATCCAGCTCGCGCGGATGTGCGCGGGGCGCTCCACCTCGGCATATTGGTCCGGCACCGAGAGGCAGCCCTCATTGTAGACGGAGAGGTCGTCCGAGCCCTCGAGGATCTCCGGATTGATGAACACCAGCGGATTCTTCACCGCCGGCGCGTCTTCCTCGTCCGATTCCGGCTCCTGCAGGTCGATCACCAGCACGCGCTTGGGCACGCCCACCTGGATCGCCGCCAGGCCGATGCCCGGCGCGGCGTACATGGTCTCGAGCATGTCGTCGATCAGCGCCTGCAACTCGTCGTCGATCGTCTCGACCGGCGTCGAGATGGTGCGCAGCCTCGGATCGGGCGTCTCTATGATGGGACGGATGGCCATGCCGCCGAGATATGGGACCAGCGGGACGAGATCAAGCCGCAGGGTTGACCTTTTGTTCCGATCAGTCTGATTGGCGGGGCGCCGGCTCCGTTCAGTGATCGAATAACTCGCCTAGGACCGCATCGTCCGGTGCAGCGAGATCGCGCCGGGCGCCTCGGGCGGGCCGTCCATGTCCACCATCCAGACCGGCGCGCCGTCCGGCCCGTCCACGATCATCACGCGCCACGGCCCGCCGGCCCGCTCCGGCCCTTCCACGCTCACCATCTCCGCCAGCGGCAGACGGGCGAGCACCGCCGCCGGATCGGGATCGCAGGCGGTCATGGCGAGGTCGGACTGGCATCGCACCGGCATGGGCGGCGTCCGGCCCGCCTTCGCCGTCGCCTGCGCGGCTGTCAGGCTCTGGAGCAGCGCAGCCGCCTGCGTGGTGGTCGCGCCCTGGACCTCGGCATAGCGCAGCGCCGCCCCATCCTCGCAGCGCGCACCGAACGCGATCTGGTCATGGGCCTCGGGCGGCGCGGCGACCTGGAGCAGATCGACCACCGGCTCTTCATCCTCATTGCTGGCCCAGGTCAGCGCGACCCGGAACAGCACCCGCCCGCACAGATGGGCGCCCACCGCATGCGGCCGGCCAAAGAAGCGCACGCCCTGCGGCGGCCCCATGGAAAGATGCGGTCCCAGCACCTCATGGCTCACCGGCTCGCCCGCCATCTCCGGCGGCAGCAGGCGCGCGGCCAGCGCGGCTGTATCGGCCGCTTCGAGATCGGCCAATGGGAGCTGTGGCAGGTCGTTGCCCAGCATCAGCAGGGCGGCGGGGAGGAGCAGCGCCGGACGCGGCATCGTTCGCCCGCCTCAGCCGATCGGCCGCCGCGCGCGCAGGGCCTGCGCGAGCGTGCCTTCGTCGAGATAGTCGAGCTCGCCGCCCACCGGCACGCCATGGGCGAGCTGGGTCAGCCGCACCGGATAGGCCTCCAGCCGCTCGGCGATATAATGGGCGGTCGTCTGCCCCTCCAGCGTGGCGTTCATCGCCAGCACCACCTCGTCGATCCCGCCCGCTGCCACGCGATCGACCAGCGGCGCGATGGCAAGGTCCTCCGGGCGCACCCCGTCCAGCGCCGAGAGCCGGCCGCCCAGCACATGGAAGCGGCCGGGAAAAAGGCGCGATTTCTCCAGCGCCCACAGGTCCGCCACATCCTCGACCACGCAGATCGCGCGCGCGTCGCGGCGCGGGTCGGCGCAGATGCCGCAGGGGTCCACCGTGTCGACATTGCCGCAGACGGCGCAATGCACCATGCGCTCGCTCACGCTCTCCAGCGCGCGGAGCAACGGCACCATCGCCATGTCGCGCCGCTGGAGCAGATGCAGCACCGCCCGCCGCGCCGATCGCGGGCCAAGGCCCGGCAACCGCGCCAGCGCCTGTGTGAGCGCATCGATCTCGGGAGAGGACATGGGGACCAGATAAGCGCCCAGGCGGCCTTTGCAAAGCAGAACGACGCCGCTCACTCCCCCTCCCGCAAGCGGGAGGGGGACGGCGTCGCGCCACATCTTGAGTCTGTCCTACAGTCCCCGGATCATGCCAGCATGGGCTCATGACCCGCATCGCTCTCTCGCCGTCCCATTTTTCAACCGCCCCCGTGTACGCGCTGCCCCAAAGCGCCAGAAATTTCGATTTCACCGGAACCTTCAGAACCTTTGGAAGAAAATTACGCGCCCTCCCCGCCACCAAATAAGCGCTTGCACTGCCCGCCTACAGACGTTTGAGACATGAGCCATGCGGATCATCTTCATGGGCACGCCGGATTTCGCCGTGCCGACGCTCGACGCCCTCGTCGCCGCCGGTCACGAGATCGCGGCGGTCTACACCCAGCCGCCGCGCCCCGCCGGACGCGGCAAGGCGCCCCGGCCCAGCCCGGTGCAGGCACGCGCGGAGGCGCTCGGCCTCGCGGTGCGCACGCCGCTCACCCTGCGCGATCCCGCCGAGCAGGACGCCTTCGACGCTCTGGATGCGGACGTCGCCGTGGTCGCCGCCTATGGCCTCATCCTGCCGCTGCCCATCCTGCACGCGCCGCGGCTCGGCTGCCTCAACGTCCATGCCTCGCTGCTGCCGCGCTGGCGCGGCGCCGCGCCGATCCACCGCGCGATCCTGGCCGGCGACGCGGAGACCGGCGTCACCATCATGGCGATGGGCAAGGGGCTGGACACCGGGCCAATGCTGGCGACCGTCCGCACGCCCATCGACGGCAAGACCGCCGGCGAATTGACCGACGAGCTGGCCAACCGGGGTGCCGCGCTGACGGCGCAGGTGCTGGGCGACATCGGCGCCTATCCACCCATCGTCCAGCCCGAGGACGGTGTCATCTATGCGGAGAAGATCGACAAGATCGAGAGCCGCGTCGATTTCGCCGCCGGCCCCGCGCAGGTCGAGCGGCAGGTGCGCGCCTTCAATCCGGCGCCCGGCGCCTGGTTCATGTTCCGCGAGGAGCGCATCAAGCTGCTGGCCGTCGCCACCGAGTCGCAGGGCGGCGCGCCGGGGCTGGTGCTGGACGATGCGCTGCTCATCGCCTGCGGCGCGGCCGGTTCCATCCGCCCCACGCTCGTCCAGCGCGCCGGGAAGGGCGCGATGAGCGCGGCCGAGCTGCTGCGCGGCTTCTCGATCCCCGCCGGCACGCTGCTGGAATGACGCGCTTCGCCTTCACCATCGAATATGACGGCCGCCCCTATATGGGCTGGCAGCGGCAGGCGCACGGCCCCAGCGTGCAGCAGCATGTCGAGGAGGCGCTTGGGCGGATCATGGGGGCCGAGCCGGTCGTCCATTGCGCGGGGCGCACCGATGCCGGCGTCCATGCCCTCGCCATGCGCGCCCATGCCGATCTGGAGACGGCCATCACGCCCTTCCGCCTGATGGAAGCGCTCAACGCCCATCTGCGCCCCGAGCCGATCGCCATCCTCGCCTGCGCGGCCGTGGCGGACGACTGGCATGCGCGCTTCTCCTGCCTGGGCCGCGCTTATGAATATCGCATCCTCAATCGCCGCGCGCCGCTCACCTTCGAGCGCGGACTCGTCTGGCGCGTGCCGCAGGCGCTGGATGCGGACGCCATGCACGCCGCCGCGCAGCCGCTCGTCGGCCGGCACGATTTCACCACCTTCCGCTCCGCCCATTGCCAGGCGGACAGTCCCCTGCGCACGCTGGACCGGCTGGCCGTGGTGCGCACCGGCGAGCGCATCAGCGTTTACGCCGAGGCGCGCAGCTTCCTGCACCATCAGGTCCGCTCCATGGTGGGCTGCCTCGCACTGGTCGGCACGGGCTCATGGTCCGTCGCGGACATGAAGGCGGCGCTGGACGCACGCGACCGGCAGGCGCTCGGCCACAACGCGCCGCCGGACGGGCTCTATTTCGTGCGGGCGGATTATGGCGCTCCTCTTCCCCCCTCCCCTGAAGGGGAGGGGCTATGAGAGGCCGAACAGCCGCCCCAGCGCCTTGTCGAGCATCACCAGCTGCCACAGCAGCCGCCCATGGTCGGCCATGCCACTGCGATGTGCCTCGGCCAGACGCGTGATGCGCGGCATGTCGAACCAGCCGGTCCGCGCCAGCGCCGATCCGCCGGCGACCGCCCGCGCCTCGCTCGCCAGCGCGCCCCGGAACCAGGCGCTGACCGGCGTCACGAAGCCCATCTTGGGGCGATACAATATGTCGAGCGGCAGCATGTCCTCCATGGTCCGCTTGAGCAGATATTTGCCCGAGCGGCCATGGATGCGCTGGCGCACCGGCAGCCGCGCGGCGAACTCGACCAGCCGGTGGTCGAGCAGCGGCTCGCGCGCTTCCAGCCCCACCGCCATGCTCATCCGGTCGGTCTTGGTAAGGATATCCCCGGGCAGCCAGATCTTGAGGTCGGCATATTGGGCGCGGTCGATGGGGTCGCGGGCCGGCGCGGCGCGCATGGCGGCGACATAGCGGTCCTCGGCCCGGTAGCCGCCCAGCGCGGCGCGCGCCTCCTCGCTGAACAGCCGCGCGCGCAGCGGCGCCGGGTTGATGCCGACCGAGGCGGCATAGGCATCCGCCCCGTCGGCGGAGAGACCGAGCAGCGTGGACTTGGCCCGCAGCGCGCGCGGCGCCCAGTCCGCCTTGGGCCAGACATGCCCCAGCGTGCCGAACAGGCCGCGCCGCGCCGCGCCGGGGATGAAGCGCCGCACGCTCTCCTCGCGATGCTGGAACAGGTGCCGCCGATAGCCCGCGAACGCCTCGTCCGCCCCGTCGCCGGAAAGCGCGACGGTAACGCTCTCACGCGCCAGCTCGCAGACCCGGAAGGTCGGCAGCGCGGAAGCGTCCGCGAACGGCTCGTCGAAATGATAGGCGAGCCGGTCGATCAGCCCATAATCGTCCGGCGAGACGATGCGCGTGCGATGATCGGTGCCGAAGCGCCGCGCGATCCGCTCGGCATAGTCCGTCTCGTCGAGCGCGGCGACGTCGAAGCCGATGGTGCAGGTCTTGACCGGCCGGGCGCTCGCCTCCGCCATCAGCGCCACCACCGTGCTGCTGTCCACCCCGCCGGAGAGGAAGGCGCCGAGCGGCACGTCCGCGACCATGCGCGAACGCACCGCCGCGCGCAGTTTCTCCAGCAGCGCATCCTCCAGATCATGCTGGCTCGCCCGCTCGCGCTCGGCGAAGCTCACATCCCAGTAGCGGCTCGGCTCGGGCAGCGGCCGGCCCCTTATCGCCAGCAACGTCTCGCCCGCGCCCAGCTTGCGCACGCCCTGCACGATGGAGGTGTCGTCGGGCACATAGCCATAGGCCAGATAATCCTCGACCGCACTCAGCACCGGCACGCGCCGCATGCCCGGATGCGCGAGCAGGCCCTTGAGTTCGGAAGCGAAGATCAGGCTGCCGTCAGCCAGCCGGGCGTAATGGAGAGGCTTCACGCCCAGCCGGTCGCGCGCCAGCCAGAGCGACTGGGTGCGCGCATCGAACAGGGCGATGGCGAACATGCCGTGCAGCCGCTCGACCACGCCCTCGCCCCATTGCCGCCAGCCGTGCAGGATCACCTCGGTGTCGCTGTGCGTGCGGAACTGGTGGCCGCGCCCTTCCAGCTCGGCGCGCAATTCGGCGAAATTGTAGATCTCGCCGTTGAACACCACGACCACGTCGCCCGCGCTGGTCGCCATGGGCTGCGCGCCGCCCTCCAGGTCGATGATCGAGAGGCGCAGATGGCCGAGGCCCACGCCGGGCGCCACCCAGCAGCCCGAGCCGTCCGGCCCGCGATGCGCCATCGGCGCCAGCATGGCGCACACCCGCGCCTCATCCACCGGCTTGGCCGTCTCGATATGGAAGATGCCCACGATGCCGCACATGACGAGCGCCCTAGCGGATGCCGAGGCTGCGGTCAGCCACTTGTTCGACCGGACCCATCGCGGCGAGGAAATCCCGCATCGCGCCCGCCGCCGCCGCGCGCCCGTCCGGCCCCTCGGGCACCGGCGCGCTCAGGATCAGCGCCCCGGCCCGCCGGTCGCCGCCGAGCAGCCGCGCGCTCAGCGTCGCCAGCTTCACCGTGGCGGCGCGGCTGGTGAGCGTGCCGTCCAGCCGATACCAGCTCCACGCCAGCCGGGCCCGTGCCTGCGGCCCGGCGAGCCAGTCGCCGCGCGCCGGGGCCGGCGCATCGGCCGGCGCGGACCAGGTCCAGTCCCCCGCCCCGTCCGGCGCCGCCGCGCCCTGCCCGAAGCCGACCAGCTCCTTGCCCTCCGCCTGGTCCGCGAACAGGATCAGCGCCAGATCGACGCGCCGCCCGGCGGCATCGCGATAATGGGCAAGGACGATCCGGTCCGCCCCGGCGAAATGCGGCGCCCATGGCGCGGCGTCCGCATCCGCCGCCTGCGACCAGCCGGCCACTTGCGGCGCCTGCGTCTCGGGCGGCAGGGGCAGCGCCATGGCCCGGCCGGCGAGCGTCCAGAGCAGCGGCACGGCCATGACCAGCAGCGCCGCGCCGACCAGCGCGCCGCGATCGTCCCGCTCCTCCTCCCGCACGCCCTGCAACCGGCCCGGCTCGAACCAGGGATCGAAGGGCGCGCGATCGAACCAGCGCCGCGCGACCAGCATGACCAGCGCGATGACCGCCGCGAAGAACAGCCAGCCATAGACGACATGGTCGACCACCAGCGCCGCGTCCACGTTGCTGTGATAGGCGACGAGGATGATGCCGAATGCCCGCACGCCGTTGGCGAGAAAGCAGGCAAGCAGCGCCCCGACGACGAACAGCACGCGCCGCCGGGCGCTGGTGAAGCAGATATGGGCCGCCAGCGTGGCGAAGGCCGCCATGGCGATGAGGAAGCCGGTACCGCTGCATGCCTCCGCCACGCGGAAATAGCCGTTTGGCGTGGTGATGAAGATGCCGGAAATCTCCGCCGGCACGCCCGCCAGCCACAGCATCCAGATCGCCATGCGCGCGGTGAGCAGTTGCATCACCGGCTCGACTTCTGTGCCCACGGGAATCATGAAGAGGGCGTAGAAGAGCGGGAAGGCCAGCGCCCGTCCGATAGCGGGGCCGAGCGTGAGCAGCACCAACGCCTGCGCCATGACGACCAGCGCGGCATGCCGGAACAGCGCGACGCCGCCGGCCCAGCCGATCAGCCAGAGCAGAGCGCCCGCCGCCAGCCAGGAGAGCGCCGGCCACCAGCTGCGTGGCTCCATCCGCGCCAGCCCGTCGCGCCGCTGCCACACCAGCCAGGCGATGATCGGCGGGATGAAGAGGCAATGGCCATAAGCCGCGCTGCCCAGCCAGACGCGGACCAGATCGGCCAGATCGGCATGGAACAGCGCCAGCAGCGCGAGAACCAGCAGGCCGAGGCGGATGAGCGCCGGGCGCCAGTTGTCGTCCTGCCGGATGACCTGATGGCGATGCAGGTCCGGCCGAGCCGGCAGCGCGGTCATGCGGCGGCCGCGACCGGATCGCCGAACAGCAGCGCGTCCAGCGGCGCCAGCGCCGCCGCCCAGTTGTATCGCGCCTCGACGCGCCGCCGCCCCGCTACGCCGATGGCCGCCGCGCGGGCGGGATCGGCGATCAGGTCGATGGCGAGCCGCGCCTCGTCCGCCGGTATCGGCGCCACGATGAAGTCGCGGCCATCCAGCGCGTCGATCCCTTCCGCCGCCGGGGCGGAGACGAGCACCGGGCGCGCCATGGCCATGGCCTCCAGCACCTTGTTCTGGATGCCGCGCGCGATGCGCAGCGGCGCCACCACCAGATCGGCCGCAGCCAGCCACGGCCGCACGTCCTCGACCGCACCCGTCACCACCACGCCGTCCTCTCCGCACAGGGCGCGCACGGCCGCCACGGGATTGCGCCCGACGATGGCGAAGCGCGTGCCGGCATGAACCGCGCGGATCTGCGGCAGGCTCCGCTGCGCGAAGTCGATCACCGCCTCCACATTGGGACGGTAATCCATCTGGCCGGTGAAGACGATGAGCGGCCCCGCCCCGCGCTCGCCCGGCGTCAGGGGGAGGATCGTCGCGTCCGGCGCGAAATGATCGAGCGCCACGCCATTCTCCAGCGCTCGCACCCGCGCCGACGAGAGGCCGTGGGTGGCGCGGAACAGGCCGGCCTCGGCCTCGCTCACGAACAGGGTGACATCCGCCCGCTCGGCCACGGCGCGCTCATAGGCAGCGAGCACCCGGCCCTCGCGCCGGTGAACCCAGCCCATCGGCCCGCCTTTCGCCGCGCCATAGGCGGCGAACTTGGCGGAATCGATATCGCCCAGGTCCATGACGAAGCGACAGGAGGCGGGCAGGTCCACGGCATATTGCGCCATCTGCCCGGAGAAGCCGAACACCGCACGGATCGGCCGCCCGGCGAGCGTACGGCGCACATAGGCGCGCATCGCGGCGCTCTCGAAGAGCGCGACGGAGAGCGGCGCTCCGGTGGCGAGTCCGCGCAGCCCCGCCGCCAGCCGCCGCCCCGGCCGGCGCAGCACGCACTGGCTGGCGGTCAGGGACGCCATCTCGCCGGCGAAGCTCTCGTCGCGCTCATCGTCCGCGAAGCAGGCGACATGCACCGGCGCCAGCTTTGCCAGCGCGCGCAGCTCATGATGCGAGCGGATCTTGTCGCCCCGGTCCGGCGGCCAGGGGATGCGGTGGCTGAGGAACAATATCTCGCCGCGCTGTCCGTCCATCAGCCCAGCCCCCGCGCGATCCATGGCCCCAGCCGGTCGGCCACGCCATTGGGCAGCGCCTTCCACAGCGCGATCTTGCGCCGATATTGCGGCGAGAGCGGATTGATGTCGCGCGGCTCGTGGCCCGGCGCGGCATGGACATGATAAGCGAGCCGCTCGCCCTCGAATCCCCAGCTCTTCTTCCACAGCGCCGGCCCGGTGCCCACCTTGGAGCGGCCGAAATCGAAGATGGCGCAACCCCGCGCGCGCGCGCGGCCCATCAGGCGGAAATAAGCGACTTCATTGGCCCGCGCCCGACGCGCCTCGCCGTCCGCGCCCTGCCAATAGGGCATATAGGCATCGCCATGGACGAGGCTCAGGATCGCGGAGAGCGGCCGACCTTGGTGATAGACCGTGCCAATCTCGGCATCGTCGCCGAACGCGTCCAGCACCGCTTCGAACATGGCGCGCGGAAAGACCGGCGTGCCGAGATTGTGCACGCTGCGGCAATAGAGCGCATAGAAGGCGTCGCGCGTCGCATCGTCGCTTCCGACGCAGAACTCGAAATCATGGACCAGCCCCTTGCGCACCTCGGCGCGGTGCTTGCGCGGGATGCGCAGCAGCTCCGCCTCGTCGTCCTCGGCGAGCGAGCGGGTGAAGCCGAGATAGACACCGCTCTTCTCGACATAGCCCGCCGCCGGCGCGCGGCCGCCACGCAGCTCGACCGTGGGCGCGCTCCAGCTAGTCGCCAGCGCGATGGCACGGCTCGCAAGCGCCTCGACCGCCACGGCGTCGTCCGCGATGATCCCGCCGTCGACCGCGAAGCCGGACGAGACCAGCGCCCGGCCGAACAGCGGACTGTGGATGAGATTGAGCGGCAGCAGCCCCACGATGGCGCCCGCCGCATCCTCGGCCAGCAGCATATGCGCGCCCTGCCGGTTGCCCTGCGCCACGGCCTTGATCCAGGCGGGCCGATGGAAAGGCGTCGCGTCCGGCCGCGCCGCCAGCCAGCGCTCGATGCGCGCGCAGGCCGCCGGATCGTCCAGATCGGCGCTGCGGATCGCGGGCCGGACCGGCGCGAGCATCATGCCCCGCTCCCGAACGGCACGGCGCGCGCTCGCTCGGCATCGGCGAGCCGGTCCACGCGCGTCCATTCGAAATCGCCGAGCAGCCGGCGCAGCTTGCCGGCCATCGCGCCAAGATTGGTGTAGTGCCGCAGCTTAGAGCGCAGAGGCGCGCGGGCGACGCGCGGCTGGTCCGGGTCGATCTCCCACGGGTGAAAATAGAGAATGGCGGGCCGTTGATCCTCCCGCGTCACCTGGCGCAGCGCCCAGCGCGAGAGGCCGTAGGGCAGCAGCCGGAAGAAGCCGCCCCCTCCGGCCGGCAGGATGCGCCCACCCAGCCGCGCCGTCGTCACCGGCAGTTCGACAAGATCACTGCCTGGCACGGGCAGGAAGGCGAAGCGCGGCGCCTCCGGCCAGCCATAATGATCGTGGCGGATCGGCGCCACGCTGCTCGAATAGGCGTAGCCCGCCTCGGCCAGCGCCTCATGCGCCCAGGGCGTGCGCTGGTCGATGGAGAAGCTGGGCGCGCGATACCCCGTCACCGCAACGCCGCCGACCTGCTCCAGCAGGTCGCGCGACCTGGCGAGATCGGCGCGGAATTCAGCGGGCGTCATGCGGAACACGCGCTTGTGATCATAGCCATGGCTGGCCAGTTCATGGCCCGCCTCCACGATCCGCCGGATCAGCGCCGGATGCCGCTCCGCCACCCAGCCCAGCGTGAAGAAGGTGCCCGCCACGCCCGCCTGCGCGAACATGTCCAGCACGACTTGCGTATTGCGCTCGACCCGGCTTTCGCAGCCATCCCACTCGGCCCGGTCGATGCAGTTCTCGAACGCGCCGACCTGGAACCACTCCTCGATGTCGACCGACAGGCCACTGAGCACGTGTCATCTCCCCGGTTCGCGGGCGCCCCCGCGCGTGCGCGTCCGCTCAGGCGACGCGGCTCGTGAACGGCCCGTTGTGCGCGTCCCGCTCCACCCACTCGATCAGCTTGGCGAGAATCCGGCGCAGCACTTCGTCCTGCTCCTCCAGCCGCTGCTCGGCCCGGGCCAGCCGCGCCTCCAGCGCCGCGACCTGATCCGCGCCCGGCCCGGCGAGCGTCACCAGATCGAGCGGCTCCTGCGCCTCCTCATTCTGCGCCATGACCGCGCTCAGCGACTGGACCTCGGCCTTGATGGCCTGCAAGGCTTCCACTTCCTCGGCATGGCCGGCAGGCGGCGTAGCCTCTATCTCCAGCGCCGGTGTCAGATCCTCCACACCATCGCTGTCCAGCGCGGCGAGGTCCGTGCCCATGTCGGCCACGACCGCCTCGACCACGCGCTCGTCGATGATGTCGAGCTGGTCGATGGCCCCGAGCAGCAGCACCCGGCTCACCAGCGCATTGAGCCGGCGCGGTACACAGCCGCTCGCCTGCGCGAGCAGCGTATAGGCCATCGGCGTGAAGCGCGGATTGCCCGTCCAGCCCACGACCTTCAGCCGATGCTCGATATAGGGGCCGACCTCGTCCGGCTGCATGGGCTCCAGATGATGCGTCGCGATGATGCGCTGGCGCAGTTGCTCCAGCCCTTCCGAGCCGGAGAGCCGGTCCCGGAACTCGGGCTGACCGAGCAGGAATATCTGGAGGAGCGACTGGCCGCCGAGCTGGAAATTGCTCAGCATGCGCAGCTCCTCCAGCGCCGCCGGCTGCAGGTTCTGCGCCTCGTCCACGATCAGCAGCGTGCGCCGCCCGGCGCGCGCCTGATGGTGCAGGAAGGCCTCGATGCGGCTCAGCACATGCGCCTTGTCGACATGGTCGGTGGCGATGCCGAAGGCCTGCGCCGCAAGGCGCAGCATGTCGTCCCCGCCGACCTGCGTGGAGACGATCTTCACTGCCGTCAGCCGCTGCGGGTCGATCGTCGCCATCAGATGGCCGACCAGCGTCGTCTTGCCTGCGCCGATCTCGCCGGTGATGACGATGAAGCCCTCGCCTTGCGCCATGCCGTAGCCCAGATAGGACATCGCCTTGCGATGCGTCAGGCTCTCAAAATAGAAGATCGGATCGGGCGTGAGCTGGAAGGGCCGTCCGGTAAAGCGATAATATTGGTCGTACATGGTTCCCTGTTCTCCGGATGGCCTCTCAGAACTGATAGCGCAGGCCGATCTGCGCAAGCAGGCTGATGAATGCTTCCTGTCCCTCGCGATCGACCGAATCGATGCCGAGCGCCGCCGATGCGGTGAGCCGCCGCATCAGCGCGCGGCGATAGGCGATATAGGCGCCGATATTGGTCACGTCGCCGAACTGGCTCATGCCTGAGTCGAAATAGTTGAGATAGGCATTGGCGTCGACGGCGGAGTTGCGGCCGAGCCGGCGCATGACGCCCACGGTGGCGAAATAATTGTCGTCGCTGAGGCCGTTGACCACCGCCAGCACGGACTCGCTGTCGCCGATGAACTTGCGTCGCGCGAAGCCCGCCGCCGCCGTCACCGTCCACGGGTCGCCCATCCGCGCGAACTGCGCGAACACGCCGCGATTGCGGAAATTGGCGGCGCTGATGCCGCTCAGCGTATCGTTGAAGCAGGCGCCGCCCGCCTGCCCGTTGTTGAAGACGCAGCCGCCCGGATCGCCCGAGAAGGGATTGCGGATCACGTAGAAATCCGTGCCGATATTGGCGAGCGAGCTGTTGAGCATGCGCCCGAAGCTGTCGATGCTGTCGAACAGCACCACCGAGAGCGAGGTCCGGCGCGTGGGCTGCCAGACGAGGCTGCCGGTGTAGCTCATCGAGCCGTAGCGATGCCCCACGCGGAACTCGGCGGAGAGGCGCGGATTGGGCCGCCACAGCACGCCCACGTCCCAGATCATGCCGTCCTGGTCGTAGGAAAGGCGCCGGGGCGAGGCCGGATCGGTGACGAAGCGACCGCCCGCGTCGCGGATCGGATTGCCGTCCGCGTCGCGCAGCGCGTCCTTGTTGCTGACCTTGATGTCCTCATAGCCGACGCCGCCCACCAGCGCGACATAGGGGGAGATCGGCACGGTCACGTCCGCCCGGACATATTTGTCGATGAAATGCTGGTCGAGCTGAGACGCATTCTCGCGCAGATAGCCGCCGCCGACCGACCAGCCGAAAGGCAGCCGCCCGGGCTGCATGCCGATCGCCGCGCCAGCATCGTGGAACCAGCTCCGCTCGAACGAGCCACCGGGCAAGCCGATGCTCTCGGCGAAGTCGTTATCCTGATCGACCCGGTTGTAGCCCAGCCGATAATGGCCGTTCACATAGAGGTCGCCCAGCGGCATGGTGAGCGTGGGGCCGATATAGGCCGAATAGACATTGTTGGTGTAGCCCACGCCCGCCAGCGAGCCATTGGCGCCGAGCAGCCCGTCCGAGCGCATCCGTGTGGCGAGCCCGCCCGCCTCGAGGCTGAGGATGTCGCGGACCAGGTCCACGCGGCCATTGGCGATGCCGCTGATGATGTCCTGGTCGGCGGCATTGCGGTTCCAGGCGAACTGATGCTCGTAGCGCAGGTCCGCGCCGACCGCGACGCTCTGTGCCTGCACATGCGCCTGCACGCCCGCCGCGACCGAAGTGTAGGTAAGCACGTCCTGATCCGGCGCGCCCTTGAGATTGACCAGCACGGTCTGGTCGACCTCCAGATAGGGCGCGATCCGCACCGCGCGCTCGGGCCGTTCGCGCGCGCCCCGCCGCTCGGCGGAGCGCCTGTCCGGGCCGCGCTGGTCGCCGCCGGTAACGCCGGTGTCACCCAGCAGGCCGCCGGGCTGCGTCTGTGCCTGCGCCGGCACAGCGCCGAGCAGCAGCCCCGGCATGGCCGCCAGCATCAGGGGACGCATGGTGCTCACTGGGCGGTTTTTCCGTAATAGGTGCCAAACTGCCGGCCACTGGCGGAGAATTTGACGCCGTTGAGCAGCAGGCGGATCAGCGGGCAGGCACCGAGCAGGTTCATCGCGTCGCGCAGCGCCGCCTCGCTTGTCCGGTCGGCGCGCACCACGAACACCGTCTGGCCGACATGGCGGGCCAGCTCCGCGGCCGGGGAGGCAGCCAGCACGGGCGGCGAATCGAAGATGATGATGCGGCGGCGCTCGCGCTCGTCGAGCCGGTCGAGCACTTGCCGGGTGCGGTCGGAGGCCAGGAACTCGGTATCGTTGCGTACCTGCTGCCCCGCCGGCAGCACGCTGAGCTGGGGTATGTCCGTGCGCAGCACCGCCTGCTCCACCGCCATCTGCGGATCGACCAGCGCATCCATCAGCCCCGGCCCCTCGGGCAGGCCGAGCCGGGCGCAGATGCCGGGCTTGCCGAAATCGGCATCGACCAGCAGCACCTCCAGATCCTGCTCGGCGGCAAGCGAGATGGCGAGGTTGATCGCGCACCAAGTCTTGCCCTCGCCCGGATGCGCCGAATTGACGAGCACGAAATTGGCGCGGCCGCTCGGGCGCCCCTGCTCGTCGAAGGCCGCGGAGAGCACGCGGCGCTTGACGATGCGAAACTCCTCGCTGACGCCCGTCGCCTCGCTATCGGGCTGAATGATGCCCGCCTCGGCCAGCATCACCGAGTCGACCGGATGGGCGAGGCCCGACCAGGAGGCGACCGGAGGCACGAACTGCGCTGGATCGGGGACGGCCGGCGCGGGAACTGGCGGCGGCAGCGGCACGACCGGCTGCTCGGGTTGCGCTGCGGCCGGCGTCTCGGTCGCCTCCGCGGGCTGCGCGGCCGGGCGGCCCCGCAAGGCGGCCGAGAAATCATAGACATCGGCAGCGCGCTCGATGAGCGAGCCGCGCTTCTTCGCGGCGGGACCGTTCATGGGCGTCTTCTCCTCGCTCACGCGCTCATCCCGCGTTGAATATACTCCACCGCCAGCAGCAGGAAGCACAGCCCCGCCAGGCCGCCGCAGCCGGCATAGAACCAGCGGGTCTGGGTGCGGCCGAGCGCCAGCCGCGCCGGCGTCTGCACCTCGCTGATGCCGCCGATCACCGGCAGCCCCGTGGCGCGCTCCAGCCGTCCGGTCGTGGCGTAGGTGGTGCGGATCTGGCCTAGAGCGAAGGCCGCGCCGATGCCCGCGCCGATGCCGGCCACCAGCACGCCGAACAGCAGCAGCGGCCGGTTGGGCGAGGCGGGGTTGCTCGACACGGACGGCGGATCGATCACGCGGAAGCGCACCGCGCCGCCCTCGCTCTGCGCGTCGCCACGCAGGCGCACGGCCTCGCGGTCGCTCACCAGCTTGTCATATTGCTGCTTCACCGCGTCATAGTCGCGATTGAGCCGGTCCTGCTCGGCGATGAGGCCCGGATTCTGCACCTGCCGCTGGGCGATGGCAGCCAACTCACCCTGGATCTGCCCCTTGCGGGCCTGCAGTGCCGAGACGGTCGCGGACCGCTCCGCCTGGATGGAGCGCAGCGAGAGATAGGCCGGATTGGACGAGCGCGTGCTGCCCAATCCGGCGCCATTGCCGAGCCGCCGCAGCGTCTCGATCTGCCGCTTGAGCGCCTGCACGTCCGGGTGACTGTCCGTCCAGCCATTGGCCCGCGCCTGGGCGAGCTGCGCCTCGGCCTGAGCAAGCGCGGCATTGCCGCCGCCCACGCCGCCAGTCACGATCTCGGGCGAGGTCGCCGCCAGCTGGCCGTTGATGCCGGCCAGCGCGCTCTGAGCCGAGACGAGCTGAGAGTCGACCTGGGCCAGCTCCGTGCGCATCGCCGCCATGCGGTCCTGGATGGTGCCGCTGCCGGGCAGGCCTGAGCCGTTGCGCCGCTCGAAATCGACGCGGCGCTGCTCGGCGGCATCGAGCGCGCGGGCCTGCTCGGCGATCTGCTGGTCGAGGAATTTGAGCGACTGGCTGGTCTCTTCCTGCCCGCCGGCAAGGCTCGTCTCCTGGAAGGCGCGGATGAGCCCGGCCGCCACCTGCGCGGCGAGCCGGCCATTCTCCGCGCCGGAGAGGGATGTGTCGGCGGAGGTGGCGGTGATCTCGAACAGATTGTCCTGCTGGGAGACGACCTGAAGATTGGCCCGCAGCATCGCGGCCTTGGCGGCCACCTCGGCATCGCTGGCGCCCCTGCCGAGGTCGGTGATGCGCACCACCCGCTCCAGCACCGCGACGCTCGTCATGGTCTGGCGGACCTGATCGATCGCCTTCTGCATGTCGAGCGGCGTGGCCGCCGCGCTCGGCAGCATGGTCTGGGACTGCACGAACACCCGCGCGCGCGACTGGTAGACATTGGGGATGAAGGAGACGGCGAGCCAGCCCAGCAGACATACGCCCCAGGCCACGGCCAGCGCCACCCAGCGGCGCTGCCACAGGCCGTGGAGGATGATCTGCACTTCCTCGAGGATGTTGGTCATGCCGGTTCGCGCCCCCCTGCGCCGTCAGAACATGCTTTCCGGGATGATGATCACATCTCCCGGCGCCAGGCGGACATTGGCGCGCGAGTCCCCGCGCTTGAGCAGGTCGCCGATACGGATGCGATATTCGCGCTGCTGACCGCTTGTGCGATCGTAGCGCACCAGCCGCGCACGGTTGCCGGCGGCATATTCGGAGAGACCGCCCACCGCGATCATCGCGTCGAGCAGCGTCATGTTGGCGCGATAGGGCAGCGAGGCCGGCTTCTCCGTCGCGCCCACCACGCGGATCTGCTGCGAATAGGTGCCGGCGAAATTGTTGACGATCACCGAGACGATCGGATTCTCGATATATTGCTCCAGCTGGAGCTTGATGTCGTCGGCGAGCATGGCCGGCGTCTTGCCGACCGCCGGCATGTCCGTGATGAGAGGCGTGGTGATGCGGCCGTCCGGACGCACCTGCACCTTGGCGCCCAGCTCCGGGTTGCGCCACACGAAGATGGTCAGCTCGTCCATCGGGCCGATGACATAATCCTCGCCCGGCCCCTCGGTGTTGGAGACGAAGGCGGCGGGCGGCAGCTCCGGGCCGCCCGAAGCGCCGGTCGAACAGCCCGTCAGGATGAGAGCGCCCGCCGGAAGGGCCAGCGTGAGGGTTTGGAATGTCCGCCTGGAGCGCATCGTCACTACCTTCTCTTTTGGCGCCGATGCCGCTTCGAACCGGGCGCGCGCCTCGGGTCGACAGGGTTCCGGCAGCACCCGGCTATGGCCGAAAAGGGTGAAATATCTGTTAGGACAGCAACATGCTGCGATCCAACGCGGATGTGAACGCTCAATCCTCCCCGACCAGCATTTCAGGCGCGGGCCTGTGGCCCAGAAACGCCGCCGGGCTGGCGCTCGCCCCATAGGCCCCGGCCATGAAGATGGCAACGAGATCGCCGGGAGAGACGGCCGGCAGTGCCACCGCATCGCCCAGCCGGTCGAGCGGTGTGCAGAGGCAGCCGGCGATGGTGACCGGGCGCGGATCGAGCGGCGCGTCCATGCGGCTGGCGACCGCGAGCGGATAGTTGCGGCGGATGACCGTGCCGAAATTGCCGCTGGCCGCGAGCTGATGATGCAGCCCGCCGTCGACGATGGCGAAGCGGTCGCCCCGGCTCTCCTTCACGTCGACGATGCGGGTCAGATAGACGCCGGCCTCGGCCACCAGCCAGCGGCCCAACTCCAGGCAGAAGCCGGTCCCGCTCAATATGGCCGGCCGCCCGGCCAGCGTCTCGCCCAGCGCCGCCCCGATCGCGCCGATGTCCAGCGGCGCCTCACCGGCGAAATAGGGCACGCCGAACCCGCCGCCCAGATTGACCAGCGGCGGCGCTTCGCCCACCGTTTCGGAAAGCCGCGCCGCCAGCGCCACCGTCGCGCGCTGTGCCTCGACGATCGCCTGCGGATCGAGCGCCTGCGATCCGGCGAAGATATGCCAGCCGCGCCATTCCGCCCCGGCCGCGATCACATGGGCTGCCAGCGCCGCCGCGCGGTCCGCATCCACGCCGAACGGCCGCGCCCCGCCGCCCATGCGCATACCCGATCCCTTCAGCTCGAAATCGGGATTGACCCGCACCGCCAGGCGCGGCCGCACGCCGCGCCGCGCGGCCAGCGCCAGCGCGCGCGCCGCCTCACCCTCGGACTCCAGATTGACGGTGACGCCCGCCGCGATAGCCGCGTCCAGCTCGTCGTCGCGCTTGCCCGGCCCGGCAAAGCTGATCGCGGCGGCAGGGACCCCCGCCGCCAGCGCCGCGGCCAGCTCGCCACCCGAGGCGACGTCGAATCCGTCCACCAGCCCCGTCATCAGGCCGAGCAGCGGCGCGAAGGGATTGGCCTTCATCGCATAATGGAGGCCGAGGTCCGCCGGCATGGCGCCCCGCAGCGCCACTACCCGTGCATGGACGATGCCGGCATCATAGACGAACAGCGGCGTCTCGCCCGCCTCGTCGGCCAGCGCCGCCGCCCCGCGCCCGCCGATCAGCAGCATGCCGTCCTCGCTGGCGAAATCCGCCGGCACCGGCCCCATGGGCTTGGCCTTCGCCTCGCTCACGCCGCCAACTCCGCCAGCGCCACCCGGTCGATCTTGCCATTGGGATTGCGCGGCAATTCATCCAGCAGGCGGATCTCACCCGGCTGCATGAAATTGGGCAGCGCCCGCCGCAGCGCACCGCGCAGATTCTCCAGGATCGCCGCCTGCTCCTGCGCGCACAGCGCCATGTCCGTGCGCACGAACAGCAGGATCGCCTGCCCCAGCCGCGCGTCCGGCCGCCCCAGCGCGCAGGCTTCGGCGACGCCGGCCACCGCGACTGCCGCCTCCTCGATCTCGGTCGGGCTGATGCGGTTGCCGGCGCTTTTTATCATCGCGTCGTCGCGGCCGACGAAGCGCAGTAGGCCTTCGGAATCGCGCACTACCGTATCGCCCGACCAGACCGCCGTGCCGCCGGAGGCCGAGGCGGGCGGCGCCGGGCGGAAGCGCTCGGCCGTGCGCGCCGGGTCATTCCAATAGCCCTGCGCCACCAGCGGCCCGGCATGGACCAGCTCGCCCGGCTCGTCATTGTCGGTCAGGCTGCCGTCCGGCCGCACGACGAGGATCTCCGCATCCGGTATGGCGCGCCCGATGCTGTCGGGATGCGCTTCCAGCAGCGCCGGCGGCAGGTAGGTCGAGCGGAACGCCTCGGTCAGCCCGTACATGGCGAAGATGTCCACCCCGCCGAACGTCTCGCGCAGCCGCGCGATCAGCGGCCGGGTGAGCGCGCCGCCGCTGTTGGTGATGCGGCGCAGTAGTCGCGTCGTCTCCACCGGCCAGTCCGCCTCGACCAGATGCACCCAGAGCGGCGGCACGCCGGCCAGTGTGGTGATCGCATGGGCCGCGCATGCCTTCACCACGTCGCGCGCGGTGAGATAGTCGAGCGGCACCACGCAGCCGCCGGCCCACCAGGTCGAGAAGAGCTGGTTCTGGCCATAGTCGAAGCTGAGCGGCAGCACCGCCAGCGTCCGGTCGTCCGCCGCGAGGCCCAGATAGGCGGCGACTGAGCGCGCGCCGATCATGAGATTGGCATGGCTCAGCATCACGCCCTTGGGCCGTCCGGTCGAGCCGGAAGTGTAGAGGATCTCGACCAGCGCGGCGGGATCGGCCACGCTCGGCGGCAGCGCATCGGCGGCGACGTCGCGCAGGACCGCATCCACCTCAGTCTCCTCGACCAGCCGCAGCGATACGGGCGCGTCGCCCGGCTCCAGCGTCCCCAGCCGCGCGGGCGCGGCTATGAGCATCCGCGCCCCGCTGTCCGCGAGGATATGCGCCACCTGCCCGCGCTTGAGCAGCGGATTGACCGGCACATAGACGCCGCTCGCCCGCGCCACGGCGAGCGGCAGGATCGCGGCGGTCGCGCCCTTGCCCAGCCATACCGCCACGCGATCGCCCGGCGCGATGCCCTGCGCCGCCAGCCAATGCGCCAGCCGGCCGGTCATCGCCTCAAGCGCGGCATAGTCGATGAAGCCGAAGCGCCCATCCAGCGCGGGTGCCGCAGGGTCGCCGAGCAGGGGAAGATGATCGAGTGGCCGGATCACTTTACCGCTATTAACATGATGGATGGAAATTGTGAGCTAGTTGCTGCCGGGACCCTATGACAGACGATCGCATTCAGGTCGAATGCTCCAGCAGCTTCGCGCAGGTCCGCGCGCTGGCGAACGGGCGGCTCGACGCCGGCGCGCAGCCCGGCCCCTTCGACCGGCTCGACTGGTTCGAGACGCTGCACGCCCATGCCTTCCCGAATGCCAAACCCCTGATCGTGCAGGCGAAGAGACAGGGCGCGCAGGCCTGGCTGTTCCTCACAGAGGCGGCGCCCGGCCATCTCACCGGCATCGCCAACTGGTACAGCTTCACCTTCCGCCCGCAATTCCATGGCGCGCCGGACGCGGCGAGCCGCGAAGCGCTGCTGGCCGCCATCGCCCGCGCGTTGCGTAGCCGGGGGCACAGCCTCAGCTTCCACCCCATCGTGGACGACCAAACGGCCGACGCGGCGCTGATCGCCGCCGCCTTTCGCCGGGGCGGCTGGCATGTCGTGACCCGCGCCATGGCCCGCAAGCGGCTGCTGCACCTGCCGCCAGGCAGCGACTTCGCCGGCTATTGGGCCGCGCGGCCCGGCGCGCTGCGCTCGACCTTCCGCCGCAAGCGGCAGCGCCATCCGCTGGCCGTCTCCATCCACCATGCGCTCGACGACAGGCTGTGGCGCCTGTTCGAGCGCATCTTCGCGGGAAGCTGGAAGCCGCATGGCGATGATTTCGCCTTCCTGCGCACCTTTGCCGAGCGGGAGGCGGCGGCGGGTCGCCTGCGGCTCGGCATCGGCCACGATAGCAGCGATGAGCATAGGGGCGGCGAGGTCGCGGCGGTGGAACTGTGGACCGTGGACCAGGGCACGGCCTATATCCACAAGCTCGCCTTCGACGAGCGCTTCGCCGACCGTTCGCCCGGCACGCAGCTCAGCCACGCGATGTTCGCCCATGCCATCGACGTGGACGGCGTGCGGCGCATCGATTTCGGCACGGGCGACAATGAGTATAAGGCGAACTGGATGCCGGACTCGGTGCCGATGCGGCAGATCGACGCCTTCGACCTGCGCCGCCCGGCCAGCTGGAGAGGCGCGGCGATGGCGCACCTCTCCGCCATCGCCCAGCCGCACGAGCGCGATGCCGGAGCGCCCCGCATGACCGACGGCGGCCGGCGCGCAGCGCTGGAACGCGGCAATCGCTGACCCCGAATCGCATCGCCTCTTTTCAAACGCACGCGAAATCGCTAGGCGCCGCCGCCATGCGCACGCAACCGCACAATGAGAGCGATTCCGCGTCCATGGTCGAGGCCGCCCTGCGCGCCTGCCTGCGCGAGACGCTGAGCCTGGACGAGGCCCGCACCGCCGCCTTCGACGCCGGGACGCCGCTGTTCGGCGCCCTGCCTGAGCTGGATTCCATGGCCGTCGCCACCGTGCTCACCGATCTGGAAGACCGGCTCGGCATCATCATTGACGATGACGATATCGATGCCGAGACCTTCGAAACCTTCGGCAGCCTGGCGTCCTTCCTGAAGCGCAAGCTGGCGACCGGCCGGCAGGACTGACCGCCGCCACGCCATGTCCGCCCGTGCAATTATTGCATATGCGAAGAAACTTTTTGCGTTTGCGAGAATGCGTCTGACCCCGCAGCCTGGCAGCGGAAGACAAGAAGGATGCTGAACGAGGCTCTTTTGCACATCCGACAAAGGAGACTGTTCATGAAGATGTTTCACATGCTGGCCGCCGGCCTTGCCCTCACCGCCATCTCCCCCGCCTTTGCGCAGGGCGAGGCGACGAGCTTCACGCGTGACGGCGTGACCTACACCTACACCGTCGAGCAGATCGGCAGCCGCCGGGTGATCGAAGGCCGCGCAACGCCGGGCGAGCCCTTCCGGCTCGTGGTGAGCGGCAGCAAGGTGACCGGCCAGGCCAATGGCGTGCCGGTCTCGTTCCGCTACACGCCCAAGGCGACGGAGCAGGCGGCCGCTACCGGCTTTGCCGGCACGGTCGCGCACTGACAATCGACATCGGGCGGCCGGCACATGCTGGCCGCCCGATCGCTTCGGCCGCGCCGTTCAGGCGTGCGCCATGGCCTCGAAATCGGCCTCGGCCAGGAAGCGCTCGGCATCCAGCGCGGCCATGCAACCCATGCCGGCGGCCGTGACCGCCTGCCGATAGACCTTATCGGTCACGTCGCCCGCCGCGAACACGCCGGGGATGCTGGTGCGGCTGGTGCCTTTCTCGACCAGCAGATAGCCCTCGTCCATCGGCAGCTTGCCTTCGAGCAGCTCGGTCGCCGGCTTGTGGCCGATGGCGACGAAGGCGCCGTCGCAGGCCAGATGGCTCGTCTCGCCCGTCGCCGTGTCGACAAGGTCGACGCCGACCAGCCCTTCCGGCGCCCCGCCGCCCACGAACCGCTCGACCGCCTTGTTCCACAACACCTTGATGTTGGGATGGGCGAAGAGCCGGTCCTGCAGGATCTTCTCGGCGCGGAAGCTGTCGCGGCGGTGGATGATGGTCACGTCATGGCTGTGGTTGGTGAGGTAGAGCGCTTCCTCGACCGCGGTGTTGCCGCCGCCGATCACCACCACCTTCTTGCCGCGATAGAAGAAGCCGTCGCAGGTCGCGCAGGCGGAGACGCCCTTGCCCTGCAGCAGATGCTCGCTCTCCAACCCCAGCCACTTGGCCTGTGCGCCCGTGGCGATCACCAGCGTGTCGCCATAATAGTCCGCACCGCTGTCGCCCTTGAGGTGGAAGGGGCGCTTCGAGAGATCGACATCCACGATATGGTCATACATCATCTGCGTGCCGACATGTTCGGCCTGCGCCTGCATCTCCTCCATGAGCCAGGGACCCTGGATCACGTCGCGGAAGCCGGGATAATTCTCGACATCGGTGGTGATGGTGAGCTGCCCGCCCGGCTGCATGCCCTGGATGACGATCGGCGCCATGCCCGCGCGCGCCGCATAGATCGCGGCTGAGAGGCCCGCCGGCCCCGAACCCAGGATGATCATGCGCGAGCTGTGCGTGGCAGTCATGAAGCGGCCTTTCATGTAAATCCGGATGGTGCCCGCGCGGCTGGTCTATCGCGCGGCGGACTTCCACTTAGGGCGCGCGCGCGGCAAAGCAAGGGACGTGCCGACGCGGCGGATGACCGAAAAAAGGCCCGGCAGCCGAAACTGCCGGGCCAGGATGACGGCCATAGGCCGCCTCGGGTCGCAAGGAAGGGATTAGCAGGAGTCGGTGTCAGGGACGTGTGACGAAGATCACGCCCAACGCTTTTCTGCCGAAAACCGCGCTTTGGCGGCTTCTGAGGCGACGAAAAGTGCGCTATGCCGGACGAACGACACAGCAAGGATCTGATGCGAGGGGTCGCACCCATTGGAGCTTGAGGAGCAAATCACTGCCGTCCGGACAATTTTCCTGTCCGACGAAGCCGTGGCGCGCCTGCTGCTCCAGCGGGCCTTCCACTATCGATTCGTGCCCGCCAAGCAGGTGATCGGCCGGCAGGGCGAGCGCTCGGACCATTGCTGGCTGGTCATCGACGGATCGGTGCGCATCCAGGCCATCGGCATCGACGGCCAGCGCCAGCAACTGGCGCAGCACGGGCCGGGCGAGATGTTCGGCGCCTATCCCGAGCCGACCACGATGCGGGGCGAGATCGTCACGCTGGACGACTCGCATCTCCTCCAGGCCGAAGCGCGGCAGATGGCGGCGCTGGCGGCGGCGCAGGCGCCGATCGGCTCCGCCCTCGCCATCCTGCTGGCCCGCCAGCTCGACCGCGCGCTCGACCGGATGGTGGCGCGCACCACCTACAGCGCCGCCGGCCGCGTCTATGCCCGCCTGCTCGACCTGGCCGACGAGGACCACAGCATCGCCCCGCCGCCGCAGGTGACGGCGCTGGCACTGAGCGCCAACACGACCCGCGAATCCGCCTCCCGCGCCCTCGCCGCGCTGGTCCGCCGCGGCATCATCACCCGCGACGACCACGCGCTGGTCATCCGCTCGCCACGCATGCTGCACGACATGGTGGCGTGAGGGTGGGGAAGGCCGCGTTCCAATAAAATCCCCGTGCTCCTGCGAAGGCAGGCGCACTGATCGCGTTCCCCGGATGATGGGATCTGCCCTACAGCAGCCCCAGCTTCCCCAGTTCCGCCGCCATGACTCCCGGCAGCGCGCCGTCACCGTCGTTCCCCATATCCGGCGGCGCGTCCTTCTCCGCGAGATAGCGCCAGCCCTGATGGGCGCGCTTGGGGCGCGGCACCACGAGGATCAGGCGCGGCTCCAGCCGGATCCAGTGCTTGCCATCCTCGCGCTCCGCGAAGCCGAGCAGCGGGCTGCGGCCGATGATCTGGCTGGCGTGGATCCAGTAGAGCGAGCCGCCCGCCATCTCCGCATGGCGCTTGGGCATGTAGCGCGTGGTCATGCGCGCCTCACCCGCGCCGTCATGGCTCTCCAGCCAGCCGCGCAGCGTCTCGGCGCTTTCCGATCCGAACGCGATCTTGGTCATGTGCAGCGGCATGGGTGGTGTCCCTAGCCGCCCAGCCCGAACAGGGTCGCGAGGCCGAGGAAGGCGAGGAAGCCCATCGAGTCGGTGATCATCGTCACGAAGATGGATGAGGCCACGGCGGGATCGATATTGAAACGATCGAAGATCAGCGGCACCATGGCGCCGGCGATGCCCGCAGTCACGATATTGACCATCATCGCCGCCGCGATGACACCGCCCAGCTGGGCATTGCCGAACACCAGCGCCACGCCCGTGCCCAGCACCAGCGCGATGGTGACGCCGTTCAGCAAGGCGACGCGCATCTCGCGCAGGATGGTGCGCCAGGTGTTGGAGCCGGTGATCTGATTGGTGGCAAGCGCCCGCACCGTCACCGCCATAGTCTGGCTGCCGGCATTGCCGCCCACGCCCGCCACGATCGGCATCAGCGTCGCCAGCGCGACCATACGCTCGATCGTGCCCTCGAACATGCCGATCACCGTGGAGGCGAGCAGCGCGGTGAGCAGGTTGGAGAGCAGCCAGCGCACCCGCGCCTTGTAGCTGTCCATCACCGGCTCGTTGATATCGCCGTCCCCGGCGCCGGAGAGGCGGAGGATGTCCTCGCCCGCCTCTTCCTGGATGATGTGGACCACGTCGTCGACGGTGATCATGCCGACCAGCCGGCCGCTATGATCCACCACCGCCGCCGAGATGAGCGCATATTTCTGGAAGCGCAGCGCCAGCTCTTCCTGGTCCATGTCGACCGGGAGGAGCGTCTGGTCGCGCTTCATCACGTCGGAGACGGCGATGTCGCGCGGGCAGCGCATCACCCAGGAGAGCTGGCAGGTGCCGACCGGCTTGTGCAGCGCGTCGACGACGAAGATCTCCCAGAAATCGGAGGTAAGGTCGCTGGTCTCGCGCAGATAGTCGATGGTCTGACCGACCGTCCAATGCTCCGGCACCGCGACCAGATCGCGCTGCATGAGTCGGCCGGCGGATTCCTCGGGATAGGAGAGCGCGGTCTCGATCGCGGCGCGATCCTCCGGCTCCATCGCGTCGAGGACGGCCTGCTGCTCCTCCGCGTCGAGATCCTCGATGATCGCGACGGCGTCGTCCGTGTCCAGCTCGGCGGCCAGTTCGGCGAGCTGCTCCGGCTCCAGCGCCTCGACCACCGTGTCGCGCACATAATCATTGAGCTCGGAGAGCACCTCGGCGCCGACCAGATCACCCAGCGCGGCGGCCACATCGGCGCGCCTGTCCTCCGGCGTCAGCTCCAGCAGGTCGGCGATGTCGGCGGGATGCAGCGGCTCGACCAGCACGCGCGCCGCTTCGGTGTCGCCCTCCTCGACCGCATCGAGGACACGAGTCACGAATTCGGGCTTCAGCCGGTCGTCCTCGTCGAGATTGGTCTCGGGGGGGCGGTCCTCCGGCCTGCCCTCCGGCGCTGCGTCCGGCGTTACGGGCGGCTCGATCTCGTCGATGTCGGGCGGCGTGCGTTCAGCCATCGCTGGTCTCCGTTCCCGTCATCGCCGATCGTCATCATGGCTCCCCTTTTGCGCATGCGAAAAGCAAAGGCAAGGGCCGTGCCGTCCGCGCGCGACGCTTGCAACGCCGCCGCGTTCCGGCCTATGCGCGATGCGGCTTCATGCCGCGGGGGGAACAGCGGTGCGCAACGGAAGGCCGGGCTTTCGCCCGCAGGTGGAACGATTCGTCTTCGCCGCGATCTGCCTCGCGACCTTGCTCTTCGCCATAATCACGCCGCCCTTCCAGTCGCCCGACGAAGACCAGCATTATATGAAGGCGCTGCAGTTGGCCGAGGGCCGGGTGCTGCCCGAGCGTCGCGGCGCGGAGACCGGCGCCATGCTGCCGCGCGCCGCCCTCGACCTGCGCGACGTGGATTTCCCGCCCGAGGAACCCGGCGTGCCGATCCGCTACGAGCGCGCCGCGTTCGATCGCGCGTGGCATGCGGACGCGGGCCGAGCCGGCGAGCGCTTCGGCTATTTCCCCAATCTCGCCAATTATTCACCGACCCTCTATGTGCCGCAGGCTTTAGGCTTGCTGGCCGGCGAGGCGATCGGCCTGCCCCGCCTCGGCGGCTTCTATCTCGGCCGGCTGTTCAATCTGGCGGCCGCGCTGGCGCTGCTCTGGCTGGCGCTGCGCCTGCTGCCCTTCGGCCGCGCCGCCCTGCTCGCCGTCGCGGCCTTGCCGGTCGCCTGCTACCAGGCCGGCTCGCTCTCGGCGGACGTCACCATCAACGGCCTCGGCTTCGTGGGCCTGGCCCTCGCGCTGCGCTGGGGCCATGGCCTCGCCGCGCGGCCGCCGGCATCCGCCATCCTCGTCGCCGCTCCGCTGCTGGCGCTGGCCAAGGGCGTCTATCTGCCGCTGATGGCCGCCGGGCTGCGCTGGCCGCAAAGCCGGCGCGACAGATCGCCTTGGCTGCTGCTCGCCGCCATGGCGCTCGGCGTGGCTATCTTCCTCCTCTGGATGAAGATCAGCGGGGGTGGCAGCCAGACGCTTTATTCCATCGTCTCGCGTAAGACCGGCGAGGCGACCACCACCGCGCCGCTGGGCGATCAGCTCGCCGTCATCCTCGCCGATCCGCTCGGCTATGCGCGCATCGTGACGAGCAGCATGACCGAGCGCGCACCGGTCTATCTCCTGCAGATCATCGGCCGGTTCGGCTGGAACACCATCCTGATGCCGCTCATCGCCTATCCGCTGGCGCTGCTCATGCTGGGCGCCGCCCTGCTGCGCGGCGCGGGCGCGCGCTTCATTTGGGAACAGCGCCTTTGGTGGCTGGCCGTCGCCGCCAGCTGCGTGCTGCTGGTGGAGACCGCCCTCTACCTCACTGGCACGCCGCTCGCCGCCGACTATGTGCAGGGCGTGCAGGGCCGCTATTTCCTGCCCGTCCTGCCACTGGCGCTGCTGGCGCTGATGCCCGAGCGCGGGTTCCGCCATACCGACACGCTGTTCGCTGCCTGCGCCTGCCTGCTGCTCGCCATCGGCCTGCTGACCGCGCTGGACAGCTTTTGGATTCACGGCTTCACCTCGATCGACGGCATGCCGCCCCATGGCAGCCCCTTCCGGACGCTGCTCCTGCCCTCCCCGCGCTGGTAGCGGCCGGGCGGGCCATTGACCCGCCCATTGACCTCGCGGACGGCAATGCATAGGTCCGCGCCACCTCCTTCCCTTCCAACCGAAAGGTGCCGTCATGGCCGATGAAACCCTTACCCTCTCGCTGGACAGCGGCGGCGACGTCGTCATCAAGCTCCGCCCCGATCTGGCGCCCGGCCATGTCGAGCGCATCACGCAGCTCGCCAGGGAAGGCTTCTATGACGGCGTGGTGTTCCACCGCGTCATCCCCGGCTTCATGGCGCAGGGCGGCGACCCGACGGGCACCGGCATGGGCGGCTCCAAGCTGCCGGACCTCAAGGCCGAGTTCAACACGCAGCCGCATGTGCGCGGCGTCTGCTCGATGGCGCGCGCCAGCAATCCCAACAGCGCCAACAGCCAGTTCTTCATCTGCTTCGACGACGCGACCTTCCTCGATCGCCAATATACGGTCTGGGGCGAGGTCACCTCGGGCATGGAGCATGTCGACGCGCTGCCCAAGGGCGAGCCGCCGGCAAAGCCCGGCAAGATCGTCAAGGCGGCGGTGAGCTGAGCATTTCACAAGACCAGTCGCAGATTGGGATGGTCTGCCCAGGTTAATCTGGCGTTCATCTCAAGTAAATTGCGACAACCATGAACAAGATTGTGGCAGATCCTCAAGGATCTGCCACAATCATTTCACCTTTCGAACACAGTCCATTCGGGAACGGTTCAGGCCGAATGAGCATTCTACACGGGCGATCGGCAACGACCGGTCGGTGATGCATGAGCAAAATGTCATGCATGTTTCAGTAGAAGGTTCAGGACTTATGAAGACGTTTCCCCTCACCGCACTCGCCCTGGCGCTCCCGCTGGGCTTCGTCGCCGCTCCGGCGCTGGCGCAGGACACGCAGACCAATCGCCTCGAGCCTTATGTGGGCGTGATGGGCGGCATCCACGACTTCGACAACGACCGCTACAAGGGCGCGCCGCCGAGCGGCTATCGCGGCTGGCTGGTCGAGGGCGTCGCGGGCGTGAACTACAATCTCGGCCCGGTGGTCATCGGCGCGGAAGGCAGCCTCGCCAAGGGCGTCTCCAAGGATATCGACTGGGAATATGGCGCCGCCGGCCGTCTGGGTGTGCGCGCGGGCAAGGACAGCATGTTCTTCGCCAAGGTCGGCTATCAGTGGACCGAGTTTGACGGCTCGGCCCGCCCCGCCGTCCCCACCGACCGCGCCTATGACGGCGTGACCTACGGCTTCGGCACCGAGCTGTCGCTCGCCGACCTGGGCTCGAGCGCCGAGCGCAGCAACATCCGCCTGCGCGGCCAGGTCGACACGCGCGGCAACTTCCATTCCTTCCGTCCGATGGTCGGCGTGGTCGCGAAATTCTGATCCACCCTCTCGGATCAGTCAGGACGGCCGGGGACGATGTCCCCGGCCGTTTTCGCTTGGGCTTGATGGAACAACAATCTCCCCTCCCCTTCAGAGGAGGGGTCGGGGATGGGGAAGCGCCCAACAGCGCCGCGCTCAATCGAAAGCCCCCACCTCAACCCCTCCCCTGAAGGGGAGGGGCCAAGGTCACCCTCAATCTACTCGCACAGCCCCGCCGCGCGCTGGGCGATGCCGGCCAGACCCCGGCATTTGGGCTTGCGCGGCGGCTGCGTGCCCGCGCCATCCCCGTCCGCAGCCGCGCCTTCGCCGTCGCTCATGCCGCCCATCCCACTCATGTCCATGCCGACCATGAACATGGTGTTGGAGCGGAAGCGCACGCGCGCGGTCCATTCCGGCCGCCAGGACGTGCGCGCGTCGGCCGGACGCGGCGGATAGGCGAAATCCTGCTCCGGGCCGTAGGCGTAGAGATTGCCCATGATCGTCTCGCCCGCCGCCTGCTTGACCTCGGCGGGAATCTCGCAACTCGTCTGGCTGGGCGGCATCACCGTGCGCACCTGGATGAGCTGCCGCACCGCCGCCGGCGAGAGCCAGGACCAGAGCGGGCCGCCGAACGCCTGCGTCGCCGAGGAGGCCCACCACACCATCTCCTGCGGCTGGCCGCGCCCGCTGTCCTTGGCGGAGAAGGCCCAGGCATAATAGCCCGTCGCGGCCGGCAGCGCGGTCCAGTCCAGCATGATCGAGCCGCCCGCCTGCTCGGTGGAGCGCGCGGTCAGCGCCGGCATGAAGTCCTTGTCCAGCGAGAAGCCGATCTCCGGCGCATAATTGCTGGCGACCCGGTGCGCGCCGAGCAGCGACGAGCCGGGCCGCACCGCCTTGCCGTCCTGCGGATTGGGCCAGTCGGCATAGGTGGTGCTGTTGCCGGGCGTGATCGTCCAGTCGCCCGGCACATGGACCGGCTGCTGGTAGAGGCCCGGCGGGATCTGCCCGCGCGCCACCCGCGCGAAATCCACGACGACCGGCTGCCCCGCGCCCGCATGCGCGCCGCAGCCCCAGTAGATCAGCAGGCGGCCGGTCGGGAGCTGGCCTTCCGGCCCATCAGGCGTCGGCTGGCGCGTCGGCGTGACGAGCTTCACCGACTGGCCGAGCTGCGCGCCCGCAGGCATGAAATGCTCCGCGTTCGGCGCGCCGTCGGGCGTGCGCGTGGAGCCAATCCGCAGGATGAGCTCATGCGCGGCATTGCCCCCGCCGCCGCGCATCATGGCGAGCGCGGCGTTCATGCCGCCCCCGCCACCGGCCATGGCCGCGAGGCCGGACATGGTGCCGGCATCCATCGTGTAGCGCGCGATGGGTGGCGAGACCTGCTGGTTCTGCTGGGTCGCCGCCGGCGCGGCCAGAAAGGCGAACAGCGCGGCGGCCGACAGGCTCGTGATGACGAGACGGGAAACGGGACGAAATGGCACAATGATCCTCCCCCACGGAGATGCAGCCCGCACATGCGCCCATTATCTGTTGCGATGGAGCCGGCGGACCATCCCAGGGCGCCTCGCTCCATGTGCATATTACAGCAACCGGCGTCGGGATTGGACGGATTCGCCATGAGAGGCGGGTGAGTGGCGGCCGCCTCGCGCGATGCGCAAACTACCCGCTGTTGCGCAGCGCGGTGGCGATAGCGTTGATCGACAGCTCGATGCCTTCGCGGATGCGCGGGTCCGTCTCGCCGGCTCGGTGGCGCTTGAGCAGCTCCACCTGCAGATGGTTGAGCGGCTCGATATAGGGCAAGCGCAGGCGGATGGAGGCGTCCAGCGCCGGATTGTCCTCGAGCAGATAGGACTGGCCGGTCGCTTTCAGCAGCATGTCGCGCGCCAGCGTCCAGCCCTCGCGGATGCGCGCGAAGATCGCCTCGCCTGCAGCGCGGTCCTCCACCAGCGGCAGATAATGGCCGGCGATCGCCAGGTCGGACTTGGCCAGCACCATCTCCATATTGGCCATGGAGCTGCGGAAGAAGGGCCAGCCCTCGACCATCTCGCGCAGCAGCCCCGCGTCGCCGAACGCGCTGAGCGCCTGCCCCACGCCATACCAGCCCGGCAGCATCACCCGCGCCTGCGACCAGCTGAACACCCAGGGGATGGCGCGCAAATCCTCGATACGGTCGCTCTTGGTGCGGCTGGCCGGGCGCGAGCCGATCTTGAGGCCGCTGATCTCCTGTATGGGCGTGAGCTGCCGGAAGAAATCGCGGAAGCCGGGCGTCTCGTAGACCAACTCGCGATAGGCGCGGAAGGCGAGCCCGGAGATGCCGTCCATCGCTGCGGCGAAGCGCGCGACATGCGGTCCGGACCCGGTCTCCGGCTCCAGGCTGGCGAGCAGTGCCGCGCTGGTCATCGCCTCCAGATTGACCCGGGCGCTGTCCGCCGTGCCATATTTGGCGGCGATCACCTCGCCCTGCTCGGTGATGCGGATGCGGCCCTGCACCGTGCCGGCCGGCTGCGCCTGGATCGCGGCGAAGGAGGAGCCGCCGCCGCGCCCCACCGCGCCGCCCCGGCCGTGGAAGAGCTGCATGCCCGTGCCGGCCTGCGCGAACACCGGCGCCAGCGCCTGGCTGGCCTCATAGAGGCTCCAGATCGAGGTGAGATAGCCGCCGTCCTTGTTCGAGTCGGAATAGCCGATCATCACTTCCTGATGACCGCGCGCCCGCACCAGCGCGGCGATCTCGGGCAGCGCGAAATAGTCGGCCATCACCTGCGGCGCGCGTTCGAGGTCCGCGATGGTCTCGAACAGCGGCACCGCCATGACCGGGGCGAGCGGCGACGCGTCGCCCTCGCCCACGCGCCACAGGCCGGCCTCCTTGAGCAGGACATGCACCTCCAGCAGGTCCGAAACACTCTCGGCCTTGGAGATCAGATAATGGCGGATGCAGGCGGGGCCATAGCGCGCGTGCGCCCGCGCGGCTTCCTCGACGATCGCCAGCTCGCTCGCCGTCTCCTCGCTATAGCCCGCGAAGCGCGAGCCGAGCGGGCGGTTGGTCGCCAGCTCCCGCCGCAGCAGGTCGACGCGCGCCGCCTCGTCCAGCGCCGCATAGTCCGCCTCCACGCCCGCGACCTTGAGCAGTTCCGCCACCACCCGCTCATGCACCGCGCTGTTCTGGCGCATGTCGAGCGTGGCGACATGGAAGCCGAACAGCTCGACTGCGCGGATCAGCCGCGCAAGCCCGCCGCCGCTCGCCAGCGCGCCATTGCCTTCCATGGCGAGGCCCCGGCCCAGCGTGGCGAGGTCGGCGCGCAGCGCGGCGGCGTCGGGATAAGGCTCGCCCTTGAGCGGGGAGGGGCGCGGCGGCGCATGGCCCATGAGCGCCGCATAGGTCGCCGCCACGCGAGCATAGATGCCGGAAATGGCGCGGCGATAGGGTTCGTCCCGCCGGCTCGCCGCATCGTCCCCGCTCGCCGCCGCCAGCGCCTTAACCGGCGCCGGCACCGCCGCCAGCTCGCTGGAGATGGAGAGCTGCGCGCCCAGCTCGTGCAGCATGTCCATATAGGCCCGCAGCGCCGATCCGCAAGCGCGGCCCAGCGCCTGGCGCAGCTGCTCGGCCTGCACGAAGGGATTGCCGTCCCGGTCGCCGCCGATCCATGTGCCCAGTTGCAGGAAGCCGGGCACGCGCTGGCCGAGCACCCGGCCCCAGCGGGCATAGAGGCGCGGCAGCACAGCCATGAAGATGTCGCGGAAATAGGTGAGCGCATTGTCGATCTCGTCACGCACGAACAATCGCTCGCGGCGCAGCGGGCGGGTCTGCCAGAGCAGGGCGATCTGCCGGCCGATGGCCTCGTCGATCGGCTCGCCCTCGGGCGTCTCCTCTGCGCCCGTGTCGCGCAGCGCCATCAGGTCCGCGATGACGTTGCGATGGTCGATCATCGACTTGCGGCGCACCTCGGTCGGATGCGCGGTGAGCACGGGCATGACCAGCGCATGCTGGAGCAGGGCCATGATCGCCTCGTCCGCGACACCGTCGCCGCGCAACCGCTCGACCACGCTCGCCAGATCCGCGCCCGGCTCGGCGGCGATGCCCTGCCGATCCTCGGCGAGATTGGCGAGCATGGAGAAGAGCATGAAGCCGCGCACGAAATCGAGCGTGTCGTCCAGCGTCAGCGCGGACAGGCCGCTGTCCACGCCCTCCGCCGGCGCCATCCCGCGCGCCCGGTCGACCGAGGCGGAACGTATATATTCGGTCTGCTGATAAAGCCGCTCGCCGCCATAGGCGCGGATCACATCCCCCAGCAGCCGCCCGAGATAGCGGATGTCCGGATTCTGCGAGATGGGCGGCCGGGCCATGGCGGCATGCTGCATTGCAGCGTTGCGAGGGTCAAGGGGATTGCGATGTCTGTCCGCTGCCTGCGGGCAGGACTGGGCAGAGGGCTGTTAGGCATGATAAGCTGGATCTCATGCGAAACGGACTTTTTGCAGGCGATCTGGATGAGGTCGAGTTCATCGAGGATGTGGAACGCCGCTTCGGCATCGGCTTTGACGAGCGCGATTATCCGATATGGCGGACCCTCGGCGAGTTGGCTCGCACGGTGGCTGTCCACAATGTCATGATGCTCAAGGCGCATGGCGCGGGACTGCGACCGGGCGACGTGTGGGAAAGCCTGCGTGCGATAGCGGCTGATCACACCGGGCTGTCCGCCGACGCGATCCGACCGGACAGCCCATTCATTCAACAAAAGGTGAAGCGCTACGCGGCCTGATCTGCGCGCACCGCCGTCAGCCCCTCACGCATGCTCCAGCGTGCACTGGAGCGGATGCTGGTTCTGCCGGGCGAAGTCCATCACCTGATTGACCTTGGTCTCGGCAACTTCGTAGCTGTAGACGCCGCACACGCCGACGCCGCGCTGGTGGACGTGGAGCATCACGCGCGTCGCCTGCTCCAGGTCCATGCGGAAGAATCGCTGGAGGACGTCCACGACGAATTCCATCGGCGTATAGTCGTCGTTGAGCATCAGCACCTTGTAGGGCGTCGGCTTCTTGGTGCGCGTGCGGGTGCGGGTGGCGATGCCGAGGCCCGGGCCGCCAGGCCCTTCTTCATCCTGTCCGCCGGCCATGATCGGCCGGAAGCTCGTTGCGCCCGTTGTCGTCATGCCCTGAAAATAGGATATGGCAGGGGGGGCATGCAAGGCCCCGGGGAGCAAGCGCGCAAAAAAGGCGGCACGCCGGAGCGCGCCGCCTCTTGATGTTCGACAGGTCGCCCGATCAGGCGGCGAGCGACTTCATCTTCTCGGTGACGACCGACACGCGGCTGCTGATCGGCTGGCTGATGTCGCCGACGAGCTTGAGCACCGTCTCGCTGTTCTTGGAGGCCTCGGCGGCGAAGGCGTCGAAGGTCTGGCTCAGGAGCTCGCTCTGGAGCTGGAAGAACTCGGCCGGGGTCTTGACGGCGGCGAAGCTCTTCATCGTGGCGCTGGTCTTCTCAAAGGACTTGCGACCGAACTCGGCGGCGTCCTGGCTCAGCGCCTCGAAGCCCTTGGCGGCGATCTTCGAGGATTCCACGACGGCCTCGAGATTGCCCTTGGCGATGTCGCCCAGCTCCTCGAACGCCTTGGCGGACTTCTCCATCGCGGCCTTGGTCTTCTCGTTCACGTCAGCCATCGCGCCCTGGATGCGGGTCTTGGCTTCTTCGGCGTAGGTCTTGGCGGTTTCCATGGCGTCGGTCATCTTGGGGCCTTTCGGGCTATTGGCGGACACGGCGGAAGGGACCGCGCGCGCCGGTGCAGGTTGGTCGATGGACTCGGGGGTGGTGACGGGCGCCTGGACCGTCACCGGGGCCACGGCCGGAGCCGGGGTCCTGGCGGGCGCCGGTGCCACTGCAGGTGCGGCAATGGCAACCGGAGCGGCGGGCTTCGGTGCTTCGGCCGGCCTGGCGGCCGCCACGGGCGCGCTCTTCGCGGCCGACTTGGCGATGGGCGCCTTGCGGGCAACCGGTTTGCGCCCGACGGGCTTGGCTGGAGTAGGCACGACGACCTCCTGAGTCTTTGCTGCATTGCAACATATAGCTTCGGGGATGCCTTTGCAAGCAAAAATGATGCACTGCAACAAAACTGACGCATCGACCGCACAGCCGGTCGCCTTCCCGCTGAAGCCCGCCCTGACGAAGTGGGGTCAGTGCTCCTGCCTTCGCAGGAGCACGATCCCGGTCCATCGAGATCGGCAACCCCGATGCCGCCTAGCGCCTCAGCGCGTGCGCACGTAGCGGCCGGGCGCGTCCTCGATGGCGGACCGCTTGCCCTCGCCCGGCTGGCGGGCGCCGGTCGCCTCCACACGGTCGGGCGCGAGCGCGGTGAGCCATTGCACCCAGTCCGGCCACCAGCTTCCCGCCGTTTCGCTTGCCCCGGCGCGGAACGCGGCAAGGTCCGGCGCGTTCGCGTCGCCCGTCCAATATTGATATTTACGCGCCGCCGGCGGATTGACCACGCCCGCGATATGGCCCGAGCCGGCCAGCATGAAGCGCCTGGGGCCGGAGAGATAGTCCATCAGCTTCCAGACGCTGGCCGGCGGCGCGATATGGTCCTCGATGCCGGCCTGCACATAGCTCGGCGTCGCGATGCGCCGCAGGTCGATGGGGGTGCCGTCCACATGCAGCGCGCCGGGCCGCACCAGCCTGTTGTCGCGATAGAGATCGGTCAGATAGGCGCGGTGCCACTTCGCCGGCAGGTTGGTGGTGTCGCCATTCCAGTAGAGCAGGTCGAACTGGGGATAGTCCTTCCCCAGCAGATAATTGTCGACGACATAGTTCCAGATGAGGTCCTGCCCGCGCAACAGGTTGAAGGTCGCAGCCATATAGCGGCCGTCCAGATAGCCGTCCGTCACCAGGCCGTCGATGAGCGCCAGCTGCTCGTCGTCCACGAACAGGGTGAGGTCGCCCGCCTCGCTGAAATCCACCTGCGCGGTGAGGAAGGTCGCGCTCGCCACCTTGTCCGCCTCGCCCCGCGCGGCGAGCAGGGCCAGTGTGGCCGCCAGCGTCGTGCCGGCGACGCAATAGCCGATGGTGTGGACGCTCGGCACGTCCAGCAGGTCGCGCACCGTATCGATGGCGTCGATCTGGCCGCGCAGCACATAGTCATCCAGCCCCACATCGGCCATGGCGGCGTCGGCCGACTTCCAGCTCACCATGAACACGCTGATGCCCTGCGCCACCGCCCAGCGCACGAAGCTCTTCTTCTCGTTGAGGTCGAGGATGTAGAAGCGGTTGATCCAGGGCGGGAAGATGACCAGCGGCGTGGCCAGCACGTCCGGCGTCACCGGCGCATAATGGATGAGCTGGTAGAGCGGCGTCTCATGGACCACCTTACCCGGCGTCGTCGCGATGTTGCGGCCGACCTCGAAGGCCGAGCCGTCCGTGTGGGTGAGCTGCCCCCGGTCGAGGTCGGCGAGCAGATGCTCCAGGCCCGTGAGCAGGTTCTGGCCCTGCGTCTCGATGGTCTTCTCGATCACCAGCGGATTGGTGAAGGGGAAGTTGCTGGGACTCGCCGCCTCCACGAAGCGCTGCATGGCGAAGCGCAGCTTGCCCTTCTCGCGCACGTCCAGCCCGTCGACGCTGTCGGCCAGCTCCAACAGATAGTCGGAAGCGAGCAGGTACATCTGCCGGATGAGGTCGAACACCGGATTCTCGCGCCAGCGCGGATCGGCGAAGCGGCGGTCGCGGTCGGCACGCGTGGGGGTCGCGTCGCTGCCAGCCTCGCCCTGCATGCGGCTGAGCATCTGCTCCCACACCGCCATGCCGCGGCTGGCCATGGCCGCCTGGATATCCGCGATCCGTTCGAGATTGGGGTGCGATTCCGGGGCAGACTGCCGCAGCGCCCGCTCGGCCAGATCGGCGCTGCGTTCCATGATGAGCTGCTGGGCAAGGCCAACCACCCGCGTCCAGTGCTGCATCTGCGCGAGCCCGGGCACATCCGTCATCGTTCCGTCCATGGTCGCCCCTCATCGGGTTTTGGTGGCACCGGAGTCCGGCGCGGGCTATATGGGACCGCTGGCTTCGCGAGCGCGCCGTGCGCGACCCGCGGAGTCAATCATCCCATAGGAGATCAACGTCACAATGTCCGAGGAATTCTACCGCATCAAGCGGCTGCCGCCATATGTCATCGCCGAAGTGAATGCGATGCGGGCCGCGGCGCGGGCTGCGGGCGAGGACATCATCGATCTCGGCATGGGCAATCCCGATCTCCCGCCGCCGAGCCATGTCATCGACAAGCTGTGCGAAGTGGCGCAGAAATCGGATGCGCATGGCTATTCCCAGTCCAAGGGGATTCCCGGCCTGCGCCGCGCCCAGGCCAATTATTATGCCCGCCGCTTCGGGGTCGATCTCGATCCGGAGACGGAAGTGGTCGTCACCATGGGCTCCAAGGAGGGCCTCGCCAGCCTCGCCACCGCGATCACCGCGCCGGGGGACGTGGTGCTGGCGCCCAACCCCAGCTACCCCATCCACACCTTCGGCTTCATCATCGCAGGCGCCACCATCCGCTCCGTGCCGACCACGCCGGACGAGGACTATTTCCGTTCGCTGGAGCGGGCGATGCACTTCACCGTGCCGCGCCCCAGCATCCTGGTGGTGAATTATCCGTCCAACCCCACGGCGGAGACGGTCAACCTCGCCTTCTACGAGCGACTGGTCGCCTGGGCGCGCGAGAACCAGGTCTGGATCCTCTCGGACCTCGCCTATTCCGAGCTTTACTATGACGGCAACCCGACGCCCTCCATCCTGCAGGTGCCGGGTGCCAAGGAGGTGGCGGTCGAGTTCACCTCCATGTCCAAGACCTATTCCATGGCCGGCTGGCGCATGGGCTTCGCGGTCGGCAACGAGCGGCTGATTGCGGCGATGACGCGCGTCAAATCCTATCTGGATTATGGCGCCTTCACACCCATCCAGGCCGCCGCCTGCGCCGCGCTCAACGGGCCGCAGGACATCGTGCAGAAGAATCGCGAGCTGTATCACAAGCGTCGCGACGTGCTGGTCGAGAGCTTCGGCCGCGCCGGCTGGGACATTCCGCCGGCCCGCGCCTCCATGTTCTGCTGGGCACCGCTGCCGCCCGCGCTCAAGGAGATGGGCAGCCTCGAATTCTCCAAGCAGCTCCTGACGCACGCCAAGGTCGCGGTGGCGCCGGGCGTGGGCTATGGCGAGGACGGCGAGGGCTTCGTGCGCATCGCCATGGTGGAGAATGAGCAGCGGCTGCGCCAGGCCGCCCGCAACGTGAAGCGCTACCTCCAGTCGATGGGCGTCAACACGCCGACCAACAAGGCGGCGGGATGAGCAGTCTCGATGCGCTGACCTCCCAGGAGGTCAGCGTCGTCACCCACACCATCCAGCTGTCGCTGGCGCCGGTGTTCCTGCTCGCGGGCATCGGCGCCTTCCTGAACGTTTGCGTCGGCCGGCTCGCCCGCATCATCGATCGCGCGCGGGCGCTGGAGCGGCTGGTGCCGGGTTCGCGCGGGGACGAGCATGCCCGGCTCATCAACGAGATCCGCATCCTCGACCGGCGCATCCGCGTCGTCAACACAGCCATCTTCCTGTCCGTACTGTCCGCAGTGCTCACCTGTACCGTGGTCGTCCTGCTGTTCGCCGCCAATCTGATCGACGTCAATCTCGGCACGGTGGTGGCGCTGCTGTTCATCGGCTCGATGCTCGCGATCGGCGCGGGCTTCACCACCTTCATCATCGAGACGCGGCTGAGCGCCCGCGCGGTGCGCATCCGCAATGAGATCCTCTTCCACCGTGAGGAGGAACATGACAGGTCGGCAAGGCACTGAATTAACCCATTAAGTTATTCTTAAGCTGCTGTCCCATCGGGAAACGGCGGGATATCGGGGATTGCGCCGCGCGTTAGGAGAGTCTTAGTCATGTTTCATGACGACGACTCCGAAGCCCTGGATCATCCGCATCGGTCTTGGCCTCGCCGCGCTGCTGGTGCTGGCCATCCTGCTGGTGAGCGTGGCGCCGATGGTACTGGCCCGCGACAAGGGTCCCCGGCTCGATGTCGATCCCGCCGCGCTGGCGCAGGCCCCGCGCGCGGCCGGGCAACCTCGCACGCCCACGCCGCAGGCCGTGCCCGCCACTGCCGCCCCGGCGCCTCAGGCCATCCCCGCCAATGACGATGGCATGACGCTGCGCCGCGTGCTGCGCGTCGATGGCCCCTTCCGCCATGGCGATTATATCTGGGACGTCGAGGGCGTGCCGCAGGGCCGCGTCGTCATCACCGTCGACCTTGAGGCGCAGACCATCGCTGTGTTCCGCGCCGGCTACCAGATCGGCGCCGCCGTCATCATCTACGGCGCCAACGACAAGCCGACCCCGCACGGCACCTTCCACATCACGCAGAAGAAGGTGGACCATGCCTCCACCCTCTACGACGCGCCCATGCCCTATATGATGCGCCTGACCGACGACGGCGTCGCCATCCACGCGAGCAGCGTCGCCTGGGGCAACGCCACCCATGGCTGCATCGGCGTGCCGCTCGAATTCGCCAAGCTGCTCTATGCGCAGGCGGACCTGGGCACGCAGGTCATTATCACGTCCGGCCGCCGCATGGTCGTGCCCGAGGGCACGCAGGTGGCGGCGACGGGCGTGGTGAGCTGAGGGGGATCGGGCGCCCTCACCTAGTCTCATGTCCGTTCGCCCTGAGCTTGTCGAAGGGCTTTTCTTTCCGGCGAGATGTCGCAGTAGGACAGGCCTTCGGCAAACGCGGGAATGACGGGGGAAAGGGCGCTGGCAAGTCTTGAGACAAAGCCGTCTCTGGATGGCGATTAGAGACTGTCCACATGAGATGGACTCGGTGCTCCTGCGAAAGCAGGAGCCCAGGGCGGCAGCGAACCGCCCATGCGCCATGGGCTCCTGCTTTCGCAGGCGCACGCTTGGTTCAACCCGAACCGGACAAACCCCTGGCGAATGGCAAGCACCCAAGGCGCCAAAGCCCACGCCCCGCGCGCAAACGACGCCACCACGCGCCCATCTCACGCCATTTCGCTGGGCACCTGCACCACAAATGAGAGGGGCCGCCGGTGCCTCCCAGTCAGGAGGCGCCGAGCGGCCCATCAACATGGTCAGCGGCCGGAAGCGCCGCCACCCGGGGATTTACGCCGCGTTCCAGTTCGGATCACCGAACCTCGCGCGACCCGCCGCCAATGCCTTAGCGGCAGGCTCCCCGAACGGACTTGACCGACCCCATTGCTGAACCATGAGACATCGGATCACCTCCTTTCGCTTGCGTTAAGCTCTTTCTCGGGGCCGCGGCTGCAAGCCTGTATGACCCTTCGACGGGATTAGATGTGAGTCATTCTGCGCGTGCGAACAAGACTTGTATTTTTCTTTTTTCGAATCATAATCATGCGTCCGCCGAAAAGCCGCTGCGCGTCGGCATCTCCTTGAGCCCGAACCGAACATAGCCCCTCCCCTTCAGGGGAACTGGCGATCGAGCACAGCGCTGCTGGGCAAGACCCCACCTCCGGCCCCTCCCCTGAAGGGGAGGGGAGAGGAAGGTCGCGCCAGCCTACCCCCGGCAATCCTCGATCACCCGCGCCACTTCCGCCCAGAGCGGCACGACCAGCCGGGTCGCACCGGGGACTTCCACCGCGATGCGACCGCGCGAATAGGCGATCCAGTCGAAACCCGGATCGCTGGCCGGGCGCCGCGCCGCGATCATGGCGCCGCCGCCCGCCGACGAGGCCGCGCCGCTCGCCGCCCATTGCAGCGCCCCACTGGAGGTGCGGATGGTGAGCGTGCGGGCGCTGCTGCCCGCACCGATCGCCGCGAGCGTAACCTCGCGTGTCCGCGTGTCGCAGCTCAGGCGGACCAGCGGCCGCGCGGCATCGGTGCCGAACATCGCCACCGTCTCGCCGCCCTGCCGCGCATAGCGCCAGTTTCCGGGCGTCGCGGGCGCCTGCTCCCAGGTGAGGTCCGGTGCCGGGGCGGCCGGCTCGGGCGCGGGCGGCGGCGGAGCCGGCGCGGGCGTCGGCGCCTGGGCCGGCGGCGGTTCGACCCTGGGCACGGCCTGGCAACCGGCAAGCAGGGCCAGACCGGTCAGCGCGACCGGCCAGCGCACCGAAGGCACGGACAGCGCCCTCACGGCCGCACCTGCCCGGTGCCGCGCACGATCCATTTATAGGTGGTGAGCCCCTCCAGCGCGACCGGCCCGCGCGCATGCATCCGTCCGGTCGAGATGCCGATCTCCGCGCCCAGGCCGAACTCGCCGCCATCCGCGAACTGGCTGGAGGCGTTCCACATCACGATGGCGCTGTCGCAGCGGGTGAGGAACGCCTCCGCCGCCGTCTCGTCCTGCGTCACGATGGCATCGGTATGCTGGCTGCCATGATTGGCGATATGGGTCAGCGCCTCGTCCAGCCCCTCGACCATGCGGACCGACACGACCGCATCCAGATATTCGGTATCCCAGTCGCCCGGCTGGGCCGGCTCGACCCGGTCGTCCAGCCGGCGCACCACCTCGTCGCCGCGCACGTCGCAGCGCGCATCCAGCAGGGCCGTGACCAGCGTTTCGGGCGCCGGGAAGGCCCGGTCGATCAGCAGTGTCTCCATCGCGCCGCAGATGCCGGTGCGGCGCATCTTGGCATTGACCACGATCTCACGCGCCATGGCCGGATCGGCGGCGGCATGGACATAGCTGTGATTGATGCCATCGAGATGGGCGAGGATGGGCACCCGCGCCTCCTCCTGCACCCGCGCGACGAGGCTCTTGCCGCCGCGCGGCACGATGATGTCGATGAGGCCGCTCGCCCGCAGCATCGCCCCCACCGCGGCGCGGTCCGTGGTCGGCACGAGCTGCACCGCCTCGGCCGGCAGCCCCGCCTCGCCGATGCCGCGCACCATGGCGGCATGGATGGCGCGATTGCTCTCGATCGCTTCCGAGCCGCCGCGCAGGATCACCGCATTGCCGGCGCGCAGGCAGAGCGCCGCCGCGTCCGCCGTCACATTGGGCCGGCTCTCGTATATGATGCCCACCACGCCCAGCGGCACGCGCCGGCGCTGGAGCCGCAGGCCGTTCGGCCGCACCGTCTCGTCGATGATGGCGCCCACCGGATCGGGCAGGTCCGCCACTTGCGCCACCGCGTCCGCCATGGCGCCGATGCGCGCCTCGTCCAGCCGCAGCCGATCCAGCATGGCGGAGGAAAGGCCATTGGCGGCGCCGCGCTCCATGTCGGCGCGGTTGGCAATGACGATCGCGCCCGCCGCGTCCCGCAGGCACCGTGCCGCCGCGACCAGCGCCGCCGCCTTGGCCGCGTCCGGCGCCTGCGCCAGTGCGTCCGCGGCCCGCCGCGCCCGCGCGCCCATCGTGGCGATGAGCATTTCCGGCGTCTGGGTGAGATCGTTCATGCAAAGGTCCTGTAAAGCGAGGGGCGTTTCCCATAGCATGGGCATGGAGTCGCGCAAATGGCCCCACACCGGTCCGCGCCCGCAACCCGATGGGGTGTTGGACCGTTTCATCGCCGGCTCCGGCAGAGGGAGATGAAGACCCATGCGAAAGACCTGGACATGCCCGCTCGCGGCGCTGCTGCTGCCGCTGATGCTTGCCAGCTGCGGCCGGGGCGGCGACGAGACGACCAACAACCAGACGACCATGACGCCCGAGGAAGCCGATGCGGCGCTCGACAAGGCACTCAACGCCGTGGACGATGGCGGCGTCGCCCAGCCCGGTGCGCTGATCCCTCCCGCGCCGGGTGAGCCGGGCGGCCTGCCGGACGACCGCACGCCGCTCAACGAGGCCGCCGCGCGCGACCCGACCAGCCTGGAGGCGTCCGGCGCCACCATCGAGCGCTGGGGCCTGGCGCTCTCGGAAGGACGCTATGGCGACGCCTGGCGCCTCTATCGCGACAATGGCCGCGCCAGCGGCAAGAGCGAGGCCGCCTTCGCCGACGATTATCGCCGCTATTCGGAAATCCATGTGCTGATCGGCCGCCCGCAGGCCAGCGGCGCGCAGGCCGCGCGCGTGCCCGTGCAGGTCTATGGCCGCACGCGAGCCGACGGCAAGCCCTTCAACCTCATCGGCACCATGACGCTGGCCCGCAACGGCCAGGGCCAGCCGCCATGGGTGATCGCGCAGGCCAGCTTCCGGCGCGAGGGCACGGTGCAGATCGCGGCGCCAGGCGACGAGGCGGCGGCGAACCATGTCCCGACTGCCTTCACCGGCCGCTGGGCGGGCTCGGCATCGGCTTGCGCGCAACAGGGCGACGACATGCGGCTGCAGGTCAATGCCGACAGCCTCGTCTTCTACGAAAGCGAAGGCCGCATCAGCCGCGTCGACCACCTGCCCGGCGACCGGCTGCGCGTGACCGCCAACTATAGCGGCGAAGGCGAGACCTGGACGCGCACCTCCACCCTCGCCCTCTCCGGCGGCGGCGATGTGCTCACGCTGGATGGCACGAAGCGGGTGCGCTGCCGGACTTGAACTAGCTTCTCCCCTCCCCTGAAGGGGAGGGGCTTATGTTGCGCGATCTCCGCGCTGCGCCCCCGGCACCCAGAGGATATCCTCCGCGCCATTGCCATTGAGCGCGCGCGCCAGCACGAACAGCAGGTCGGACAGCCGGTTGAGATAAGCCAGCGCCGCCGGATTGACCGCCGCCTCGCGCCCGGCGGCGATGACCGCCCGCTCGGCCCGCCGGGCGACGGCGCGGGCGAGATGGACGCGCGCCGCCGCCTCGCTGCCGCCGGGCAGGATGAAGCTGCGCAGCGGCGGGATGGGGTCGTTGAGCCGGTCGATCACGCCTTCCAGCCGCTCCACCTGCGCCGGCACGATCCGCAGCACCATCTCCGACGGCGTGAAATCTTCCCCCGGCGTGGCGATGTCCGCGCCAAGATCGAACAGGTCGTTCTGGATCGTGCGCAGCAGCACGGCCTCGTCCGTGCCTTCCATCGCGGCGACGGCGAGGCCGATCGCGCTGTTCAGCTCGTCCACCTCGCCGATCGCGGCCATGCGGGGCGCGTCCTTGGGCAGGCGCGAGCCGTCGACGAGGCCGGTGGTGCCGTCGTCCCCGGTGCGCGTGTAGATGCGGTTGAGGCGGACCATGCCGGCCCTCCCCTCAGCTCTTGCCGAACGCCAGCATCAGCAGGGCGAGCAACAGGATCGCGATCGCCTGGAAGGTGATGCGGCCCATCATCGCCTTGTTCTGCTTGAGGCTCGACTGGCTGGGGCCGGTGCCATCGCTGCGCAGGTCGGCCTCGGTCGTCTTGAGGAACGCCACGATGCCCTTGATGAGCATGAACAGCGTCGCGCCCATCGCGGCGAGCAGCAGGATGATGAGGAAGGCCTTGCCCATGGGAAATCTCCTTGAGCCGCCGATGTAGGGTCAGCCGAGCGCGATGCCAACCGGAAAGCGGCCGGCGCGCAGATCCCCGGCCAGCGCGCGGCCGTCCATCCCTTGCGCGCGCAGATCGGCAAGGGCGAGCCCGGCGGCGCGCTTGGCGAGGCGCCTGCCCTGCGCATCCACGATCAGCCCATGATGGCGATAGCGCGGCACGGGCAGGCCGAGCAGCGCCTGCAGCGTGCGATGCGCGTGCGTCGAGGCGAACACGTCGCGCCCGCGCACGACATGGGTGACGCCCTGCGCCGTATCGTCCACCACCACGGCGAGATGATAGCTGGCCGGCCGGTCCTTGCCCTTGAGGATGAGGTCGCCGAGTTGCATCGGATCGACCGACACCTCGCCCGCCGCATCGTCATGCCAGGCCAGCGGCCCGGTGCGCGCCAGCGCCGCCGCCATGTCCAGCCGCCAGCTATGTGCCTCGCCCGCCGCGATCCGCCCCGCCCGCTCATCGGCGAAAAGGCCCCGGCACAGGCCCGGATAGAGCGGCCCGTCGGCGCCGTGCGGCGCATGCAGGCTCTCCGCCGCCTCGCGCGCAATGTCGCTGCGCGTGCAGAAACAGGGATAGACGACCCCCATCTCCCGCAGCCGCTCCAGCGCCGCCTCATAGGCCGCGAAGCGCTCGGACTGGATCATCAGCCCGTCCCAGTCGAGGCCCAGCCAGCGCAGGTCCTCGTAGATGCCCTGCGCGAACTCCGGCCGGCAGCGCGTCACGTCCGTGTCCTCGATGCGCAGCAGGAAGCGTCCGCCGGTCTCCCGCGCCAGGTCATGCGCCTGGAGCGCCGACCAGCCATGGCCGACATGCAGCCGCCCGGTGGGGCTGGGCGCGAAACGCGTCACCACATGTCGTGGAAGGGGGCAATGACTCATACAAGCTCTTGACGGCGACTCAGCATATTGCTGTCATGACAGCGTCACGCTTCTTGCCGAAGGAGCGGGCGGAAAACGAGAGGGGGACGAAAGTTCGCATGTATCATCCCGATCGAATACGCCACCCGGAAAGCTGCCCCGCGCTGGTGCTCAATGCGGACTATACGCCGCTGTCCTATTACCCCCTCAGCCTGTGGCCCTGGCAGACCGCCATCAAGGCCGTCTTTCTGGAGCGCGTGGACATCGTCGCCAGCTATGAGCGGCAGGTCCACTCCCCCAGCTTCGAGATGCGCATCCCCTCGGTGATCGCGCTCAAGCAATATGTGAGGCCCAGCGAATATCCCGCCTTCACCCGGTTCAACCTGTTCCTGCGCGACAAGTTCGCCTGCCAATATTGCGGCTCCCTCCGGGACCTGACCTTCGACCATGTCGTCCCCCGACGCGCCGGCGGGCGCACGACCTGGGAGAATGTGGCCACCGCCTGCGCGCCCTGCAACCTCCGCAAAGGCGGCCGCACCCCGCGCGAGGCGGGCATGACGCTGCACGAGCAGCCGATCCGCCCGACGAGCTGGCAGCTCCAGGACCATGGCCGTGCCTTCCCGCCCAACTATCTCCACGAGAGCTGGCATGACTGGCTCTATTGGGATGTCGAGCTGCTGGCGTAGCGCAATTATCCCTGCTCCTGCGCCGCGACATCCGGCCGCAGATAGCGGCTGTAGAGCCAGCCGATCCCGATCAGGCTGAAGCCCAGCGCCAGGAAGGAAGCGATGCGCAGCAGCCCTTCCAGTCCCGAGGCGTCGAGCAGGAACACCTTGGCGACCGCCAGCAGCATGAGCAGCAGCGAGGCGATGCGCCAGTCGCGCAGGCCCTGCCGAATGCCCCAGAGCAGGAAGCCGACCGCCAGCACGATCGCCAGCACCGAGCGGCCGATATTCTCGACCTCGGTCACCGCCGGCCCCACCAGCAGCGAGCCGGCGAAGAGCTGGCGCAGGCTGGCAAAAGCGAAGAGCAGGATCACGCCCATGTGGATGAAGTCGACGAGGCGCCGGGCGCGCCCGACCTGCTCGGGCAGGATGCGCACGGCGAGCAGCGGCGCCGCAAAGGCAATGCCGAAGGCGGGCAGCAGCAGGTTGGCGAGCGGCACCGGCCCCACCGCTTGCGCGCTCCACAGCGGATCGTGCAGCAGCAGCGTGTAGAGGAGATTATGGGCAAAGCCAGTGCCGGTGAAGGCCAGCGCCGCATGGCGCGCGCCGAGACCCCGCCACAGCGCGATGCCGATGCCGATCAGCGCCGCCTCCCAGATCGTCCGCTCGGCCAGCCCGCCGGCGATGAAGGCCGCCATGCCGTCGATCGCGAAAAGCTGCTTGAAGAGGACATGGACGCCGACCAGCGCCAGCGCGCCGATTTGCGCCATGCCGAGCAGCGCGGCGGCGGGACGCAGGGCCGTGCGCAGGCGCCACAGGGCGAAGCCGGCCGCCAGCGCGGGCACGAGCAACTGGCGCAGCGTCAGGCCGGGCGCGGGCAGCGCGGAGACGAACACCGGCTCGCCGCCCAGCGAGGCGACGGCCGGCTGCACCCAGACCGAGAAGGGCACCAGCGCCCAGAGGCCGGCAATGACCGCGAGCGTCGCCAGCGCGGGCAGCAGCAGCCGCGTCTGCCGCCGCTGCATGATCTCGGCCAGGACGAGCAGGCCCGCCGAGGCCGCAATGGCGAGCCAGGCGGCCGGCGCGATCTGCGCCACGAGCCCATAGCCCAGCAGGGCCGCGACGCAGTGGACCGCCACGCCCCGCCGCATGCCGCGCTGATGCCAGGCGAAGGCGGCGGCCGCCAGCGCCGCCGCGCCCCAGCGCAACAGCGCCTGCATCGGCCGCTGCGCCGGCTCGGCCGCGACGAGGCGGATCAGCTCGGTCTCGCTGGCGCCCGTCACCAGCAGGGCGAAGACAGCGCCCGCGAGGAACAGCAGCGCGCCCTGCGGCAACCAGCGGTCCTCCGCCTTGATGGCCAGACCCAGCAGCGCGGCGGCGACCAGCGCGATGGACACCGGCGCCATCCAGCCCGGCAGCGCCATCAGCGCGGCGATCACGGCCAGCAGGCCCGCCGTGGAGGCGAGCAGGGCGAAGCGTATATCCTCGCGCCGCGCCGGCTCGCGCCAGCCCAGCCCCGCGCCCAGCGCCGGCAGCGCGCCGAAGCCGAGGGCGAGCAGGGCGAAGGCCATGTCCCGCCCGGCCTCGCCGCCATGGAAATGCCAATGGCAGAGCGCATAGCCGATGAGCGCGATCGCACAGATCGAACCCGCCTCCAGCAGGCTCCCGCGCGTCCGCCACAGCCGCCACAGCGCCGATCCGCCATAGATGAGCACCATGCCCGCCATGACCGCCGCGAACAGGCCGGGCGGCGGCGCGGACCACACGCCCGCCAGCGCCAGCGCCGCCAGCAGCGGCACGGCGATGCTCGCCCGCAGCGCCGGCATGCGCGTGGTGAGCCAGATGAAGGCCACCGAGAGCAGGCCGTAAAGCCCCCAGCTCAGCGCCGCGAAATCGCCCTGCTCGACCAGCAGCGCGAGCTGCAGCGCCGCCACCACCGCCGCGACCCCGCGCAGCAGCGGCGTCATGCGCTCCTCCATCGCGAAGACGGGCAGGCCGATGCCGAGCAGCAGCACCAGCAGGCCGACGCAGAGCAGCGAGAGCGACCCCAGCCCGCCCATCAGGATCATGAGCAGGCTCCAGCCCGCACCGCCGATCAGCGCGCTGACGCCCAGCCACATCCAGCGCTGGCGGCGCGAGAGCAGGGCGAGGCTCCCTACCACGACCGCGATATAGCCGGCGAGCAGCGGCACATTGGGCGCGCCGGCCTGAATGACGGCCGGTGTCGCGAGGCCGCCGACCAGCCCCAGCACCGCGCTGGGCGCGCCGAACCGCAGCGAGAGCAGCATGGCCAGCGCGGTGATGAGGGCGAGGCCCGCAAAGGCCGTGCCGGGGCCGATCAGGCCGTAAAGATTGGCGGCCGCCAGCGTCGCCGCATAGAGGCTGCCGATGCCCGCCCCGGCCAGCGACTGGGCGATCCGCGCATCCTGCACCAGATCGTCTCGCCGCCGCGCCAGCTCGGCAAGGCCGATCAGCCCCGCGCCGAAGACCAGGCCCAGCACCGTGCGCACCGGCGGCGAGAGCAGCCCCGCGTCGATCGAATATTTGACCAGCAGCACCGCCGCGACGATGAGCGTGATGCCGCCCGCCCAGATCGGCAGCTTGCGGCCGAACAGATCCTCGAAGCTGAACGAGGGCCGGGACCATGCGGACGCGCGGGTCTCTTCCGGCGCGGCGGCGGTCTCGGTCCGCTCCAGCCGGAACGGGACCTCCTCCAGGGGCACGGGCTCCGGCTCGGGCATGACCGGCTCGGGCGATGACACAGATGCCCCGGCTGGCGAGACCAGTGCCTCGTCGCGCTCGTCCTCTTCCTGCGGTGCGATGATCACCGCGCCGCGCCGCTCTGGCTCCGCCTGGCGGTGGGGCTGCGCGGTCGGCGCCATGTCGCCGCGCCATTCGCGCTCCAGTCGGGAAAGCCGCCGGCGCGTATCCGCCAGCAGCACGGCCAGGATCAGCATGCCCAGGACGAGAAGCGTAATCATGCAAGCCACCTCGGGATCGAAGATGGAGCCGCGCTACCCCATAATTGAACGCTGTGCAATTTAAAAATTAGACACTGTTCAATTCTCCGTCTAAAAGCCGCTCCATGGGCCGCCGTTCCGATCATAGCCGGGAAGAGCTGGAAGCGCTGATCCTGACGACGGGTCAGGCGCTGATGAGCGAGGCCGGATTCGAGCGCTTCTCCGCGCGGGAGGTCGCCAAGCGCATCGGCTATTCGGTGGGCACGGTCATGCATCTGTTCGGCAGCGTGGACCAGCTTGTGATGGCGATCAACAGCCGCACCTTCATGCTGTGGGCGGACTGGCTGGAGCGGCATCTGGCGGGCACGCAGGGTCCCGCGCGCATCGAGGCGCTGGTGCGCGGCTATTTCGACTTCGCGGCCGCCCATCCCAATCTCTGGGCGGCGATCTACGCCCACCGCCTGCCGGACGGCATGCCCATGCCCGAGGCGCTCGCTACGCAGCGCACCGCGCTCATCGAGATCGTGGTGCGCGAGATCGCGGCGATCCTGCCAGCGGAGGCGCGTCCGCAGGCCGGCCGCCTCGCCCGCTCGCTGGTCGCGACCGTCCACGGCCATTGCAGCTTCGCCCTCAACGGCAGCTTCGCCCTGCTCGGCGAGGAGGCGCCGCTGGAGCTGGCATTGGCGCGCGTCTCCGAGATCCTGCGCGCCAATGGTGCAAGTCCATCTTAGCCCCACCCCAACCCTTCAAACGAGTCACGTGCCTCGTTTGAAGGGTTGGGGTGGGGCCTCGCGATTGAGTTCAGCGCGGCTGGGATAGTCCCCACCCCCGGCCCCTCCCCTGAAGGGGAGGGGAGTCAGGATGGTCGCAATCCGATCTGGAGGGCCTCTCCGCCAGACTCCCCACTGGAAAGCCGATTGCCTCGCGGCCTATAGATGGTCCATGACCAGCTTCTTCCGCGCCCTGCGCCTCCTCGCCCTTCCGGTTCTCGCCATGGCCGCCCATCCCGCCGACGCCCGCCTGTCCGCCGCCGAGCAGCGCATCGTGCGCGGCGTCGCGGCCGAGCAGGACTGGGGCGTGGCGCTGCTCGAGCGGCTGGTGAACCAGAACAGCGGCACGCGGAACGTCGCCGGCGTCACCAGGGTCGCCGAGATGGTGCGCCCGGAACTGGAGGCGCTGGGCTTCACCGTGCGCTGGGTGCCGATGGAGGCCGCCGGCCGCGCGGGCCACATCATCGCCACGCATGAGGGGCGCGCCGGCAGCACGCGCATGCTGCTCATCGGCCATCTCGACACCGTGTTCGAGCCGGAATCGCCGTTCCAGCGCTTCGAGCGGGAGGGCGACCATGCCAAAGGCCCCGGCGTCGCCGACGACAAGGGCGGCATGGTGGTGATGCTGATGGCGCTCAAGGCCATGAAGGCGGCCGGCACGCTGGAGGGCGCCAATATCGAGGTGGTGCTGACCGGCGACGAGGAAGCGGTCGGCACCCCGGTCGAGACCGCGCGGGCGGACCTGATCGCGGCGGGCAAGCGCGCCGACGTGGCGCTGGACTTCGAGGGGCTGGTGGTGCTGGACGGACAGGACATGGGCTCCATCGCCCGCCGCTCCTCGACCAGCTACATCATCACCGCCACCGGCCGCTCGGCGCATTCGAGCGGCATCTTCGGCGAGGGCGTGGGCGACGGCGCCATCTTCGAGCTGACGCGCATCATCGGCCGCTTCCGCGCCGAGCTGCCAGAGCCCAACCTCACCTTCAACATCGGCCTGATCGGCGGCGGCGCACAGACGGTGCTGGCGGACAATGAAGGCTCGGTGAGCGCCATCGGCAAGACCAACATCATCCCCGCCCAGGCGATCGCCACCGGCGACTTCCGCGCCCTCACCGTCGAGCAGGCCGGGCGTGTGCGCGCGAAGATGGAGGCGATCGTCGCCGACCATGCGCCGCAGACGGAGGCGACCATCCGCTTCAAGGAAGGCTATCCGCCCATGCCGCCCACGCCGGGCAACCAGGCGCTGCTCGACCGGCTCAACCTCATCAACCGCGACCTGCGCCTGCCCGTCATGCCCGCGCTCGATCCGCTCAAGCGCGGTGCGGGCGACATCAGCTTCGTGGCCGCCGATGTGGACGGCCTCGCCGGCCTCGGCCCGGACAGCGAGGGCGACCATACGCCCGGCGAGACGGTCGACCTCGCCAGCTTCCAGCGCCAGGCCCAGCGCGCCGCCCTGCTCATGACGCGGCTGAGCGGGGAGGAGGGGCGCAAGCGCTGAGGGACGGCCGGCGCTCCGGCCACTCCCCCACTGACCAGACAAACACATCCGTTCGCCCTGAGCTTGTCGAAGCCTGTCCTGAGCGCCTGCCTTGGCAGGCAGTCGAAGGGGGCTGTCCTTCTTTCTTTCCAACGCTGGAGAAGAAAAGAGCAGCCCTTCGACAGGCTCAGGGCGAACGGCTTTTTTGTGTGACGGTCCCGGAAATCCGCAAGACCCTGCGGCATGGACATCCGACCATTCCGCTTTTAGCAATGCTCTTCCCCCGCACGTCCGAGAAAATCGACATGCCCTCGCCCGGCCTGCCCACGTTCGATCAGCTCCGCATCTTCCTCGCCGTGGTCGATACCGGCAGCTTCGCCGCCGCCGGCCGCCAGCTGAACCGCGCTGTCTCGGTGGTGAGCTACGGCATCGCCAATCTGGAGGCCCAGATCGGGCTGGAGCTGTTCACGCGCGAGGGCACGCGCAAGCCGCAGCTCACGCCCGCCGGCCGCGCCCTGCTCGTCGAGGCGCGCACCATCGCGGAGGGGATGGACGGGCTGCGCGCCAAGGCGAAGGGCCTGCTCGAAGGGCTGGAGGCGGAAGTCAATCTCGCGGTCGACGTCATGCTGCCCGCGCCCCGGCTGGGCGCGATCCTGCGCGCGTTCAACACCCGCTTCCCCACCGTGTCGCTGCGCCTGCATGTGGAGGCGCTGGGCGGCGTGACCGCGCTGGTGCTGGACCAGACCGCGGTCGTCGGCATCTCCGGTCCCGTCATCGCCGGGGTCGAGAGCATCGAAACCACCGGCGCGGGGTCGCTCGCGCTGGTGCCCGTGGCCGCGCCCGATCATCCGCTGGCGCGCATGGAGGCGATCCCGCCCGGCGCCGGGCGCCAGCATATCCAGCTCGTCCTCACCGACCGCTCCCGCTTCACCGAGGGGCGCGACTTCTCGGTGGTCAGCCCGCGCACCTGGCGGCTCGCCGATCTCGGCGCCAAGCATGCCCTGCTGCGCGAGGGGATCGGCTGGGGCAACATGCCGCTGCCGATGGTGGAGGCCGACCTCATCACCGGCGCGCTGGTTCGCCTTGCCATGCCCGATCATCCCGGCGGCATGTATCGCTTCGCCGGCGTCTGGCGCCGCGACTGCCCGCCGGGGCCGGCCGCCTCCTGGCTGCTCCAGCAGTTCGTCGAGCATGGCGCGGAGGATGCGGACGTCGAGGGGCTGGCGGATATTTGAGGGGCGGCCCGCTCGCGCGTCATGCCCGCGAAAACGGAAAGACCGAAAGGGTCCATACCGCTTAAGTGCAACAGTGCTCCTGCGAAGGCAGGAGCCCAGGGCGATAGGGCACTGCTCATGCGCCCTGGGCTCCTGCCTTCGCAGGAGCACATGTCGGTTCAATATGAACGGGACGGACTCTAAGCCGCCGCCAGCGCCTGCTCCAGATCGGCGATCAGGTCGTCGGGATGCTCGATGCCGATCGACAGGCGGATCGTCGACTCCAGCACGCCGATCTTCTCGCGCACATCCGCCGCCACGCCGGAATGGGTCATGGTCGCCGGATGGCTCGCGAGGGATTCCGTGCCGCCCAGGCTCACCGCCAGCTTCATGATCCGGAGCGCGTTGAGGAAGCGGAACGCCGCCGCCTGCCCGCCCACGATGTCGAAGGAGAAGGTCGATCCCGCCCCCGTGCATTGCGCGCGATAGGCGCGGCCGGTCGGCGTTTGCGGATCGGTGAAGTCGAGATAGTGCAGCCCCGCCACCTTGGGATGGTCGCGCAGCCAGGCGGCGATGGCGGCGGCATTGGCATTGGCGCGCTGCATGCGCAGGCCCAGCGTCTCCAGGCTGCGGCCGAGCATCCAGCAGCTGTTGGGATCGAGCTGGGTGCCGATGGCGCTGCGCAGCGCGCGCACCGGCTTCATCGCCGCCTTGCTGCCGAGCGCCGCGCCGGCGATCAGGTCCGAATGGCCGCCCACATATTTGGTGAGCGAATAGAGCGAGATGTCCGCGCCATGCTCGATGGGCCGCTGGAAGACCGGCCCCAGCAGGGTGTTGTCGCACATGATGACGGGGCGGTGCCCGTCCTGTTCCGCCGCGATCGCCTCGGCCACCTCGCGCATCAACGCGATGTCGACCATGCCGTTGGTGGGATTGGCCGGCGTCTCGACGAAGATCACCGCCACCCGCCCCTTGGCCCGCGCCGCCTGCGCCGCCGCCTCCACCGTCGCGCGGTCCACGCCGCTGGTGAAGCCGACCGGAGTCACGTTCAGCTTGCGCAGGAAATTGAGCAGCAGCGTCTCCGTGCCGCCATAGAGCGGCTGGCTGTGCAGCACCACGTCGCCCGGCTGCACATAGGCGAGCAGGCTGGTGGTGATCGCCGCCATGCCGGAGGCGAACAGCACGCACGCCTCGGCCCGCTCATAGACGGCGAGCCGGTCCTCCACGATCTCGCTATTGGGATGGTTGAAGCGCGAATAGACGAGGCCCGACCCCTGCCCCGCCGGCGGCTCCTTGCGGCCCGAGACATAGTCGAAGAAGTCCCGCCCTTCCTCGGCGGACTTGAACACGAAGGTCGAGGTGAGGAACACCGGCGGCTTGACCGCGCCCTCCGAGAGCGCCGGGTCATAGCCATAGTTCAGCATCTGCGTCTCGGGATGCAGTTCATGGTTGCCGATATGGGTCTTGTGGGTGTTGTCGGTCATGGCGCGCTCCTCGGCGGCGAAAAGATGGTTGCGCCGATCATAGCGGTGGCCGAGGCGGAGGCCACGTTATTTTCTTTCAAGGGCGATGGAGGCCAGGATGGCGGGCACGATCACGATCGACCGGGCGGAATAGGATCGCCTCGTGGCAGCGGAGGCCGAACTCGCCGATGTGCGCGCCTACGACCGGGCCATGGCGGCGCTCGCGAGCGGCGAGGAGGAGATGATCCCGGCGGACCATGCGCGGCGCCTGATCGCCGGTGAAAGTCCCTTGCGCATCTATCGCGAGCTGCGCGGCCTGACGCAGGTGGCGCTCGCCGCGCTGTCCGGCGTCAATCGCGTCCAGATCACCGACATCGAATCCGGCAAGCGCGGCGGCTCGGTGGAGACGTTCCGCAAGCTGGCGCTGGCGCTGAATGTGACGGTTGACGATCTGGTGTGAGGCCGGGCGTCCGCCCTCACCCCTCGCTGTCGCGCTCGATGTCCGCGCCCACTGCGCTCAGCTTCTCCTCCAGCCGCTCATAGCCGCGGTCGAGATGGTAGACGCGGTTGACGATCGTCTCGCCCTTCGCGGCGAGGCCGGCGAGGATGAGGCTCATCGAGGCGCGCAGGTCGGTGGCCATCACCGGCGCGCCGGTGAGGCCCGGCACGCCGCGCACCACCGCCGTGCGGCCGTTGACGCTGATCTCCGCGCCCATGCGGTTCAGCTCGGGCACGTGCATGTAGCGGTTCTCGAAGATCGTCTCGGTGAGCACGCTCGCGCCGTCCGCCAGCGCGAGCATGGCCATGAACTGGGCCTGCATGTCGGTGGGGAAGCCGGGGTGCGGCGCGGTGGTGAGGGTGAGGGGCCGGAGCTTGCCGTTGGCCGCCACCTTGATGCCGCCCTTCGTCTCCTCGACATGCACGCCGGCATCGGCGAGGCCCGCGAGGATGGCGTGCATGTCCGCCCCGTCCGCGCCGGTCAGCTCCAGCTCGCCGCCGGTGATGGCGGCGGCGCAGGCATAGGAGCCGGCCTCGATGCGGTCCGGCATCACCTTGTAGGTGGCGCCGTAGAGCCGGGGCTTGCCGTGGATGACGATGCGGTCCGTGCCGATGCCCTCGATCTCGCTGCCCATCTCGACGAGCAGGTTGCACAGGTCGACGATCTCCGGCTCGCGCGCGGCATTCTCGATGATCGTCTCGCCGCTGGCGAGGGCGGCCGCCATCAGCGTGTTCTCGGTCGCGCCCACGCTGGGGAAGGGCAGCGCGACGAGCGCGCCCTTGAGGCCGCCGTCGGGCGCCAGCGCGCGGACATAGCCGCTGGCCATCTCGATGGTGGCGCCGAGCGTCTGGAAGGCCTTGAGGTGGAAGTCGATCGGCCGGTTGCCGATGGCGCAGCCGCCGGGCAGCGAGACGGTCGCCTCGCCGGCGCGGGCAAGCAGCGGGCCGAGCACGACGATGGAGGCACGCATCTTGCGCACGATGTCATAAGGCGCGGTGGACGAGGTGACGCGGCTCGCCCGCAGCGTCATCACCCGGCCGAAATCCTCCTGCCGCGAGCCCTCCACCATGGTCGAGACGCCGAGCTGGTTGAGCAGGTGGCCGAAGCTGTCCACATCCGCCAGGCGCGGCAGGTTGCGCAGCGTCACCGGCTCCTCGGTCAGCAGCGTGCAGGGCAGCAGCGTGAGCGCCGCATTCTTGGCGCCGGAGATGGGGAGCTTGCCGGAGAGCGGCTTGCCGCCGCGGATGAGGATGCGGTCCATCGCCGCTTCTTAGCGAGTGCGCGGATGCGCGCAAGGGGTGGAAAATGGGGTGCGACGAGATGGGCTGCCGCTGCGCCTCCCGCCGCCCCTACGCGACCACCTTCACCGGCGCCGGGCGCGCGTCCGCTTCCTCCGCCAGCCGCCGCGCCACCTCGCGCCGCACGAGAATCGCACCGGAATCGCGCGGCAGCACCAGTGGATCGAGGTCGAACAGGTCCGCATCGCCCATCTGCGCCTGGATCTGCTCCATCATCGGGCCGTCCTCGCGCTCGAAAATGCCCTTGAAGAAGGCGATCAGCCGCTCGTCCACCTCCGGGCCGCCCTCCAGCTGGAAGATGCGCGCGAGGCCGGAGAAATAATGGCTGCTCGTGCGCGTCTGCGGCGTGATGAGGTGGGACTGGACCATATAGGGCCGGTCGGTCACCGCCGGTGCGTCCGTGGGCACGGCGCCCATGGTGAACTTCATGTTGGCGGGCGCCACCCATTCGGTGTCGTTCCACTGGTCGAAGGGCTGGCCCTCCGGCACGCCATTATAGAAGACCGGCGCGCGCTCGATGCCCGGCACGAAGGTGCGGCTGAGCACCCGCCCAGCCTCCAGCCGTGCGCGATAGGTTTCGCCGTCCGTCGCCCCCGCGTCCGGCTTCCAGCCGCCGATGGTGCTGGTGTGCAGCCAGAAGAGATGGGTCAGCTCCATGAGATTGTCGTTGCCGAGCTGCCAGTTGCCGTTGAACGTCACATGCCAGCCCATCGGCCGCATGTCGGTGCGGTCCATATGGCTATGGTCGGGGATGAGCGCGGGGTCGGCCAGCGCCGGATCGCCCATCCAGATCCACAGGAAGCGGTGCCGCTCGACCAGCGGAAAGCTCTGCACCTTCGCGCGGGCGGGCGGCGTCTTCTGATAGGGGCTGCGCGTGCAGGCGCCGTCCGGCCCGAAGCGCAGGCCATGATAGATGCACTCTATCTCATCGCCCATGCGCCGCCCCTGCGAGAGATAGGCGAAGCGGTGCGGGCAGCGGTCCAGCAGGGCGACGGCCTCGCCATCCTCGCGGCGATAGAACAGCACCGGCTGGTCCAGCAGGCGGCGGGCGAAGAGCGCCTCCGGGCCGACCTCATGGTCGCAGGCGGCGACATACCAGGCGTTGAGGATATAGTCGGGGCGGGGTTCGGACGGCTGGGACATCGGGATCAATCCTCTCTGGACTTGGCAGCGCCCCGCGCCTGCGGCAGGGATGCGGCATGGCGCGAGACAGGGACCGGATGAGCATGCGGATGGGCTTCCCCCATCTCGTCAAATGGGTGGAGATGGCGGTGCGGGCGCGAGTCGAACGGGCGATGCGCGGGCAGCCCGTCTCCTCCAGCCAGCTCTTCGCGCTGGTGCTGCTCGACGAGCGGGGCGAGGCGACGGCGGCGGAGCTGGCGCGGCTGATGCACCTGACGCCGCAATCGCTGACCACGCTGCTGCGGCCCCTGCGCGACCATGGCCTGATAGAACGCGAGCCGGACGAGGCGCATCGCAAGCGGCTCACCATGCGCCTGACGGACAAGGGGCAGGGCGTCATCGCGCAGGCCCGCGCGCTCACGCCGGACATCGAGGAGGCCATGCTCGCCGATCTGGACGCGCAGGAGCGCGAGACGCTGCTGCGCCTGCTCGCCCGTGTCGTGCGTCCGCTCGACTGATCGCATCCTCTCACATCCCGCTTGCCGTCAATGTAAGGAAACCTTATACAGGTCACCGACCGATCCGGCAAGGGCCGTGCTCGGCAGGCAGGAGGAGGATGTTCATGACGGCGCTTGCGATCCGTCCGCTCACCGAGCGTTTCGGCGCGGAGATCACCGGGCTGGACACGACGCGGCCGCTCGACCCGGCGACGCGCGACGCCATGGTGGCGGCCTATCACCGGCATCAGGCGCTGGTGGTGCGCGGGCCGGTGCTGACGCCGCACCAGTTCGTCGGCTTCGCGCGCAGCTTCGGCGAGCCGGATGATAGCGACACCTCGCGCTATCACGCGCCCATCGACGTGGACGGGTTCAAGGGGCTGCGGCTGGTCTCCAACATCGAGGAGGCGGGGCGCAACAAGGGCCAGTTCGGCAATGACGAGATGGGCTGGCACCAGGACCGCTGGACCGACGCCGCGCCGCCGCCCGCCACCCTGCTGCACGGCGTCGAGATCACCCGCGACGGCGGGCGCACCGGCATCGCCAGCCTGTGCGAGGCGCATGACGCGCTGCCCGACGCCCTGCGCGCGCGGATCGCGGGACGCTCGATCCACTTCCCGCTCACGGTCAACGATGCCGAGGGACGGCTGGCCGACGCCGATCCGAACGACGAGAGCCTGTTCCGCATCGTGCCGCTGGTGCAGCGCCATGCGGTCACCGGCCGCCCCTTCCTGTTCCTCGGCGCCCGGCGCATCCTCGCCTATATCGACACCAGCCCGCGCATCTCCGGCCTCTCGCCGGAGGAAAGCGCGGCGTTGCTCGACGACATCTATGCCCATGTCTCGCGGCCGGAATTCGGCTATCTGCATCGCTGGGAGCCGGGCGACATCCTCTTCTGGGACAATCGCTGCTGCGTCCACCGCCGCGAGCCCTTCGCCGCCAGCGAGCGCCGCCTGCTCTACGCGGCGCCGCTCGTGCGCTCCGACCTGCTGTGGGGTGGGGCGCTGCCGAGGGCGGCCTGATCTCCCCGTCATTCCGCAGAGGTGAGAGCCCTTTCCAAAATCGTCCGTTCACCCTGAGCTTGTCGAAGGGCGAACGGGATCTGATTGCTGATTCCGGCCGCAAAGACCCCGCCTTCGCCAGAATGGCGGAGGCTTGCCCACCCCCTTGCCAAGCCCGGCCCGCAAGCCCATGTGGGCGCGGATGTTCTCCCTCCTCTCCATCCTGATCGGCGGCGTCGCGCTGCTGCTGATGCTGCCCGCCATGCTGCCGCTGCTCGGCTGGGCGAACTGGCTCTTCGTGCCGCTCGCCCTGCTCGGCGCGCTGGTCGGACAGGCCGCGCGGGGCACAGGCGCGCGCAATTTCTGCCTGATGGTCGCGGCGCTCGGTATGCTGCGGCTGTGGCTGGGCGGCGGCATATTGTGAACGCCCCCATGCGCATCGACGCGGCGCATCTCCATGCGCAGCGCCGCGCGGGCCTGCTCGCCGGCCTTGGCGCCTATGCGCTATGGGGCGTGCTGCCGCTCTACTTCAAGCTGCTGCCCGGCGTCTCGGCGGTGGAGATGGTCGCGCACCGCGTCGTCTGGTCGGTCGCCTTCCTCGCGCTGGTGCTGGCCGGCTACCGGCTCTTCCCGGCGCTGCTGGACGCGCTGCGCCGCCCGCGCATCGTCGGCGCGCTGCTGCTGAGCGCAGTGCTGATCGCGGTCAACTGGCTGGTCTATGTCTGGGCGGTCGCCACCGATCATGTCGTCGCCGCCAGCCTCGGCTATTTCCTCAATCCGCTGGTGAATGTGCTGATCGGCACGCTGATGCTCAAGGAAACGCTGCGGCGCGGCCAGCTCGTCGCGGTGCTGGTCGCCGCCTTCGGCGTCGCGCTGCTGGCGATGGGCGAGATCCAGACGCTGTGGATCAGCCTCACCCTCGCCACCTCCTTCGCCTTCTATGGCCTGGTCCGCAAGCTGACGCCGGTGCCGAGCGCGGTCGGCCTCATGATCGAGACGCTGCTGCTGACCCTGCCCTCGCTGCTGGCGCTCGGCTGGATCGCGCAGCATGGCGGCCTCGGCTTCGGCCGCGACGCGCCGAGCACGGCGCTGCTCATCGGGCTGGGCGCGGTCACGTCCGTGCCGCTCATCCTCTTCGCCATGGCGGCGCGGGTGCTGCCGATGGTGACGCTGGGCATCATGCAATATGTGGCGCCCACGCTGCAGTTCCTCTCCGGCGTGCTCATCCTGGGCGAGCATCTCTCGCCCGAGCGCTGGGCGAGCTTCCTGCTGATCTGGGCGGCGCTGGCGCTGTTCGTGGGAGACAGTCTGCGCGGCGCGCGGCAGGCCCGCGCCGCCGCATGACCGCCCGCACGCACGCGGACCGGCCACTCTTCGCGATCGGCCTGCGGCTGGGCGCGATGCTGATGCTGGCGGCCACCTATGCGCTCGGCAAGCTGCTGGTGGAGCGCGACGTGGCGCTGGTGGAGATCGTCTTCTACCGCCAGCTCTTCGCGCTGCCCATCGTCACCGCCTGGCTGCTCATGACGCTCGGCCCGGTGTTCGCGCCCCGCGCGCCGCTGCGCACCCATGCCACGCGCACGCTGCTCGGCCTCGTCGGCATGCTGCTCAATTTCGGCGCGGTGGCGCTGCTGCCGCTGGCCGAGGCGACCTCGATCGGCTTCACCATGCCGATCTTCGCGACCATCCTCTCGGCGCTCGTGCTCAAGGAGAAAACCGGCCTGCACCGATGGAGCGCGGTGGGGCTGGGCTTCGTGGGCGTGGTCATCATGGCGCATCCCGAATCGGCCAATCTCGCCTCGCCCGGCCTCGCCGTGGCGCTGGCCGGCGCCCTCCTGACCGCGCTGGTGGCCATCGTGCTGCGCGACCTCGGCCGCACCGAGGCCGCGCCGGTCATCGTCTTCTGGTTCACCCTGCTCTCGCTGCCGCCGCTCGCCCTGCTGATGCTCTGGTGGGCCAAGGCGCATGATCCCATGACCTGGGCGCTGATCCTGGCGCTCGGCTGCGCCGGCGGCGGCGCGCAACTGCTGATGACCGCCGCGCTCAAATGGGGGCCGGTCTCGATCGTGATCCCCATGGATTACAGCCAGATGATCTGGGCGACCTGGGCCGGCTGGCTGCTCTGGGCAAGCTGGCCGGCGCCCTCCACCTGGGCCGGCGCGGCGCTGATCGCGGCGAGCGGCCTCTATATCGCCTGGCGCGAGCATGTGCGCCGGCAGGAACCGGCCGTCAGTCCGGCCGAGGACCGCGCCGGAAGATCAGGCTGAGATTGTTGGCGGGCATCTCCACGATCCGGTCGAGATGCAGCCCCTCCGCGCCCGCGGCCGCCGAGACATCCGCCACGTCGCGCAATCCCCACGCCGGATCGCGCGCGCGCAGCGACTCGTCGAAGGCCATATTGCTCGCCGCCGTCTCCACCCCCGCGCGCAGATAGGGACCATAGAGATAGAGCGGCGCGCCGGCGGGCAGCAGCCGTCCCGCCCCGCGCATCAGCCCCAGCGTCGCCGCCCATGGGCTGATATGCACCATGTTGATGCAGAGAATCGCATCGACGGGACCGAGGGCGAGTTCGTCCAGCCGGCCGGCGTCGAGCTGCAGCGGCGGCGCAACATTGGCCAGCGGTCCCGACTCGTCCAGCCACGCCGCGATGGACCGGCAGGCCGCCGGCTCGGGATCGCTCGGCTGCCAGTCGAGCTGCGGGAAGGCCCGCGCGAAATGCACGACATGCTCGCCCGATCCGCTGGCGACCTCCAGCACCCGCCCCCGCGCCGGCAGGATATCGCGCAGAATCTGCGTGATCGGCGCGCGATTGCGCTGCGCGGGCGCGGAATGGCGCTTGTCGGCGGTGGCCGGCGCCTCGGCGGCGATCCAGGGCTCTGGGCTGGGCGTGTCGCCGGCGGGCATGGCGGGTATCCTTGTTGGAAGCGGCTCGGCTGCGCAATCTCCGGGATCGGCGCTACGACTGCAAGCCTATCACGTGCTCCTGCGCAGGCAGGAGCCCAGGGCGCATGGGCGGTTCGTTACCGCCCTGGGCTCCTGCTTTCGCAGGAGCACGAGTCACGCATTGACGCGCACCGCTTGCCCTCACCCCCGCCGGTCCAGCCGCCCCGGATACAGCGCGCGGTGGGCGGTTTCGGCAAAACGGTCGGTCATGCCGGCGATATAGTCGGCGATGTGGCGGCTGCGGCGGGGTTCCTCGGCCGCGCAGGCCGCGTCCCAGTCCGCCCCCATCAGCGTGGGATCGGCGCGATAGGCGGCGAACAGCTCGGCGACGATCACCTTCGCCCGCGCCGCCGCTTCGAGCTGCTGCGGGTGATGGTAGAGATTGGCATACATGAAGCGCTTGAGCGTGCGCTCCTCCTCGCGCATCGCGTCCGAGAAGGCGACCACCGGCCGGCCCGCCGCGCGCACCGCCGCCACATCGGCACGCTCCAGCCCCAGCGCCGCGATATTGGCGCGCGTCGTCGCGAGCAGATCGTTGACCATGAGGCCGATCTGCTCGCGCACCAGCTCGCGCAGCAGCCGCTCGGGCGGGATGCCGGGGTGCCGCGCCACCACCGTCTCCCAGCAGCGCGCGACCAGCGGCACCTCCAGAAGCTGCTCCAGCGTCAGGATGCCGGCGCGCAGCCCGTCGTCGATATCGTGATTGTCATAGGCGATGTCGTCGGAGAGCGCCGCCACCTGCGCCTCCAGCGAGGGCCAGCTCGCCAGCTCCAGCGGAAAGGCGGCGTCGATCTCCCGCATCGCCCAGCCGGGCGCCACCACGGGGCCATTATGCTTGGCCAGCCCCTCGAGCATCTCCCAGCTCAGATTGAGGCCGGGGAAGCGGGGATAGGCATTCTCCAGCAGCACCAGCGTGCGCAGGCAATGGGCATTGTGATCGAAGCCGCCCTGCCCGGCCAGCGCCTCCTCCAGCGCATCCTCGCCGCTATGGCCGAAGGGCGGGTGGCCGATATCGTGCGCCAGGCACAGCGCCTCGGTCAGATCCTCATTGAGGCCGAGCAGCCGGGCGATCGTGCGACCGATCTGCGCGACTTCCAGGCTGTGCGTCAGGCGGACGCGATAATGGTCCCCGTCCGGCGCGATGAACACCTGCGTCTTGTGGCGCAGGCGGCGGAAGCTGATCGAATGGATGATCCGGTCCCGGTCGCGCTGGAAGACGTCGCGCGGGCCGCGCTGCTCGCCGCCCGCCTCCTCATGCTGCCGGCCCCGGCTGCGCGCGGGATCGCAGGCATAGGGCGCCAGCGCCATCAGTTGCTGCCGATCTTGGCGACTTCCTCACCGGCCTCGCTCTGCCAGACGAACGCGTCGCCGCCCGATCCCTTGACCTTGGTCACCACCGCCTGCGCATCGGACATGCGGCGATAGGGGCCGACGAGGAGCCGGCGGGTCTGGCCCCATTCGGCGGTCCAGCCGCTCATGTCGGCGATGGCGTCCGAATAGCTGCGGCGCATGCGGCGATAGTCGAAGCCCAGCGCATCGATATCCCGTCCGGTGGCGATCTGCACCCAGATCCGCGCGGGATTGGCGGCGAGCTTGGCGCGACGCTCGGCCTCGGCGCGGCGCTCGGCCTCGCGCTGGGCGCGCGCGGCCTCCTCCACGCGAGCGCGCTCGGCAGCGGCGGCCGCCTCGACGCGGGCACGCTCGGCGGCCGCAGCCTCCTCGCGACGGCGGTGCTCCTGGATGCGCTGGACGGCTGCCATATCCGCCGTGACGGTGGTCCGCGACCGTTCGCTCTCGGGAATGCTGAGACCAGCCAGCGCATCGGCGAGCGAGGGCGGCTGCGATGCGGGCGCGGCGGGCGGCGGGCTGGCGGGCGCAGGGGCTGGCGCAAGCGGCTGCGCGGTCTGGCTGAAACCGGGCGCGGCGCCCTGCGGATCGGCTGGCCCCTGGCGCTGCTGGCCGGCCGGCGGCGGCGGGTTGGCCGGCGGGGGCGCGCTCCGGGGTGGCGGGCTGGCGGGCGGCGGCGCACTGTCGGTCGCAGCCATCTGGACCGGCTGCGCGGCGGGCGGCGGCGGCGCTGCATCGGCAACAGCGGGCTGCGGGGCGGGCGCCCGCGCGGCGCGGCGGGCCTCCTCCTGCGCGCGGCGGGCCTCCTCGCGGGCGCGGCGACGCTCGGCGGCGGAGGGCCGTCGCTGCCGATCGTCCGCCCGCCGCGGCGCCTCGCTGGCCACCGCGACCTGCACGTCGCGATCGCGCGAGGCGGGCGGCGGGTTCATCTGCAGCACATTGGCGGGGAACTCGCCATAATGCAGCGCCGCCGCCTTCTGCGCCGGCGTCAGCAGCGCGATCCGCTGCATATAGGGATCGAGCGAGTCGGCGAGGCCGCGCGGCATCACCGTCTGGGTGATCCGCCGCGCCTCGCTCATGCGGCCGTTCATCGCCATGACGAAGGCGCGGATGCGCCACGCCTCGCGATCGCCGGCGGAGAGCGCCGATTCAAGCTGCGCGTCGGATTCGCCGATCTGGCCGGAAATGCCGAGCGAGGCGGCATAGCGCAGCCGCGCCTTCTCGTCCGATGGATTGGCCTGGAGCGCCGCCTGATAGTCGCGCTGGGCCTTGGCCTGCTGGCCGGTGAGGTCATAGGCGAGGCCACGGTCGGCGAGATGGCCGGCGGCCGATTCGCCCAGCGCTTCGGCGGCGTCGAAATTGGCGGCCGCCTCGGCCGGCTGGCGCAGCGCGATCTGCACGATGGCGAGGCCCAGCTTCGCCTTGCCGAGCGAAGGATTGGCCATGTTGGCGCGCGTGTAGAAGCCGTTGGCCGCCTGGATGTCGCCCAGGTCGAGCGCGGCCTGGCCGGCACCCAGCAGCGCCTGCACATCCTGCGGATTGCGCGAGAGCAGCGAGAGATTGCGGTTGAGCGCGTTCACCGCTTCCGCCGGCGGCGTCGCCTGGACGACCTCGCCCGATTGCGCATGGGCGGGAAGCGGCAGGGCCAGCGCCAGCGGCAGAATCCAGCGCGTCCGTATCACCAGGACAAACCTCTATGATATGTCATTACACGAGCAGGCCTCTGCTAGCGGGCCGTGCCCGATGATGCAATGGCGCAGCCGGCGGCCCGGCGCGATCAAGGCAGCGCCCGGCGGCGGGACGGACGGGCGCCGTCAAGGGCGCCCGTCCGGCGGGATCACTGATTGTTCTGGCGGTTGAGGAAGCGCGGCATCTCGAAGCCGCCGGGCGCGCTGCCCTGCCCCTCATCCTCCTCCTCGGGCCGGGCATTGCCGCGCGCGAGCTGCGACATGCGCTCGAACAGCGTGCCGCCCGCCACCTTCGGCTGCTCGGCGGCAGGCGCCGCTCGAACCGGCTCGACCGCCGCTTCGAGCGAGGGATCGAGCACCAGCTCGTCCTCGCCGGTGATATCGTCGAACCTGGTGGTGCGGGGCGCGGCCGGCGCCGGCTGCTCCGGCTCGGCCGCGACGAAGCGGCGCGGCTCCAGCGTCTCGATCGGCTCCGGCGCGTCCACCGCCGGCTGCTGCGGCGCGGCGTCGGCAGGCGCGTCCGCCTCGGGCTGGACCAGCGAGACCGGCGCGACCGGAGTCGCTGCCGCCGGTGCGGGCCGGTTCACGCCCATGCCCATGTCACCGAGCCGGAAGGGCTGGCTCTTGGGCTGGACGGCGCCGACCTCGGTGTCGATGCCGGTCGCGACGACCGACACGCGGATCTTGCCGTTGAGGCCCTCGTTGAAGGCCGAGCCCCAGATGATGTTGGCGTCCGGATCGACCAGCTCACGGATGTGGTTGGCCGCCTCGTCGACTTCCATGAGGCGCATGTCCTCGCCGCCGACGATGGAGACGATGACGCCCTTGGCGCCGCGCATCGACACGCCGTCGAGCAGCGGATTGGCGATCGCCTTCTCCGCCGCCTGCAGCGCGCGCCCGTCACCCTCGGCCTCGCCGGTGCCCATCATCGCCTTACCCATCTCCTCCATCACGGAGCGGACGTCGGCGAAGTCCAGGTTGATGAGGCCGGGCATGACCATGAGATCGGTGATGCCGCGCACGCCCTGCTGGAGCACCTCGTCGGCCATCTCGAACGCTTCCTTGAAGGTCGTGTTCGGGTTGGCGATGAGGAAGAGATTCTGGTTGGGGATGACGATCAGGGTGTCGACATGCTTCTGCAGCTCCTCGATGCCCGAATCGGCCGAGCGCATGCGGCGCGCGCCCTCGAAGGTGAAGGGCTTGGTCACCACGCCCACGGTGAGGATGCCCTTGTCGCGCGCGGCCTTGGCGATCACCGGCGCGGCGCCCGTGCCCGTGCCGCCGCCCATGCCGGCGGCGATGAAGCACATATGGACGCCTTCCAGCGCCTCCTGCACCTCGGCGATCGTCTCCTCGGCGGCGGCGCGGCCGATGTCCGGCCGCGAGCCTGCGCCAAGGCCCTCGGTGATGCGCGGGCCGAGCTGGATGCGGCGCTCCGCCGGCGAGGCGTTGAGCGACTGCGCGTCCGTGTTGGCGACGATGAAATCCACCCCGTCGACCGACGCGCCGATCATGTTCGCGATGGCATTTCCGCCTGCCCCGCCGACGCCGATCACGGTGATCCGCGGCTTCAGCTCGTCCACATGGGGCGGACCGATCTCAATGCTCATCAAATATTCTCCTCCAGGCGCCTGCGCGCCATCTTCGATCCTGAATCATGCACCAGATGATTGGTCAATTCACGCTCTTTTTAACCACCATCCACAAGATATTGCGTATCCGGCTAGTATCCCGCCCGCAGGGCTGCGACGAGCCGTTGGATCGTCGCGACCCCGCGCGCCCGGTAGACGCGCTGCTCGCCCGCCGGACGATGCAGCAGGTCCCTGCGCTCCTTCGCGGCATAGAGGGCGAGGCCTGTCAGCGTGGTGAACGCCGGGCCTCGATGCGCCTCGGGCAGCGCATCGAGCACGCGCGGCTTGCCGACGCGGACGGCGCGGCCGAGCGCGGTCTGCGCATAGTCGGCGATGCCCTTGAGGTCCGCGCCGCCGCCGGTCAGCACCACCTGCCGGCCGACCGGCGAGTGGAAGCCCATCTCGTCCAGCGCCTTGCCCACCTCGCCCATGAGGGCGCTGAGGCGCTGGCAGATGACGCCGACCAGCTCGGCGCGCGTCACCCGGCGCAGCTCCGCCTGATCGGCGCTGCCCGCGCCCGGCGCGATCTCGATCACTTCGCGGAAATCGCGGCGCGACTGCATGGCCGAGCCGTAGAAATTCTTCATCCGCTCGGCCTGGCTGCGGCGGATGCCGAAGGCGGAGGCGAGATCGTCCGTGATGTCCGACGAGCCGATCGGGATGGAGCGCAGCCCCACCAGCATGCCGCCGATATGCAGCGAGACATTGGTGACGCCATGGCCCAGCTCGACCAGCGCCACGCCCAGGTCCCGCTCCTCGTCCGAGAGGCAGGCCGCGGCGGTGGCGACCGGCGCGGCGACGATGCCGTCCACGTTCAGATAGGCGTTGCGCACCGCCGTCTCGAGATTGCGCAGCGGCGCGCCGTCCGCCAGCACGACATGCACGTCCACGCCCAGCCGCTCGGCATGGAGGCCGAGCGGGCGGGAGACGCCGCGCATCCCGTCGATGGTGTAGAATGTGGGATTGGCCTGCAGGATCACGCGGCCTTCCGGATCGATCCGGTCGCGCGCGCGGTCGAACAGCGCGTCCACGTCCGCCTGCTCCACGCGGTTGCCGGCGACGGTCATCTCGACCGGCTCGACCTTGCTCTCGATGCTGCCGCCCGAGAAGCTGAGGATCACATTCTCGATATTGGTGCCGGCGACCTTCTCCGCCTGCTCCACCGTCTCGCGCACGGCGAGCTCCGTGCGCTCCATGTCGATGACGAAGCCGCGCCGCACGCCCCGGCTCTCGCGCTGGCCGGTGCCGAGCACGGTGAGGCTGCCATCCTCCTGCTTGCGGGCGATGAGCGCGGAGACCTTCCAGCTCCCCACGTCGATCGCGGTGATGAGACCGTCATTGCGTGATGCAGCCATGGGATCAGCCTTCCGTCTCGGTGGTGGAGGTCGCGGCAGGCGCCGCCGCGCCGCCGTCGATCACGCGGTGCGCGCCCTGCGGCGTGCCGGCCGGCGCGTCGGCGCGGTTGAGGCCGGGCGGCAGGCGCAGCACGAAGCGCTCGGGAATGCGCATGTCGAAGCGCAGCACGCCGCGGCCGAGCAGCCGGTCCACGCCGTCCATCCGCGCGAACTCGACCAGCGCGGCGGCCGCCGCAGCCGCGCCCTCGGGCAGCATGAGCTGCTCGCCGGACTGGAAGCGCAGGTCCCAGCGGCGATTACCCACCCAGGTCGCGCCGGCCAGCATCGGCTTGAGCGCCGGGGCCGCGTCCATCAGCCGGGCCAGCGCCTGCGTCTGGCGATAGGCGTCCGGCCCCACGACCAGCGGCAGGTCCGGCATCGCGTCCGAATTGACCGCGCCCAAGTCCACGCCCGTCGCATCGACCAGATTGAGCTTGTCGCCATGCTGCCACACCGCGACCGGCTGGCGCTCGACGATGTCGAGCACGATCGTGTCCGGGAAGCGGCGGGAGATGCGGGCGTCCTTCACCCAGGGCAGCTTCTGCATCACCTCGCCGCGCAGCGCGGTGAGGTCGACCGCCAGCATCGAGCGGTCGACATATTGCACCGCCAGATCCTGCACCGGGAGCTGGTCCATCCGCTCCAGCCCGCGCACCTCGACCTTGGCGACCTGGAAGCCGGCGCGGCCGGCCAGCTCGCTCGCTTCCGCGCCGATCATCGCGGGCAGGCCGAGGAAGCGGCCGAGCAGGCCGAGCGCCACGAGCGCCAGCAGCGCCACGATCCAGGTGAGCAGCCGGGAGAGCTGCTCATGGGTGAGCGGCACATAGTCCAGCAGCCGGTCGATGGCGCTGCGCTGGCGCGGCCGGCGCCGCGCGCCGTTGCCGCCCGCGCCCGTGCTCATGCGGTTGCTCCGCCCGCCGCCGCGCTTGATGGTTGCCGAACTCATGCCTTCGCTCCCTTCCCCGCCAGCGCGTCCGCGATGATCGCCTCGACCAGCTCGCCATAGTTCATGCCGAGATAGCGGGCCTGTTCGGGCACGAGGCTGAGCGGCGTCATGCCCGGCTGGGTGTTGACCTCCAGCAGGAACAGCCCCTCCAGCCCGCGCTCGTCGTCCCAGCGGAAGTCGGAGCGCGAGGTGCCCCGGCAGCCGAGCAGGCGATGCGCCCTGAGCGCGATGCCCATCATCGCCTCGGCGATATCCGCGGGCACGTCCGCCGGGCAGACATGCTCGGTCATGCCGTCCGTATATTTGGCGTCATAATCGTAGAAGCCGCTCCGGGGCCGCAGCTCGGTGACGGCGAGCGCTTTCTCGCCCAGCACGGCGACGGTCAGCTCGCGGCCGCGGATGAACGGCTCGGCGAGCAGCGCGTCGAAATCCTGCCACGGCCCCGCCACGTCGCGGCCGATGGGATTGCCGTAATTGCCGTCCGCCGTGACGATGGCGACGCCGACCGACGAGCCCTCATTGACCGGCTTCACCACATAGGGGCGCGGCAGCGGATCGGCGGCGAACAGCTCGGCCGACCTGACCACGCGCCCGCCGGGCATGGGGATGCCGTGCGGCACGAGATGCTGCTTGGTGAGCTGCTTGTCGATGGCGATCACCGAGGTGACCATGCCGCTGTGCGTATAGGTCAGCCCCATGATGTCCATGAGCCCCTGCACCGTGCCGTCCTCGCCGGGGAAGCCGTGCAGCGCATTGAACACCACGTCCGCATCGGCGGCGAGCAGCTTGGCCGGCAGGTCGCGGCCCTGCGCCGGCGTCGCGCCCATGTCCACGGGGATGACTGTGTGGCCGCGCTCCTCCAGCGCCTTCACGATGCCCGCCCCGCTGGAGAGCGACACTTCGCGCTCGGCGGACCAGCCGCCCATCAGGACGGCGACTTTCAGGGGGGCCATGTTCATTCTGCGTCTCCCGTGTTCCTGCGAAAGCAGGAACCCAGGGCGGCGAAGGCTGAGCTATCCGGCCCTGGGCTCCTGCTTTCGCAGGAGCACTGCAGCGAAAGGGACTTTCTCATGCGCCCTCCCCCTTCGGCCGCCCAACCCGCTGGATCTCCCATTCGAGCATGATGCCGCTGTCCGCCTTCACCCGCCGGCGCACGTCCTCGCCCAGCGCCTCGATGTCGGCGCTGGTCGCCTCGCCCATGTTGATGAGGAAATTGGTGTGCTTCTCGCTCACCTGCGCGCCGCCGACCACCAGCCCCCGGCAGCCGGCCCTGTCGACCAGCGCCCAGGCCTTTTCGCCCGGCGGGTTCTTGAAGGTGGAGCCGCCGGTCTTGCTGCGCAGCGGCTGCGAGGCTTCCCGCGCGGCGGAGATGCGGTCCATCTCGGCCTGCACCGTCTCGGGCGCCTCCGGATGGCCGCGAAAGATGGCGGCGATGACGATCGCGCCCTCGGGCAGCGCGCTGTGCCGATAGGTGAAGCCGAGCGCATCCAATGGCAGCGTCACCCGCGCGCCCGAGCGCAGGATCACCTCCGCCTCGACGAGGATGTCCTTCACCTCGCGGCCGTAGGCGCCGCCGTTCATGCGCACGAAGCCGCCGACCGTGCCGGGGATGGAGCGCAGGAATTCGAGCCCGCCGATGCCCGCGTCGCGCGCCGTCGAGGAGACGAGGATGCCAGACGCGCCGCCGCCGCAGCGCAGGCTGGTCGCGTCCAGCCGCTCCACCTGCGCGAACGCCTTGCCGAGGCGCACCACCACGCCCGGCACGCCACCGTCGCGCACGATCATGTTGGAGCCGAGGCCGAGCGCCATCACCGGCACGGACGGGTCCAGCGCAGCGAGGAAATCGGCGAGATCGTCCGCATCCTTCGGCTCGAACAGCCAGTCGGCCGCGCCGCCCGCCTTGAACCAGACGAGCGGGGCCAGCGGCGCGCGCGCCGTCAGCTTGCCGCGCACGGGGGGCATGTCGGAGAGCAAGGCAGGCGCGCTGCTCAAAGGCGGCCGCTCCAGAAATTGAGCCAGCGATCGAACATGTCGGCCTGCGCCTTGCCGGCGCGGTTCATCGCCTCGCCCATGTCGAGCGCGGACTTGGCCACGTCGCCCTGCTTCTCGGCGGCGTTCATCATGGAGCGGGCCATGTCGAGCCCCTTGCCATGCGCCTCGATCATCCGTTCCTGCATCTCGAGGCCGATGCGCATCAGTTCCCACATCAGGCTGCCTCCTTCCGTGCGGCGTCGATGGCGCCGGCGAGGCCGGCGGCCCATTTGGTGATGTCGCCCGCGCCGAGGCAGACGATCATGTCGTCCGCCCCGAGATCGGCGGCGAGCGCGGCGGCGAGCTCGTCCGGCCCGGCGATGGTCTGCGCGGCGCGGTGGCCCCGGCGCCTGAGCCCGGCGACCAGCGCATCGGCGTCCACGCCCTCGATCGGCTGCTCGCCGGCGGCATAGACGGGCGCGACATAGACGCTGTCGGCATCGTTGAAGGCCTGCTGGAACTCGTCCATCAGGTCGTGCAGGCGGGTGAAGCGGTGCGGCTGGACGACCGCGATGACCCGGCCCTTCGCCCCTTCCCGCGCGGCGGCGAGCACGGCGCGGATCTCGACCGGGTGATGGCCGTAATCGTCGATGACGATGGCATGACCGCCATCCACCGCGATCTCGCCCACCCTGGTGAAGCGCCGCTTGACCCCGCCGAAGCCGCCGAAGCCGGCGCGCACGGTCGCATCGGCGATGCCCATCTGCAAGGCCACGCCGATCGCGCCCATGGCGTTGAGCACATTGTGGCGGCCGGGCATCGGCAGGTTGATGTCCTCGATGCGCCGCACGCTGCCGTCCCGCTCGCGGATCTGCACGTCGAACAGGTTGCCGCCGGGCACGGGCCGCACATTCTCGCCGCGAATGTCCGCCTGCGCCGAGAAGCCATAGGTGACGATGCGCCGGTCCTGCACGCGCGGCAATATGGCCTGCACCTCGGGATGATCGAGGCAGAGCAGCGCCGCGCCGTAGAAGGGCACATTCTCGACGAACTCGACAAAGGCGTCCTTCACCCGGTCGAACGAGCCATAATGGTCGAGATGCTCGGGATCGATATTGGTGACGATGGCATAGGTGCCGTCGAGCCGCAGGAAGCTGCCGTCGCTCTCGTCGGCCTCCACCACCATCCAGTCGCTCTTGCCGAGGCGTGCGTTGGAGCCGTAGCTGTTGATGATGCCGCCATTGATGACGGTCGGGTCCACCCCGCCCGCATCGAGCAGCGCGGCGACCATGGAGGTGGTGGTCGTCTTGCCGTGCGTGCCCGCCACCGCGACGGTGGAGCGCAGGCGCATCAGCTCGGCCAGCATCTCGGCGCGGCGGATGACGGGGACGCGCTTCTCCAGCGCCAGCTCCACCTCGGGATTGCCGCGCTTGATGGCGGTGGACGTCACCACCACGGCGGCATCGCCCAGATTCTCCGCCTTGTGGCCGATCATCACCCTGATGCCGAGATCGCGCAGATGCTGGATGACATAGCCCTCGGCCATGTCGCTGCCCTGCACGCTATAGCCCATATTGTGCATCACCTCGGCGATGCCGGACATGCCGATGCCGCCGATGCCGATGAAATGGATCGTGCCGATGTCGGTGCCGACACCCTTCATGCAAGGAACTCCAAGATCAGGTAAAATCCGTTCGGGCTGAGCTTGTCGAAGCCCCGCCCTTCTTCTTCAAGAAGAACAGGACAGCCCTTCGACAAGCTCAGGGCGAACGGGTTGAGGGGGATATGTCGCATGCTCATGCCGAAGCCCCCGCCAGACCGGGCAGCGACGGCTCCTCCACCCGCACCGTGTCGATGGTCTGCGGCGCCGGGCCGAAGCTCTCGATGAGGTCGCACATGTCCCTGACCGCATCCGGCCGGCCGCAGGCGCGCGCGCGCGCCGCCGCGTTCTGCAGGCCGCCCGGCTCCATGGCGAGCTTCTGCATCTGCTTGGCCAGCTCGGCCGGCGTGAATTTCGACTGGTCGATGGCGCGCGCGCCGCCGGCCTTCACCATCTCCAGCACGTTGAACGCCTGGTGATTGTCCATGGCGCTGGGCAGCGGAATGAGGATGGCGGGCCGCCCGGCGGCGGTCAGCTCGGCGATGGTGGAGGCGCCCGCGCGCGCGATGACCAGATGCGCCCAGCCGAGCTTGGTCGGCATATCCTCGATATAGGTGGCGAGGTCGGCGGGGATCTCCATCTCCGCGTAGATGCGGCGCACCTCCTCGATATCCTCCGGCCGGCATTGCTGCGTCACCTGCAACCGGCGGCGCAGGCTGACCGGCAGCATGGCCAGCCCGGCCGGCACCACGCTGGAGAGGATGGTCGCGCCCTGGCTGCCGCCGGTGACGAGCAGGCGCAGCACGCTCTCCTCCGAGAAGACCGGGAAAGGCTCCTCGCGCAGCGCCAGCACGGCCTCGCGCACCGGATTGCCGACCAGATGCACCTTGCCTTCATGGCGCGCGGCGAGGCGCTTCACTTCCGGATAGGCGGTGGCGATGGCGGCGACCTTGCCGGCGACGAGCCGGTTCACCCGGCCCAGCACGGCATTCTGCTCGTGGACGATGGTGGGGATGCGCTCGGCGAAGGCGCCGAGCAGCGCGGGCAGCGCGGGATAGCCGCCGAAACCGACCACGGCCGAGGGCTCGAACGCCTCGTAGAGCCGCCGCGCCATCGCCCGGCCCTCGCGGATCGCCTTCCAGCCCTTGATCCAGCCGCTGATGCCGCCGGACATGCGCCCGGCCGGCAGCACATGGGTCTGCACATCCTCGAACAGGCCGGGGATGCGTGCGCCGCGCTCGTCGGTCACCAGCGCGACGCGTTGGCCGCGCGCGATCAGTTCCTGCGCGACGGCGTGCGCCGGGACCATGTGGCCTCCGGTGCCGCCCGCCGCCAGCACATAATGGCGGAAGATGCTCATCGGCCGCTCCATGTCATCACATAGGGAGACCGCGACATATACGGGTTGCGCCGGGTGAAGGCCAGCAAGAGGCCGACCGCGCCGCACAGCGCGATCATCGAGGAGCCGCCATAGCTGATGAAGGGCAGCGTCATGCCCTTGGACGGCGCCACGTCGATATTCACCGCGATGTTGATGATCGCCTGCAAGCCGATCTGGATGGTGAGGCCGGAGGCGGCGAGCAGCACGAACGGGTCCTCCTCGTCCAGCAGCCGCAGCATCACCCGCACCACGATGGCGAGGTAGACGAGCGCGATCGCCACGCAGGCGATCAGGCCGAACTCCTCGCCGACCACGGAGAAGATATAGTCGGTATGCGCCTCGGGCAGGTTGAACTTGGCGGTGCCGCCGCCCGGCCCCACGCCGGTCAGGCCGCCATGGGTGATGGTGCGGTGCGCCAGCTCGACCTGGTCCGGCCCGGCCAGCGGGTCCTTCACCGGATAGAGGAAGGCATTGATGCGCTCGCGGCCATTGTCGTAGAACATGTAGACCAGCACGAACAGCGCCATGCCGGCGGCGCCCACCGCGCCCATCAGCCGCATGGAGGCGCCGCCGATCAGCAGCAGCGCGGCCCAGCAGGCGCAGAACACCACGGTCTGGCCGAAGTCCGGCTGGCGCATCAGCAGCAGGGCGACGATGGCGGTCAGCATGCCGGTCAGCGGGATCACCGGCAGCGAGGGATCGCGCGCGCGCAGCGAGAGCAGCCAGGCGATGGTGATGGCGAAGACGGGCTTCAAAAATTCCGAGGGCTGGAAGCGGAAGAAGCCATAGCCGATCCAGCGCGTGGCGCCCTTGGCGTCGTCGCCGATATTGGGCACCAGCGCCAGCAGCAGCAGGCCGATGCCGACCACCGTGCCCACCACGGCGATCCGCCTTATCTGCATGCGCGGCAGCATGCTCGCCACGAACATGACCGGCAGGCCGATCATGATCCAGATGATCTGGCGGTAGAAATAATAGAGCGACGCGACCTCCCGGCCGCTGTCCTTGGCGAGCTTGATCGCGCCGACCGGCGAGGCGGCCGCCACCGCGACCAGACCGATGGCGATCAGCACCACGATCAGGCCGAGCAGGACCCGGTCGATCTCCCAGAACCAGATGGCGAGCGCGGTCCGCTCGCGCGGGAGGGGTTTGCGCGGACGCGGGCGCAGCGGCGCCAGCGCCAGGTCTAGCTGGCCGAACTTGCGCGCGGGCGGCGCGCCATCGTCGACCAGGGTGATCTCGCCGTCACTCTCGCCGTTCACGCCGCGTCTCCTGCCCGCATCTTGTCGCCGAGCGCGCTCACCGCCGCCGCGAAGGCGTCGCCGCGCGCCTCGAAGTCCCGGAACTGATCGAAGGACGCGCAGGCCGGCGAGAGCAGCACGATGTCGCCCGGCCGCGCATGGGCCGCCGCCTCGCCCACCGCCGTCACCAGCAGCTCGCATTCGCGCACCGGCACGCCCGCCGTGTCCAGCAGCTTCGCGAACAGCGGCCCGGCCTCGCCGATCGTGTAGGCGCAGGCGATATTGGGGAAGCCGGCGGCGCATTCGTCGAGGCTGTCGGTCTTGGCGAGGCCGCCGAGGATCCAGTGGATGCGCGGCCGCCCGTCGATCGCCGGCCAGGCGGCCAGCGCCGGCGCGGTGGAGGCGGCATTGGTCGCCTTGCTGTCGTTGACGTAGAGCACGCCGCCCAGCTCGGCGACGCGCTGCATGCGGTGCGGCAGGCTGGCATAGGTCTCCAGCGCCCCGGCGATGTTCGCGTCCGAGATGCCGAGCGCCTGCGCCACCGCCACCGCCACCGCGACATTCTGCGCATTGTGCGGGCCTTGCAGCGCCGGCCAGCGGGATTGCGCGTCCGGATCGATCGACCGTGCCGAGACCTGCCGCGCCCGCCCGATCCCTTCCGCAAGACCGCGCGTCACATCGTCATCGACCGCGATGACGGCGGCGTGGCCGGGCGTCTGCATCGCGAACAGCCGCGCCTTGGAGGCGACATAGGCGTCGAAGCCGGCATAGCGGTCGAGATGGTCGGGCGTCACGTTGAGCAGCACCGCCACGTCGCAATCGAGGCTGAAGGTCAGGTCGATCTGGTAGCTCGACAGCTCCAGCACATAGACGCCGCCGGCCTTCAGCGGCTCCTGCCCCAGGATCGGCAGGCCGATATTGCCGCCCATGCGCGTGGGCAGGCCGGCATTGCGCACGATATGGTGGATGAGCGCGGTGGTGGTCGACTTGCCGTTGGTGCCGGTGATGCCGACCACGCGATGCGGCGGCAGGGTCGGCCGGGCGAGCGCGAACAGCTCGATGTCGCCGATGATCGGCACGCCCGCCTCGCGCGCCCGCGCGGCGATGGGATGGCGGTTGAGCGGCACGCCCGGCGAGACGATGATCGCGTCCAGCCCGGCCAGCTCCATCTCCATGGGATCGCCCAGCACGGCCTTGCCGGTGACCTGCGCGCGCGCATCCTCGCGCTGGTCCCAGGCGATGACCCAGGCGCCGCTGGCGGCCAGCGCGTCGACCGTGGCGAGGCCCGAGCGGGCCAGCCCCAGGACGGCATAGCGCTTGCCGGCAAAGGCATCCGAGACGATCATCGCAGCTTCAGCGTCGAGAGGCCCGCCAGCGCGAGCACGAAGGAGACGATCCAGAAGCGGATCACGACGGTCGATTCCGGCCAGCCCAGCTGCTCGAAATGATGATGGATCGGCGCCATCCTGAACACGCGCTTGCCGGTGCGCTTGTAGAAGAAGACCTGGATGACGACCGAGAGCGCCTCCACCACGAACAGGCCGCCGATCACCGCCAGCACGATCTCATGATGGGTGGCGACGGCGATGACGCCGATCGTGCCGCCCAGCGCGAGGCTGCCGGTATCGCCCATGAACACGGCGGCAGGCGGCGCGTTGAACCAGAGGAAAGCAAGGCAGGCGCCCACGATGGCGCCGCACAGGATCACCAGATCGCCCGCGCCCGGCACGTGCGGGATGCCGAGATAGCCCGCATAGTCGGCGCGGCCGACGATATAGGCGATCAGCATGAAGGCCATGCAGGCGACGATCACCGGCATGGAGGCGAGGCCGTCCAGCCCGTCCGTCAGGTTCACCGCATTGCCGAAGGCGACGATCACGAAGGCGCCGAACAGATAATAGAAGGGGCCGAGGTCCAGCGCCCCGCCGCTCCAGAAGGGCAGATAGAGGAAGGTGCCGTTGCGGCTGACGATGAGCCAGGTGGCGAAGCCGGCGATGGCGAACTCGGCGAGCAGGCGCATGCGGGCGGAGAGGCCCTTGTGGCTCGCCTTCGTCACCTTGTCATAATCGTCCATGAAGCCGATCGCGCCGAAGCCGAGCGTCACGATGAGGCAGGCCCAGAGATAGATGGACGCGACGTTCATCCAGGCCAGCACCGCGATCATGAGCGCGCTCAGGATCATCAGGCCGCCCATGGTGGGCGTGCCGCGCTTGGCGAGATGCGTCTGCGGACCATCGTCGCGGATCGGCTGGCCCTTGCCCTGCCGCACGCGCAGCCAGCCGATGAAGCGCGGACCGAGGATGAGGCCGATGGCGAGCGCGGTGATGATCGCCGCGCCGGCGCGGAAGGTGAGATACCGCACCAGGTTCAGGATGCCGGGAAAGTTCAGTTGTTCAGCGAGCCAGTAGAGCATCAGGCCTCCTCGAGCGTCGAGAGCTTCTCGACCAGTTTTGCGAGACCCACGCTGTTCGATCCCTTGACGAGCACCGCGTCGCCGCCGGCCAGCCGCTCGGCCAGCATGGCGAAGGCACTCTCGGCGTCGCCGGCGCGCTCGACCGCGACCGCGCCGGCCAGCGCATCGGCAAGCGGCGCCATCTCCTCCCCGACCAGTATGGCGAGCGCCACGCCGGCGCCGCGCACGGGCTCGGCGAGGGCGCGGTGCAGCGCCTCGGACTGCGCGCCCAGTTCCTTCATGGCGCCGAGCACGGCGATGCGCCGCCCGGCCCGCTCCTCCCCGAGCTGGGCGAGCGTCGCGGCCATGGAAGCCGGGTTGGCGTTATAGGCCTCGTCGATGACCAGCGCCTCGCCGCCGTCATGCGTGCGCACCGTGCGGCGCGCGCCGCGACCGGGCAGGCCGTCCATCTCGGCGAGCGCGAGGCCCGCCTGCGCCAGATCGCCGCCGACCGCCTGCACGGCCGCCAGCACGGCGAGCGCATTGGCGACCCAGTGGCGGCCCGGCATGGCGACGGTGAAGCTGAGGCGCGCCTCGCGCAGCTGCGCCGTCACCATCGTCCCGCCGCCGGCCGCCGGCACATCCTCGATCACCCGCACGTCCGCGCCGCTGCCGAAGCCGAAGCTCACCACCTGCCGGGCATGGCGCGTGGCGATGTTGTAAAGGCGCGCGGCATGCGGCGAATCATAGGGGATGATCGCCACCGCCTCGTCGGCCAGCCCCTCGAAGATCTCGCCCTTGGCGTCGGCGATCTTCTCCTCGGTGCCGAAATATTCGATATGCGCGGGCGCGATGGTGGTGATGATCGCGACATGCGGGCGCACGATGTGAGTGAGCGCGCGCAGCTCGCCCTCATGGTTCATGCCCATCTCGAAGATGCCGTAGCGGCTCGTAGCGGGCATGCGGGCGAGGCTGAGCGGCACGCCGACATGATTATTGTAGCTCTTGAGCGAGCGGTGCGCGCCGCCGAAGCTCATCCGGTCCAGCGCCTGGAACAGCGCCTCCTTGGTGCCGGTCTTGCCCGCCGAGCCGGTGACCCCGATGATCTTCGCCTGGGTGCGCCCGCGCGCCGCCCGGGCAAGATCGACCAGCGCCGCGCCCGTATCCTGCACCTGCACCGTCGGACCCGGGACCGGCCGGTCGACCAGCAGGCCGGCCGCGCCCGCCGCCAGTGCCCGGGGGATGAAGTCGTGCCCGTCGGCATGCTCGCCCTGCATGGCGACGAACAGGTCGCCATGCGTCACCTCGCGGCTGTCGAAGGCGACGCCGTCCACCGCGAAGGGGGTGCTGGCGTTGCCCCCCGTCGCCGCCGCGATCGCCTGGGAGGTCCAGAGCGGCGTCACGCAGCGCATTCCCTCGCGACGGTCACATCGTCGAACGGCAGCACGCGGTCGCCGATGATCTGGCCCTGCTCATGGCCCTTGCCGGCGAGCAGCACGATGTCCTGCGGCCCCGCCTCGGCGATGGCGGCGGCGATGGCGGCGCGGCGGCCGCCAATCTCGCGCGCGCCGGGCGCGCCGGCCATGATCGCCGCGCGGATCACGCCGGGGTCCTCGCCGCGCGGATTGTCGTCCGTCACGATCACCATGTCGCTCAGCTCGCGCGCCACCTGCCCCATGAGCGGGCGCTTGCCCGCGTCGCGGTCTCCGCCCGCGCCGAACAGGGTGATGAGCCGGCCGCTCGTGTGCGGGCGCAGCGCTTCGATGGCGGCGCGCAGCCCGTCGGGCGTATGGGCATAGTCGACATAGACCGGCGCGCCCGCCCTGGTGATGACGGCCCGCTCCAGCCGGCCGCGCACCGGCTGCACACGCGCCAGCAGGCCAAGAATATCCTTGAGCGCCCCGCCCGTGGCCAGCACGAGGCCGGCGGCGGTGAGCGCATTGGCGGCCTGATAGGCGCCGATCAGCGGCAGCTGCACCTTGTGGGTCGCGCCGTCCGCCTCCACCACCAGCGTCTGGCCGAGCTGGGTGGGCGTGCGACTCACCAGCTTCAGCGTCTCGCCCTTCTCGCCCACGGTGACGAGCTTGAGGCCGCGCAGCAGCGCATGCTCGATGACCGCGCCCGAATAGTCCGCATCATCGGCCCAGATGACCGCCGTGCCGTCGCTCGCCAGCACTTCGTCGAAAAGGCGCATCTTGGCGGCGAAATACATGTCCATCGTGCCGTGATAGTCGAGATGGTCGCGGCTGAGGTTGGTGAAGGCGCCCGCCACCACGCGCAACCCCTCGCTGCGATACTGCGCCAGACCATGGCTGGAGGCCTCATAGGCGACATGGCCGATGCCTTCCTTTGCAAGGCCCGCCATGTTGGAGAGGAAGGTCACGACGTCCGGCGTGGTGAGGCCGGTCGAGACCTGATCGACCGAGGTGGTGACGCCGAGCGTGCCGATGGAGGCGGCGCTGTGGCCCATCATGCGCCAGAGCTGGCGAGTCAGCTCCACGGTGGAGGTCTTGCCGTTGGTGCCGGTCGCCGCCACCACCGTCTCCGGGAAGGGCGCGAAATAGCGGCCGGCGAGGCTCGCGAACAGGCGGCGCGGCTCGGCGTCCGCGATATGCACCGCGCCCTCCACCCGCGCCTCGGGCCGGGCGACCACGGCGATGGCGCCGGCGGCGATCGCGGCGGGGATGAAGTCCTCGCCGTTCACGCGCGCACCGCGAAAGGCGCCGAAGATGTTACCGGGCGCCACCTTGCGATGATCGATGGCGAAGCCGGTCACCGGCGGATCGCCGTCGCCGGCTGCGAGGTGGGGGATGAGATCGGCGAGGCGCATGGTCTGTCCTTAGCGTCCTTCATGCAGCAGCGGCATCAGCGCCGAGGTGTCGATGTCGCGGTTCGGCTCGGGAAACACACCGAGCAGCGGCGCGGCGCGCGTCACGAACGCGCTCACCACGGGCGCGGAGGTGAAGGCGGCGGTCCGGGCGAAGCGTTGCGGTTCATCCATCATCACGAGCACCACATAGCGCGGGCTGTCCATCGGAAAGGCGGCGGCGAAGGTCGCCACGATCGAGCGGCGCGCATAGCCGCCATTGCTCGGCTTCTCGGCGCTGCCCGTCTTGCCGCCGACCCGGTAGCCGGGCGCGTCGGCGCTGCGGCCGGTGCCCGAAAGCACGATCATGCGCAAGAGCTGACGCATATGCGCGCTCGTCTGTTCCGAGAAGACGCGGCGCGAGCCGATCTGTTCCCCCGGCTGGCGCTTGAGGATGGTGGTGGGGTGCCACATGCCGCCATTGACCAGCGCCGCATAGGCGGCCGCCAGATGCAGCGGCGTCACCGCGATGCCGTGCCCGTAGGAGACGGTCATGTTGGCGATGCGGCTCCACTCGCGCGGCCACAGCGTGTTGGCGCGCTCGCCCAGCTCGAAGGTCATGCGCTGGTGGAATTCGAGCGAGCGATAGGCCGCCTGCAACGGCGCCGGCCCCATGGCGTCCGCGATGCGCGCGGTTGCGATGTTGCTGGAATGGACCAGCGCCTCGGGCACGTTGATCCAGCGGCCGAGCGGATGGTCGTCCCGGATGCGCCGGCCGGCGACCACCAGCGGCTGGGTCGCGTCCCACGTCTTGGAGAGGTCGGTCACCACGCCCGCATCCATGGCGGCGGCGATGGACAGCGGCTTGAAGGTCGAGCCGAGCTCATAGAGCGCCTGCACCACGCGATTGCAGCGCGGCGACATCTCGCAGGGGAGCTTGTTCACGTCGAGCTTGCCGTCCGGCCCGAGCAGCTGGGGCGGCAGCGGATCGGGCAGTTGCAGCGGCTCCAGATGATTGGGATTGAAGGTGGGCATGGAGGCCATGGCGACCACCTCGCCATTGTTGGCGTCCAGCACCACGGCGGCCGCGCCCTTGGCGCCCTGCGCCACCACGCCGCGCGCCAGCTCGTCCTCCAGCGCCGCCTGCACGCGCACGTCGAGCGCGAGCTGGAGCGGCGTGCCGCGCGACTGGTCCGCCAGCAGCCGCTCGTCAAAGGCGCGCTCGGCGCCCAGCACGCCGTGACCGTCCCGGTTGGTGAAGCCGATGAGATGCGCAGCCAGCGCGCGCTGCGGATAGAGCCGCTCGGGCTCGCGGGGAAACTCGATGCCCGGCTCGCCGAGCGCGTTCACCGCCGCGACCTCGCGCGGCAGCGCGCGCGTGCGCAGATAGGCCCAGTTGCTGCGGCCGGTGGTGAGCAGCTTGTAGAAATGACCTTCCGACTGGTCCGGGAAGATGCGGTGCAGCGCGCGCGCCAGTTCGCGGCGGTCGCCGATGAGCCGGTCCTTGCGCACCGAGACGGCATAGCCGGGAATGTCGCGGGCCAGCGGCACGCCGTTGCGATCGACGATGTCGCCGCGATGCGGCACCGGCACGGCGCTCTGCGATCGCTCGACGCGCGCGCCGGCGGCCACGCCCATCCACACCATCCGCCCCGCCATGCCGAGCACGACCGCCACGAACAGGAGCAGCACGAGCATGATCCGCCCGTGCGCGATCGACACGAGATTGATCTGCTCCCTGCTGCCCTGGCCCGGCTCCGGCCGCGCGATGATGGTGGCCATCAGTTGGTCCTGTCACTCCGGCGGGCGGGGGCGGCCTCGCGGTCGGCGGCCGCGTCCACGGCGCCGCCGAGCAGCTTGGCGTCGAGCATGGCGAGCCGCGCCGCGCGGCGGGCGGCCGGATCGGGCGCGGCGGCCTCGCGCCGGGCCGGCGCGGGCGCCGCGTCGGCGAGCTGGCGCGTGGCCGGCGCCTGGCGCGCCACCGGCGGCTCGGCAGCCGAGGCGCTGCGGATCAGCGCGAAGTCGGAGGCCTGCACGCCGCCGGCCGCACCCGCTGCCGGGGCGGGCGCGGGATCGGCCATGGCGGTCATCACCGGCGGCGGCGCAGCGACCGGCGTCGGCGGCTCGATGCGGTCGAGCTGCGCCAGCGCGCGCTCGTCGGGCAGATATTGCGAGGGCGCCGGCACGCGCAGGCGCAGGTCCGTGCTGTTCCAGTTTGCCAGTTGCAGCGTGTTGGCGCGCGCGCCGAACTCCACCTCGAGATAGCGGATCTCGCTGCGTGCCTGGCGGATCTGCTCGATCGTGTCCTGCACCGCATTGCGCTCCGTGGCGACGCGCAGGTTGATGAGATAGGCGGCGAGCGCACCCACCGCGATGACCAGAATCCACATGATGCTCTGCAAGCGCTTGATGGCGATCATGAGCCTTCTCCTTGGGCGGCAGTGGACCAGGCCGGGGCGTCGGCGCGGACGGCGCTGCGCAGCGTGGCCGAGCGCGCGCGCGGATTGAGAGTGAGTTCCGCCGCGCCGGCGCGGACGGCGCGGGCGGGCTTGTGGAAGCTGGGGCGGCGGATGGCGCGGGCCTCGGGCCGGTGGCGCGAGCCGGCGCCCTCCTGCCCACTGCGCGCGCGCAGGAAATTCTTGACGATCCGGTCCTCCAGGCTGTGGAAGGTCACCACCGCGAGGCGGCCGCCCGGGCGGAGCAGCGCCTCGGCGGCGTCCAGCCCACGCTCCAGCGCGTCCAGCTCGGCATTCACCTTGATGCGCACGGCCTGGAAGGTGCGCGTGGCGGGATCGGTCTTGTCGCCTGGGCGGCGGCCGAGCGCGCGATGCACCGCCGCCGCGAGATCGCCGGTCGTGGCAAGCGGGCGCGCCGCCACGATCGCCCGGGCCACGCGGCGCGACTGGCGCTCCTCGCCATAAGCGTAGAGCACATCCGCGATCTCCGCCTCGTCGGCCGTGTTGAGGAAATCGGCCGCGCTCTCGCCCGTCTGGCTCATCCGCATGTCGAGCGGCGCGTCCGGGAAGCGGTGGGCAAAGCCGCGCCGGGGCCGGTCGAGATGCATGGAGGACACGCCGATATCCAGCGCCACGCCGTCCACCGCCGCCACGCCGCGCGCGCGCAGCAGCGCGTCCATCTCGGCGAAATTGCCGGGGATGAGCGTGATCGCGCCCTTGCTCGCCGCCACCACGGCCTGCCCCTCCGCGATCGCGTCCGGGTCCTGATCGATAGCGAAGACGCTGGCGCCGCACATCGCGATGGCGCGGCTGTAGCCGCCGGCGCCGAATGTGCCGTCGACATGCACCTCGCCGGGGGCGATGGCGAGCGCGGACAGCACCTCGTCGAGCAGCACGGGGCGGTGCGGCGCGTCGGGGGCGGATGGGGCTTCGGGCGGGGACGGGAGGGCCATCATTGTCCGCGCGCCTTCCGCTTCTCGTCCAGCTCGGCCATGAAGCGGCGGACGCGCTTCTCCACCACGGCGTTCTTCGTGCCTTTTTCCAGAAAGACGGTCGGGTCCCAGAGCTGGATGAAGCGATCCGCGCCGGTCACGATGATGCCGTCGGTGATGCCGACGGTCTCGCGCACATCGCGGTCGATCGCGAAGCGGCCGCCGCTGTCGAGGGTGATCTCCTCGGTTCCCATCGAGCGCGCGGCGTCGAAGGCCACGCGGTCGAAATCCTCGCCACGGTCGCGCATGATGCGGGTGCGCTCCTCGGAATCCCGGCGGAATTCAGCGAGTTCGGCGTCTCCGAAGACGGACAGATAGGGCATATCGTCCTCGTAACGGAGCTGGATGCGCGTCTCGACGACGCAGCTCTTGCGCAGGTCGACGCGGAAGTTCGCAGGCATGACGAAGCGCCCCTTGGAATCCAGGGCGCTGGTCCCGAACCCCTTGTAGAACACTTCCGACACGCGGCTTACGCCTCCTCCATGAGGCACGCGTCTCCCCGTGCGCGGCCGCGCATATGCGGCCGACGCAAAGACTCACGGATGAGACGGTTGCCCTCAGGCAAGTCCCTACCAGTGCACGGGGCTCCATGGAAGAGTAAAACATGGGATCACATGGGATTGCCCATGTTTTTTCTGGGAAGGATCAGGTCGAATCAGGGTATAGACCCGATTTGTTCCCTGTTCGATCCGGAATGACGCTGCGGGGACTCTCCGCCGGCAGCCTCTTCATGAGCATCCAGGCCCGTCCGCAGGCGAGGGCAAGGATGAGCAGGAATGCAGCGCGCAGGCCGGAAATCAGCCGATTCTCGTCGATGAGCCAGGCCGTGCGCGATTCGCTTTCCCAGGGTTTCCCAGAGAGCCACGCGTCCAGTGCCGGCACGGCATCGCTGGTCCAGCCGCTGGCGGCGAGCGGACGGCCGGGGTCGCGGGTCCACAGCGCATCGTGAATCCAGTCCGCGTCCGCGATCAGGCGCGCGCTGCCGCGTCCGATCCGGCACTGCGCCACCAGCCCGCCTTCGGTGAGGTCGCACGCCGTCCCATCCGCTCCCATGCCGTCCGATCCCAGAATCGTGAAGCGCGATGCCCCGGCCAGTTGCAACAGCCCGCCCTCGCTCAGCACGCGCCGCTCCACCGGGTCCGCGCCGATCTCATACTGGTTCGGCTCCAGACGCAGCCCCCAATGCGCCAGCAGCGGATCGAGCAGGCTGGTGAGCGGCGGCCGGCGCGGATCGCCGAGCGGGCGCGAATCCGGCCAGTGCAGCAGCGGATCGGCGAGGATGAGCGCCTGCCCGCCCTCGCGGACCCAGCCGTCCAGCGCAACCAGCTCCTCCGGCGCCAGCAGGCGCGGCTGGGCCAGCAGCAGCCGGCCGGCCCCCGCCAGCGCCGCGCGGTCGAGCGCATCGAGCGGGCGCAGGGTGAAGCGGCGCTCCAGCGCCTGCCAGAGCGGCGCGCGCGCATCGACATAGGCCAGCGGATCGCCGCTGTCTCCGCCAAGCGCCGGACCGTAAAGCGGCAGCGCGGTCATCACCGCCACGATCGGCGCATCCGCGCCGGCCTGCCGGGGCCGATCACTCTGCGCCACGACCCAGCGCAGCGCGAGGATCGCGGCGATGCCCAGCGCGAGGCCGATCCCCAATATGGCCAGCCGCCGCCGCTCCACGCGCGCCATGGCCCATGCCGCGACCGCCAGTCCGCCGAGCAGCAGCGCCAGTCCGCCCAGCGGCACACGCGATGCCGCGATGAGCATGAAGAGCGCGGCCGGCAACGCGGCCAGTGCCCAGCCCATGCCCCGCAGCGCCCATGCGCCGCGTCCGCCCATGACGGACAGCACGGCCAGCGCCAGCAGGCCCGGGATCAGCCAGTCGGCCGGCGCCACCTGCCCCGTGCGCAGCAGCGAGGGCAGCAGCCCGGCCAGCAGCGCCGCGGCGGCCACGAGCGCGCCCATCACGGCGCTGGCGAGATGTCTGGTCACGATGCGCAGCCTCTCCGCGCGCCGGCGCGCTACTGTCGGCCGTCGCTCTGCCCGTTCTGGGGTCCGTTCTGGGGATCGCGGTCCATGGGTTTGCTGAGGCGCGGATCGGGTTCCAGATCCGGCACGGACGGCAGCGGCACCGGCGGCGCCGCGGTGCTGGTCTGGTCGGCCTTGGGCGTGACGCCGAGATCGGCCAGCGGCTCGTTGCCGCCGACCGCGCTGTTGCCGAATTGCGCGCCGCCGTTGAGCTGGTCGATGGTGCCGGCGGCGATATCGCTCGCCGATTCCGTCCGCGCCGTCTGGATGACGATATTGGCCAGCGTCACGACGAGCAGCACCCCCGCCAGGCCGACGAGGCCGACCTGGATGCGCTGCAATTCCTCGCGATGTGCCCGCAGCTCACGGCGACGCGGCATGAACGATCTCCCGATCCGTGCCTGCGACATGGCAGGCACGCTCTCCCCCGGAATCCCTAGTTTGACAGCCATGCAGGCGGCGTCAAGCCCTTCGCGAGGAGCCATTCGCGATTATAGAGGGTGGAGAGATAGCGCAGCCCCGTGTCGCACAGGATGGTGACGATGCGGCTGCCCGGCCCGAGCTGCCGGCCGAGCGCCACCGCGCCGGCCACGTTGATGCCGCTGGAGAGGCCGAGGCACAGCCCCTCCTCGGTCAGCAGCCGCTCGACCCAGACGAGGCCCTCGGCGTCCGGGATGCGGAACTGGGTGTCGACCGGCGCGCCGTCCAGATTGGCGGTGATGCGCCCCTGCCCGATGCCCTCGGCCACGGAGGAGCCCTCCGCCTTCAGCTCGCCATGCGCGAAATAATTGTAGAGCGCGGCGCCATGCGGATCGGTGAGCGCGATGGTGACGCGCTCGTCCTTCTGCTTGAGGCCCAGCCCCACGCCCGCCAGCGTGCCGCCGGTGCCCGCCGCGCAGGTGAAGCCGTCGATCCGGCCTTCCGTCTGCCGCCAGATCTCCTCCGCGGTGCCCAGGATGTGCGCCTTGCGGTTGGCGATATTGTCGAACTGGTTGGCCCAGACGGCGCCCGGCGTCTCCTCGGCCAGCCGGCGCGAGGTGTGCACGAAATGGCCGGGGTTCGAGTAAGGCGCGGCCGGCACGGTGACCAGCTCCGCGCGCAGGGCACGCAGCGTGTCCATCTTCTCGCGGCTCTGCGTCTCGGGCATGACGATGATGGTGCGATAGCCCTTGGCATTGGCGACCAGCGCCAGCCCGATGCCGGTGTTGCCCGCCGTGCCTTCCACGATCGTGCCGCCGGGGCGCAGCAGGCCCTTCTCCTCGGCATCCTCGATGATGAACAGCGCCGCGCGGTCCTTCACCGACTGGCCGGGGTTCATGAACTCGCATTTGGCGAAGATCTCGGCGCCGCTCTCGGCGGAAGGGCCGGCGAGCCGCAGGAGCGGCGTGTTGCCGATCAACGCGATGACATTGGCGGGATTGGTCATGGGATCATGACCTAGGATGCGCGCGCACGGACGGCAAGCAAGGAGATGTGCATGCCGCCTGAAGCCCGGATTGGGAGGGGAGGCTCGCGAAAGCTTCAAGTGAAAGTTCCGGAAAAATTAGGACGGTCATGCTATCGGGCGGCCATGGCCGATCCCGCATCCGATGCGACGACCTTCCATCCGCCCGTCCCGGTGAGCACCCGCCCGCTCTCGCCGGTGCGCTGGCTGGCGCCCTTCGCGCTGGTGGCGCTGGGCCTGCGGCTGCTGCCGCTGATGACGGGCGACCTCATCCTGCCGCGCGCGAACGAAGCGCACGCCGCCGAGCTGCCCGACGGCGCCGCCAACCCCATCGAGCAGCCCGGCCAGACCTTCCCCGGCTCGGCCTGGTTCCTGGCCGAAGGCGCCTTCGCGCCGCCGCCGGGCAAGGCCGACGAGGCGGCGCGCGGCCTGCCGCCGGAGTGGCGCGGCAACAGGCATATCCTCGCCATCGACATCGGCCCGGCCGCCCTGCCCTATCGCTTCGCGGCGCGCGGCGCGACGGACCGGGCGCGCGCCCTCTCCTGCCTCGCCAACGCCATCTATTACGAGGCCGGCAACGAGCCGGAGGAAGGCCAGCGCGCCGTCGCGCAGGTGGTGCTCAACCGCGTGCGCCATCCCGCCTGGCCGGATACGGTGTGCGGCGTGGTCTATGAAGGCACCGAGCGGGACGATCTGCGCTGCCAGTTCACCTTCAGCTGCAACGGCGCCATGGCGCGCCTGCCCGATCCCGGCCGCTGGCTGCGCGCCCGCCGCGTGGCGGAGGAGGCGCTGTCCGGCCGCATCTTCGCGCCCGCCGGCCTCGCCACCTCTTATCACACGCTGAGCGTCTTTCCCGGCTGGGCGCCGCGCATGCATGCGGCCGCGATCATCGGCGCGCACATCTTCTACCGCATGCCCGGCGCGGCGGGCGACCCCGCCCGCTTCCGCAGCGTCTATGCCGGTGTGGAGACCATCCCCGGGCCAAGCGGCAACGCTTATCTGGCGCCGCAGACCCCGGTGGCAGCGCCCGTGCCGGCGGCGGATGTGGCGATGCTGGCGGACGCGGCACCCCAGCCGGAACCCGCGCCCGCGCCGCAGATCGTCCCGGCCCCGGCAGGCACGACGCGCGGCCTGCCCGACTCGCAAGTCAGGGCGGAGTATCGCAACAGCGGCCGCGCGCTGGATTGATAGAGCATCCGTGCTCCTGCGAAAGCAGGAGCCCAGGGCGCATGAGCAGTGCCTTACCGCCTTGGGCTCCTGCCTTCGCAGGAGCACATGTCAGCTTTCACTCACTCCGTCCGCGCGAGCGCCTGTTCCTCGGCCGCCGCCTCCCTGGCGGCGCGGCGGTCGGTGAACCAGATGGCGATCAGCGACAGCTCGTAGAGCAGCACGAGCGGGATCGCGAGCATGAGCTGGGAGATCACGTCCGGCGGCGTCAGCACCGCGGCGACGATCACCGCGCCGACGATCACATAGCGCCGCACGCTGATGAGCTGCGCGCGCGAGACGATGCCGGCCCGGTTGAGCAGCATCACCAGCACCGGCAGCAGGAAGCTGATGCCGAAGGCGAGGATGAACTGCATGACGAGGCTCAGATAGCTGTCGACGCTCGGCAGCGCCTCCAGTTCCAGGCCGCCGGCATCCCCCTGGAACTTCAGGAAGAAGTGGAAGGCGGTCGGCATCACCAGATAATAAGCGAAGGCCGCGCCCATCACGAAGAGGATGGGCGTCGCCAGCAGGAAGGGCAGCAGCGCGCGCTTCTCCTTGGCGTAGAGGCCGGGCGCCACGAACATCCAGAGCTGGTTGGCGGTGATCGGGAAGGAGATGAAGAAGGCGCCGAACATCGCCACCTTCAGCTCCACGAAGAAGGCCTCGTAGAGCTTGGTGTAGACGAGGCGGCCGCCGGCATCGCCGAAGCCGTCCTTGAGCGGCTGGATGAGGAAGCCGAGGAGGGCGTCCGCAAAATAATAGCAGACCGCGCCGGAGAGCAGCAGCGCCCAGACGCAGACGAGCAGCCGCTTGCGCAGCTCGATCAGATGGTCGAGCAGCGGCGCCTTGCTGTCGTCGATGTCCCTCATGACGCGGCGGACCCGCGCGGGGCGGGCGGATCGAGCGGGAGGGCGGGCTGCTGGCCGGCAGCCTCGTCCGCCACCGGCGCGGGCTGCGGATCAGCCGGCGCCGGCGCGGCGGCCGGCGTGGACGGGGATGCCGGCGACGGCGGGGGCGCGGCCTTCTCGTCCGCCAGCGGCTTCATCACGTCGCCGAGATCGGGGATCTGCGTCTCCGCCATGATGCGGGCATTCTCCTTGGCCCACTGCTTCTGCAATTCCTCAAGCTCCGCCTCGCGGATCATGGCGTCGAGCCCGGTGCGGAAATGGCGCGCCATGCCGCGCGCCTTGCCGACCACCTGGCCCACCTTGTAGAGCGCGCGCGGCAAATCCTTGGGTCCGATCACGACGATCGCGACCACGATGATGAGCAGCAGCTCGGATGAGCCGATGTCGAACATGCCGTCTCGTCCGCGGCTTCAGTCGGGCGCGCTCAGCCCTCGAGCTTCTGTTCGTCGCGCGCGGCGGTGGGCTCGGCGGGCTGGACGGGGCGCTGATCGAGGTGCTGCACCGGCCTGGCGCTCGCCGCGGCATCGTCCTCATCGTCGGCCAGGCCCTTCTTGAAGCTCTTGATGCCCTTGGCGACGTCGCCCATCAGGCCCGAGATTCGCCCGCCGCCGAACAGCAGCACGATCACCAGGACAACGACGATCCAGTGAATGGCGGAAAAGGAACCCATTCCAAAATCTCCTATATGAGGACCCTAACTAGGCCGAGTCCGCCCGTTCTGCAATGGCCGGGCCGTCCAAAACCATGCACGCGGCCGAGCGCCTACGCCGGGATTGTGACAGATCGGCGGTGCTGCGCGACATGATATTCTTGCGGGAGGTGCCTCGGGGGAAGCTTCATTCCCGCTTTCGCGCGACCTCTGCATATGAACCAGCTCTACGACGCTTCGTCCCCGCCCTCGTCCTCGCGGTCCAGCATCGTGCGCGCCTCCATCGACTCCATCGCGAGGTCGACCGGGTCGAGCAGGCCGGCCGCGCGCAGATCGTCGATGCCGGGCAGGTCGCGGCGGCTGGCGAGGCCGAAATGGCTGAGGAAGTCCGGCGTGGTCGCGTAGATGAGTGGACGCCCCGGCACCTCGCGCCGGCCGGCGGGACGAATCCAGCCCGCCTCCAGCAACACGTCGAGCGTGCCCCTGGCGACCTGCACGCCGCGGATCGCCTCGATCTCGGCGCGGCTCACCGGCTCGTGATAGGCGATGATCGCCAGCGTCTCGACCGCCGCGCGGCTGAGCTTGCGCGGCTCCTCGCGCTCGCGGCGCAGGATGTGCGAGAGGTCGGCGGCGGTCTGGAAATGCCAGCGCCCGCCGCGCTCCACCAGCTCGATGCCGCGCCCCGCATAATGCTCGGCCAGCGCGGCAAGATGCGGCGCCACGCTCTCCTCAAGCCCCGCGTGGCGCGCGATCTCCTGCGGGGTGAGCGGCCCTTCGGCAGCGAACAGCACTGCCTCGACCAGCCGGAGCGCGATGGACGGCATCAGCGCCGCCCTCCGGACGCGCGCAGGTAGAGCGGGGCGAAGATGGCCTGCTGGTCCAGCTCCACCCGCCCCTGCCGCGCCAGCTCCAGCGCGGCGACGAAGCTGCTCGCCAGCGCCGAGCGCCGCAGCTGCGGGTCCGCCGTCTCGGGCAGGAAGCTGTGCAGCTCCGCCCAGTCAAGCCGCGCGCCGACCAGCCGGGAGACCCGCTCGATGGCTTCGTCCAGCGTCATCACCGGCCGCCGGGCGACGATGTGGACGCGCGGCGCGGTGCGCGCCTTCACCTGCCCATAGGCCTGGATGAGATCGAACAGGCTGGCCTGCCAGATGGTGGTGCGCGGCCGATGCAGCCCTTCCGGCGCGGGCCGCACGAACACGTCGCGGCCGATCCGGTCGCGCGCCATCAGCCGCGCCCCCGCCTCGCGCATCGCCTCCAGCCGCTGGAGGCGCAGGTGCAGGCGCAGCGCCAGCTCCTCGGGGCTGGGATCGGGCTGGGCCTCCTTCGGCAGCAGCAGCCCGGACTTGAGATAAGCCAGCCAGGCGGCCATGACGAGATAGTCGGCGGCCAGCTCCAGCCGCAGCTCGGCGGCGTCCTCGATGAAGCGCAGATATTGCTCGACCAGCGCGAGGATGGAGATTTCGCGCAGGTCCACCTTCTGGGTGCGGGCGAGCGCCAGCAGCAGGTCGAGCGGGCCTTCCCAGCTCTCCACGCTCACCGTCAGCACCGCCTCGCCGGGCACGCGGCGGACCGGCTCGGCCCATTCCTCCGCCTCCGGCGCGCCAACATCGCTCATGCCATGGCCCGCGCGAACAGCGCGTCGCGCGTCGCGATGGCGCGCTCCATCGGCCAGTCGGCATCCGGCCCGGCGGCGATGGTCGCCATGGCGCGGGACAGGCGCTCGCGGGACCGCTCGCTCATCTCCGGCAGGCGCGCGGCGATGGCGGCCATCTCGTCCATCCGGCCCCAGCAGTTGAGCGCCAGGTCGCAGCCCGCCGCCACCACGCCCGCCGCCAGTTCGTCCGCCGCGCCGCGCAGCGCCTTCATGTCGAGATCGTCGGACATGAGCAGCCCGTCGAAGCCGATCTCGCCCCGGATGATGTCGCCGATCACGCGCGGCGACAGGCTGGCCGGCCGCTCGGCGTCCCAGGCGGTGTAGACGATATGCGCCGTCATGCCCGCCGGCGCCCGGTTGAGCGTGCGGAACGGCGCCATGTCCGCCGCCAGATCGGCCGCGCTCGCCGTGACGGTGGGCAGTTCTTGATGGCTGTCCACCAGCGCGCGGCCATGGCCCGGCATATGCTTGACGATGCCGACCACGCCGCCCGCGCGCAGCCCCTCCAGCGTCGCCCGGCCGAGCGCCGCGACGCGCATCGGCTCGGCGCCATAGGCGCGGTCGCCCACGATATCGCTGGCGCCCGCCTGCCGCACATCGAGCACGGGCGCAGCATCGGCGGTGATGCCCACTTCCGCCAGCATGGCGCCCAGCGCGCGCGCATTGCTGCGCGCCGCCTCGATGGCGCTGGACGGCGCGACCTCGTAGAGCGCGTCGAAACGCCCGGCCGCCGGAAAGGCAGGCCAGTGCGGCGGCTTCATGCGCGCCACCCGGCCGCCTTCCTGGTCGATCATGATGAACAGCTCATCACGCCCGGCGAGCGCGCGCAGATCGTCGGTCAGCGCGCGCAGCTGCACCGGATCGACCAGATTGCGGCCGAACAATATGTAGCCGGCGGGATCGCAGGCGGTGAACAGCGCCCGCTCTTCATCGCTCAGGCTCGGCCCGGCCAGGCCAAAGATCACGGGCTTCACGCGCCGATCCTCCCGATACGGGTCCGGGCCTGTTCCCGGCCCGGAGTCGGTTTGGACATGCGCCTGGCGGCGCATGGCGGCACCGGCCCGCTCCCCCACCCGGCCTCCCACAGCCTATCCTGGATGGGAGGCCGGGTGGGGGAGCGGGCCGGTGCCGCTTCGCAATGCGCTCTTCCACGCATTTGCAAACAGACTCTCAGCGCACCACCATGCAATTCTCGCCGGCCGTGCGCAACTTGTCGCAGGTCGCGGTGGCGTCTGCCGGCGATCCCATGGTCACGCGCAGGCGATGCAGGGTGCGGCCGCCGGTCTGCACCGGCTCGACCGTATGCGCCTGATCCTTGAGATAGTCGAACTGCCTGGCGAGCCGCGTCCAGACGGTCTCCGCGATGGCCGCGCTGTTATAGGCGCCGACCTGGATGCGCCCGTTCGTCGAGGCCGCGGCCGGCGCGGGCGCGGCGGCCTGCGTCTCGCGCACCGTCGCCGAGACGGACGGATGGGCCGCCGGCTGCGGGGTCGCGGCGGCGCCCGCTCCGGCACCGGGACCGGCGCCCGCGCTGCCCGCACGCAGATCGGCGCGCGGCGCCTCGGGCGCGCGGCTCTGGTCGATCCGGCCGCCGGCCGCCTCGCCCGCGCTGGCCGCGAAGCTCTCGTCGCCCTCGCCCTCGAACTCGCGGGCGTCGGAGGCATTGGCGGGAATCTTGTAGGAGCCGTTCTGCGCCGGGATGATCTGCGCAGCGCCGTCGTCGCCCGCGCCGCCCCGATGCTTGAGCCAGTAACCGCCGCCCACGATCAGGCCGAGCAGCAGCAGGCCCGCGATCACCAGCCCGATCACCCTGACCGGCGAGACGCCCTCTTCCTCGTCCTCGGCGCCGGCCGGCTCGAGCCAGGGCAGGCGATCGCGATCGTCCAGGTTGAAGCCGTCGGTCTGGTCGACTGCCATCAGCTCATCTCCTCCAGCGCCGCGACCCCCATGAGCGCGAGGCCGTTCCTGATAACCTGTCCGATTCCGGCACTCAAGAACAGTCGCGCGGCAGTGGTCGCCGCGTCACCGGGCACGATCACGCGCCGCTCGGGCTGGTCGTTGCCGAGGTTCCACCAGCCATGGAAGGCGGCGGCGAGATCATGGAGATAGAAGGCGATGCGGTGCGGCTCGCGCGCGCCCGCCGCCGCCTCGACCACGCGCGGGAAGGTGGCGAGCAGGCGGACGAGGTCCAGCTCCTCCGCCCCGAAACGGGACAGGTCCGGCTCGGGCAGGCGCTCGAAATGCTCCGCCACGCGCCGGCCGAGCGAGGCGATGCGGGCATGGGCATATTGCACGTAGAAGACCGGATTGTCCTTGCTCGCCTCCACCACCTTCGCGAAGTCGAAGTCCATCTGCGCGTCGGCCTTGCGGGTGAGCATGGTGAAGCGCACCACATCCTTGCCGACCTCCTCGACCACGTCCGCCAGCGTGACGAAGGTGCCCGAGCGCTTGCTCATCTTCACCGGCTCGCCTTCGCGCAGCAGCCTGACCATCTGGACGAGCTTGACGTCGAACCGCGCCTTGCCCCCGGTCAGCGCCGCCACCGCCGCCTTGATGCGCTTGACCGTGCCGGCATGGTCCGCGCCCCAGATGTCGATGAGCGCATCGGCCCGGCTCGCCTTGTCGGCATGATAGGCGAGGTCGTTGCCGAAATAGGTATATTGGCCGTTGGGGCGCTTCACCGGCCGGTCGCTGTCGTCGCCGAACTGGCTGGCGCGGAACAGCGTCATCGGCTCGGGCTGCCAGTCGTCGTCCACCGGCTCGCCCTTGGGCTGCTCCAGCGTGCCTTCATAGATGAGGCCCATGTCGGCGAGGCGCGCGATGGCGGCGTCCACCTTGCCGCTGCGCTGCATCTCGGCCTCGGACGAGAAGAGATCGTGATGGATGCCGAGCAGCGCGAGGTCGGCGCGGATCATGTCCATCATCGCATCGACCGCGCGGGTGCGGAACAGGTCCAGCCACTCGCTGTCCGGCGCGGCGGCGTAGCGGTCGCCATATTCGGCGGCGAGCGCCCGGCCGATCGGGATGAGATAGTCGCCGGGATAGAAGCCCTCGGGAATGGCGCCCACATCCTCGCCCAGCGCCTCGCGGTAGCGCAGATGCACCGAGCGGGCGAGCGTCTCCACCTGGCTGCCGGCATCGTTGATATAATATTCGCGGGTGACTTCATGGCCGGCATATTCGAGCAAGGCGGCCAGCGCATCGCCCACCACGGCGCCCCGGCAATGGCCCATATGCATGGGGCCGGTCGGGTTGGCAGAGACATATTCGACATTGACGCGCACGCCCTCGCCCATGCGCGAGCGGCCATAGTCGGCGCCCGCCGCATGCACGGCGCGCAGCTCGTCCGCCCAGGCGGCGGGATCGAGCCGCAGGTTGATGAAGCCGGGGCCGGCGATGTCCACGCTCGTCACCTGCGCCACGCCGCGCAGCCGCGCCGCGATCCGTTCGGCGAGCGCGCGCGGATTGGTGCCGGCGGGCTTGGCCAGCACCATCGCGGCATTGGTCGCCATGTCGCCATGGGCGGGATCGCGCGGCGGCTCGACGGTGACGGCCTTGCGGTCGAGACCCGCGGGCAGCTCGCCCGCATCGACCATGGCGTCGAGCAGCTTGTCGAGGCTGTCCGAAAAACGGGCGAAGATGCTCATCGGTGGTTATCCTGTCATCGGGGCGGCCCGGCGACGGGATGACGCGGTCGGCCGGCTGCCGTAAAGATCAGCGGGTGACGTTGTAGCGGAGCTGGTCGGTGGTCAGGTTGAAGCCCAGGAGCAGCTCGAAGCTGCTTCGCTTGAGCGCCTCACGCACTTCCGGACGCGCCAGCGGGTCGAGCGCGGCATCGGCGTCGCCCGTGCGGCGGCGGCGGTTGACCACGTTCAGCACGTCGGCGGGCAGCGTCGCGGCCTCGCGGTTCACATAAGAGCCGGTGCGGGCGGTCGCATGCGCGCGCAGCTGGCCTTCCGCGAAGCTGAGGCGCACGGTCATGAGTCGCTTGGCGATCACGGACGTGCCGCCGCGCACCACGGTCGCGAACACCGGCAGGTCGACGTCGCGCGCCGGCCCGGCCTGGCGCCGCAGCCCGTTCACCGAGAAGGTGACGTCATTGTAGAAATCCTCGCCGACGGTCGTGCAGCTGCTATGCACGTCGGTGATGTTCGCCACCACGTCGATCGCGGAGGAGTCCCGGCTGTCCGCCGGATCGAACAGGGTGATGTCGCCGGTCTGCGCGGCCACGGCCACGGTCGGGCAATTGTCGCGGAACTGCACGATGCCCTGGCCCGACATGTCGAGATCGCCGCGCTTGGCGCCGCAGGCGGACAGGACGGCCAGTGCCAGGCCGCAGACCGCGATTTTGGATGGAGCGGAGATCCGCAAGGCAGCGCTGTCCTTCTAGTTCGGGCGGGCGAGGGGCTTGCCCGGTCCTTCGATCGGCGCTTCTTAATGAGGCTCGCTGCTGGACGCAACCTGAACGGGCGACGATAACCACCGTAACTCCCCTCCCCTGAAGGGAGGGGCCAAAGCGTGCCTACTCCCTTCCCTCCGGGCGCGCCGCGCCCTAAAGGGGCGGGCATGGCCGATGCTGATCCGATCCATGCCCCTGCGCGCCCAATCCCCGTGGACGCCGCGCGCCCGCCGCTCACCCTGCTGATCGCCGCGCCGCGCGGCTTCTGCGCGGGGGTGGACCGCGCCATCACCATCGTCGAGCTGGCGCTGCGGAAATATGGCGCGCCGGTCTATGTGCGGCACGAGATCGTCCACAACCGCTTCGTGGTCGATGCGCTGCGGGCCAAGGGCGCGGTGTTCGTGCCCGAGCTGGACGATGTGCCGGACGGGCGGCCGGTGGTCTTCTCCGCCCATGGCGTGCCCAAGCTCATTCCCGCCAATGCGCAGGCCCGCGGGCTCGATTATCTGGACGCCACCTGCCCGCTCGTCTCCAAGGTGCATCGCCAGGCCGAGCGGCAGGTGGAGGCCGGGCGGCACATCCTGTTCATCGGCCATGCCCGCCATCCGGAGGTGATCGGCACCTTCGGCCAGGTGCCCGAGGGCAGCATGACGCTGATCGAGACCGAGGCCGATGCCGAGGCCTTCGCGCCGCGCGGCGGACAGGAACTGGCCTTCCTCACCCAGACCACTCTCTCGGTGGACGACACGGCGGCGATCGTGGCGGTCCTCCAGCGCCGCTTCCCCGGCATCGTGGCGCCCAAGGGCGAGGATATCTGCTACGCCACCTCCAACCGGCAGGCCGCCACCAAGACCATCGCCATGGAGGCCGACGCGGTGCTGGTGATCGGCGCGCCCAACAGCTCCAACTCGCTGCGCCTCGTGGAAGTGGCCGAGCGGATGGGCACGCGCGCCCGGCTCATCCAGAGCGCCGCCGAGATCGATTTCGACTGGCTGGCGGGCGTCGCCACGCTCGGCCTGACCGCCGGCGCCAGTGCCCCCGAAATCCTCGTGCGCGGCGTCATCGAAGCGCTGGAGACCCGCTACCGCGTGAACGAGCGGGAAGTGCGCACGACCGACGAGCGGATGGTCTTCAAGCTGCCGCGCGGGCTGGAGGACGCCTGACCGCATGGCCGTCTACACGCAGGTTCCGGCCGAGGCGCTGGCGCGCTTCCTCGAGCGCTATGATGTCGGCACGCTCCAGGCCGCCAAGGGCATCGCCGAGGGGGTGGAGAACAGCAATTATCTGGTCGACACCAGCGGGCCGGACGGCGCGGGCGCGCGCTTCATCCTGACGCTCTACGAGAAGCGGGTGAATGTCGACGACCTGCCCTTCTTCATGGCGCTGCTCGATCATGTCGGCGCGCGCGGCTGCCCGGTGCCGCGCTTCATTCCCGATCGCGCGGGGCAGACGCTACAGACATTGTGCGGCCGCCCGGCGGCGCTCATCGAGTTTCTGAGCGGCGTGTCCGTCACCCAGCCGACGCCCGCGCAGGCAGGCGCGACCGGCGAGGCGCTGGGCGCGCTGCATCGCGCGGCGGAGGGCTTCGCTGGCCAGCGCCCCAATGCGCTGGGACCGGCGAGCTGGCACCGTCTCGCGGCGGATTGCGGCGACGGGCTCGACGCCATCCAGCCCGGCCTCGCGGCGCGGGTGCGCGCGGAGCTGGACTTCATCGATGCCCGCTGGCCCGCCGGCCTGCCGCAATCCGCCATCCATGCCGATCTGTTCCCGGACAATGTGCTGATGCGCGGCGACGCGGTGGGCGGCCTCATCGACTTCTATTTCAGCTGCACCGACATCCGCGCCTATGACGTGGCCGTGACCCACGGCGCCTGGTGCTTCTCGCCCGACGGCGGCGCCTTCCATCCCGACATCGCCATGGCGATGATGGCCGGCTATGCGCGGGGTCACGGCCTCAGCGCGCAGGAGCATGCCGCCCTGCCCGTGCTGGCGCGCGGCGCGGCGCTGCGCTTCCTGCTGACCCGCGCCTATGACTGGATCAACACGCCGCCGACCGCGCTGGTCACGCGCAAGGACCCGCTCGCCTATCTGCGCCGGCTGGAGACCTATGCGGACCTGCCGGCGGCGCGGCTGTTCGGGCCGGCGCCATGAGTGAGGGCACCAGCGGCGGCCGGGTGGAGCTGTTCACCGACGGCGCCTGCAAGGGCAATCCGGGTCCGGGCGGCTGGGGCGCGGTGCTGCGCTACAATGGCCATGAGAAGGAATTGTCCGGCGGCGAGGCGCACACCACCAACAACCGCATGGAGCTGACCGCCGCGATCGAGGGCCTCAACGCCCTCACCCGCGCCTGCGACGTGACCCTCTCGACCGACAGCGTGTATGTGAAGGACGGCATCACCAAATGGGTCCATGGCTGGCAGCGCAACGGCTGGCGGACTGCTGACCGCAAGCCGGTGAAGAATGCCGATCTGTGGCAGGCGCTGATCGAGGCGGTGCGCCGCCATCGCATCGACTGGCAATGGGTCAAGGGCCATGCCGGCCATCCCGAGAATGAGCGCGCCGACCGGCTGGCGAGCGCGGCGGCGGAAGCGGCGCGGGCGGGATAGCGTCTGCCCCCTCAGTGCTCCACTCAAGTCGGATAGATCGGGAATGCGGCGGTCAGCGCCTTGACCTTGTCGCGGACATGGGCCTCGGCCTGACCGTCGCCCTGTTCGCCATTGGTGCGCAGGCCCTCGACGACCTGCGCGATCCACTGGCCGATCTGGC